>Ga0206920_1035_pt1 | contig 45766 bp, 37 predicted proteins | sample Alteio_BWOrgHeat_65_FD_152934 | JGI IMG/M metagenome (GOLD analysis project Ga0206920, IMG submission 152934) | Enriched cells from forest soil in Barre Woods Harvard Forest LTER site, Petersham, Massachusetts, United States -... | ecosystem: Environmental > Terrestrial > Soil > Temperate forest >...
AAAAAGGTACCAGCCCCAAAACCCTAAACCCCAGCCCAACAAAAGAAAAATACCTCTCCACCGTTCCCAGTTTTCTTCCTGGAGAATTTCCGCCTCGTCAGCCGCCAGTTCCTCAATATTACGCATGGATCTTTCGCCAAATCGCGGCGATCCCCTTTAAGGTTAAATCCGGCTCAATGTGCTTAAAAAGTCCCGTATCTCTAAAGACTTCACAAAAGCCGCCCGTGGCAATGGCTGGCGCGTTCTTTTTTAGTTCTTTGCGGATACTCAATAACAGTTCTTTAGTCGTGCCGATCGCGCCATGATAAACACCCGCGCGCACCGCTTCTTCAGTAGTACGGCCAATAGCAAATTTTACTTTTTCAAACTTCACCAGGGGAATCTTCGCCGTAAACTCATGTAAGGCTCTCACCGAAATACCCAGCCCCGGCAAAATCGCCCCGCCGTAATAATTGCCGTCTTGATTCACCACATCAAAGGTCGTGCCTGTTCCGTAATCGACCACAATTACCGGCGAGCCATAAAATTCCTTGGCCGCCACCGCGTTTGCCAAACGGTCAGCGCCCACTTGAGCGGGTTTCTTTAACTTTACTTTGACTCCCATCGGCGTTTGATGGGTCACAAAATGAGGGGCCAAGCGAAAGGCTTGTTTGAGAGCTTTTTCGACATTTTTATCCACGGGCGGCACCACACTGGCCACCACCACACCTTCAACCCCTGATATTTTCCGAAGTTTTTTAGCCCAACGTTGGGCCACCGGTGCCGATTTCAGCGCGGCCGTAGGAACGATTTCTTTTTTAAGGATCGTACTTCCCCGCATCAAAGCCGATACCGTACGGGTATTGCCGATTAAAACCGCCCAGATCATGAAAACCTCTTTTTCAATTTCAAAATCTCAATGTCGCCCGACAGAATGGTTTCAACTTGGTTCGACTTGTTTTTTACCAGCAAAAAACCCCGCGAATCCACATCCACCACATGGCCCTCAAATGACTGGGTTCCCTGCGTGACTTTAACTCTTTGACCCAGCGTCACCGATCGTTCACGCCACTCGACTAAAACTTTCGAAAACTCTTTTTCATTGACCCAACCATAAACCATTTCAAGACGCTTCATTAACTTTTGAAGAAATACTACGCGGTCCACCTGTTTTCCAGATGACCGATAAATACTGGTGGCCAAAGAACGAATCTCGACTGGAAAATCCTTGGTTGCCTGATTCAAATTGAGGCCAATGCCTAAAATGACTGTCTGCATTTTATCGTGTTTGGGGCCCATTTCGGTCAAAATGCCGCAGACCTTCTTACCCTTGAGCAGTAAATCATTAGGCCATTTGATTTCCGGCTTTAATCCATAGGCTTCTAGCGTTTGCGCCACCGCGACCGCCGCCGCCAAGGTTATTCCTGGAATTTCTTGAATCGAAACCTTGGGTTTCAAAACGATCGAAAAAGCTAAAGCCTTTCCCTGTGATGTCGTCCAGATCCGACCCTGCCTGCCCCGGCCTTTGGTTTGCGCTTCCGCTGTCACCAAGGTTCCCTCAGGCGCGTCATTGTTAATCAAAAGAGACGCCACGTCGTTGGTTGATGTCACTTCAGAAAAAGAATAAAAGGATCTACCAAACTTTTTGGTTTTCAAACCCTTCCAAAACAACTTAGCGGGAATGGGCTGGGCCTGTGGCATCAGCGGGGATAAAGCTCAATGGAGAAATCAATCGCGGGGGCCGAGTGGGTCAAAGCACCTGACGAGAAGCGGTCTACTTTGAGTTTGGAATAACCGCGGATATTTTTTAGCGTCAACCCGCCGGAAATTTCCACCTGCATCTTGCCCTTCACCAGTTTCAAAATACGGGCTAAGTCTTTGGGTGAGGTATTATCAACCAAAATAATATCGGCGCCAGCCCTTAGGGCTTCCTGAGCTTCTTCGAAGCTTTCCACTTCGACTTCAATAAACTCTTTCAGGCCGTACTTCAAACGGGCCGCCGAAACGGTGCCGTAGATACCCCCACCCAAATGAAGGTGGTTGTCTTTAATCAACACATGACCGGCCAGGTTATAGCGGTGGTTCTTGCCGCCGCCCACCCGAACCGCGTAGTGTTCTAATTGGCGGTAAAGGGGTGTAGTTTTGCGGATGGCATACAGACGAGGGCTACGGAGAATGTCGCGGAACTGTCTGGTCAAAGAAGCCACGCCTGATAAACGGCTTAAGAAATTCAGCGATACCCGTTCGCCAGCCAGCAGCGCCTGTGCGGGTCCTTGAAGCAAAGCCACCTTTTGTCCCGGGCGGACTTTTCCACCCTCGGCAACCAAAATGGCAACATGGCATTTGGGGCTCAACAGTTTAAAAATTTCCGCTACCAAAGGCAGTCCCGCCACCACACCCTTTCCCTTGGCAATCACTTCGCCGCGGGCTGAAAGGTTATTCGCGATCACCGCTTTGCTGGTGCGGTCATTCCAAGCGCCATCTTCCAGCAGTGCCTGGCGCAAAAAGGGGCGAAAGGATTTCCAATCAAACTTTTCTGGCATTTTAGTTTTCCAGGAACTTCATGTTGTTTTCAATGCTCACAATCTTGTCCTTCGTTTCCTGCAGCTTAGCTTTTTCAGCGTCGACCATTTCAGCGGGCGCGTTCTTCACAAAGTTATCATTGGACAACTTGCCCGTAATCGTCTGAACATACTTTTCGAGTTTTTGCTTTTCCTTAAGCTGTTTAGCCGCCTCAGCCTTCAGGTCAATCAAACCTTCAAGCGCGATATAAACTTCCCCGCCCTTCACCACCGCCAAAGCGGTTTTAGGAGGACGGCTATCGGTTGAGGATAATTCAGTGACCCGGCAGAGGGTTTTAAGCAAGCCCGTAGCCTGTGAAGTTGGATCAAACTGTACTGACGTGCCCTTGGTAAACAGCTTTAACTGGGCTGAAGGCGGCACATTGAGTTCACTTCGGCTGGTACGAATCGCCGTAATGACTTCTTGTAAGAACGCGAATTCAGCCAAAACCTTTTCATCCACCGGGTAATCTGCCGCGTTCGGCCAGGCGGCCTTCTGGATCGTTTCATGATGGCCCGGCAGCTTGTGCCACAACTCTTCGGTAACGAACGGCATCACCGGATGAAGCAAGCGGAACACGCCGTCAAACAACGTCACCGCGACCGAGGCGGCTAATTTCTTTTCTTCTGAATTAGCTTCAAGATACAAGCGGGGCTTAACCGATTCCAAATACCAGTCGCAAACCTCATTCCACATAAAGCGGTAAAGCGTTTGAGACAGTTCGGCGACGCGGTAGGTTTCATAATCCGGCGTCACTTCGGCAATGGTTTGCGACAAACGGGTCAGTATCCAACGGTCTTCCAGTTTCAACTTGCCCCAGTTCGATTTTCGCAAAGGCTTCACTTCGGTGCCGTCCGCCAAACCCATCAGCACAAACCGGGTGGCGTTATAAATCTTGTTCACAAAATTACGTGAAGACTCTAACTTTTGCGGCGTTAAAGCCACATAACGCTGCTTGGTTTCAATGCTGGTCAGAGTAAAGCGAAGAGCGTCCGTTCCAAACTTTTCAATCAGCTCGAGCGGATCCACCACATTGCCCGAGGACTTGCTCATCTTTTTGCCGTCTTTATCCGCCACCAGGGAATGCAGGTAGATTTCCTTAAAAGGAACCTTACCCATAAATTTAATGCCCATCATCATCATGCGGGCCACCCAGAAGAACAGAATGTCCCAGCTGGTCACCATCACCGAGGTGGGATAAAAGGTTTCTAAGTCCTTGGTCTTTTCAGGCCAGCCTAAAGTAGAAAAGGGCCAGAGACCTGAGGAGAACCAGGTATCCAACACATCCGGGTCTTGCTCAAATACCGTCTTCTGACATTTAGGACAGCTCTTCGGCATCTCCGTCGCGGCCACCTGATTGGCGCAGTTCGTACAGTTGTAAACCGGAATCCGGTGACCCCACCAAATTTGACGGCTGATACACCAGTCCTGAATGTTGTTCATCCACTTTTCAAACTCACCCCGCCACATCTCGGGGAAAAACTTGCTCTCACCTTTGTCCACTGCCGCCAAAGCTTTTTCGGCCAGGGTCTTCATACGCACAAACCATTGTTTAGAGTAATAGGGCTCGACCACCGTGTCGCAACGGTAGCAATGGCCGATATTGTTCTCGTGCGGTTCAACTTTAATCATGAAGCCCTGTTCTTCCAGGTCCGCCACGACTTTTTTACGAGCAACGAAACGATCTAAGCCTTTGTAAGCGCCCGCGTTATCATTAAGAGTTCCATCGGGATTCAAAATGTTAATGCGTTCCAACTTGTGGCGATTGCCCACTTGAAAGTCGTTAAAGTCATGAGCTGGCGTGATTTTCACCACGCCCGTTCCAAACTCCTTATCCACATAGTCGTCTTTAATCACCGGAATTTTACGGTTCACCAGAGGCACCACCACCGACTTACCCACCAGGCTGGTATAGCGCTCGTCCGTAGGATTCACCGCCACCGCGGTATCACCTAAAAGCGTTTCAGGGCGGGTGGTCGCGACTTCAATAAAGCTATTCGGATCGTCCGCATAGGGATACCGGATGTGATAGAAATTTCCATTGGAGGGCTTATGAATGACCTCGATGTCCGACAAGGCGGTCTGACAGCGGGGACACCAGTTGATCAGGTAGTAATCCTGAACGATCAGCTTTTCGTTATAGAGGGTAATGAAAACTTCTTGAACCGCTTTGGACAATCCCTCATCCATCGTGAAACGCTCACGGCTCCAATCACAAGAAGCGCCTATTTTGCGTAATTGACCCGTGATAATCTTGCCGTACAGTTCTTTCCATTCCCAAACCTTCTTCACAAAACCTTCGCGGCCAAAATCATGGCGGCTTTTGTTTTCTTTCTTCAGTTCCCGTTCAACCACATTCTGAGTGGCAATACCCGCGTGGTCTGTGCCCGGAAGCCATAACACGTTAAAACCCTGCATGCGTTTATAGCGGCTCAGTAAATCCTGCAGGGTATAAGTGAGAGCATGGCCCATATGAAGGCGCCCGGTAACGTTCGGAGGAGGAGCCACAATCGAGAAAGCCGGTTTCTTGCTGTCAGTAGAAGCTGTAAAGATGCCGGACTTTTCCCATACGTCGTACCAGCGGGCTTCTACGTCTTTGGGCTCATAGGCTGGGGGTAATTCAAATTCTTTGGGATCCATAAAAACTCGCTTTGTTTAAATTAGAAGGAATTAACGTTTTGCACTACGGGCGCGCCCAAATCGGCGCTGCCTAGGGCGTAATGACCCGCCAAAGTCTTGGCGTCTTTGCCATCCACCAAAACCTTTACCTGCTTAATCTCAAAAAAGTTTTGGCTCATGGTTTCGATTAAGGCACGGATAAACAAGACCTCTTCATAAAAACCCATCTTACCCGGCATGATTTGATCAGTTGAAATATCCACTACCGCCGTTCCCTGCGGGGTGAAGTAAAAGTCATTCAGTTTTAAACCTTCCGGCACCGGCACCTGATCTTTACCCGTGCGGGGGCCGTTTAAGAAAACCAAAAGCAATTGGCGCATTTGGTTAATGCGGGTTTTGCTTTGATAAATGGTTTCTTGCAGGTTAAACAGCTTACCGTTATCCATCTCAACCGCTTTGATATAAACCTTCATGGGTTTGTCACCTGTCTCAAACAAAGGCGTACTATTGGCGTTGTGGGCCAATTCCAAGGACTTCGCTTTACCGTGAAACTTCAAAAAGAAAAACACGCCAAAGACAATTAGAAAAAAGGCGGTAACCGCCATGGTCACTTTAACAACGGGGAATTTGGAGTTCATTTAGCCACTCCAGCCGTAGGCGTAGGCAGTTTCAAAACAATACCCAGGTTATCACTGACTCCCACCACCACTTTCAAAGCAAAGTCATCTATCGCGGTTGATTCACCGAACTTTTTCAGATCCGATGCCGAGGTGATAAACAAAGGTGTAATGACCACTGCCGGCTTAGAGATATAACGAAGACTTTGGTGCGGTAAACAGGCCACTTTGCCATTAGGCGAAACCACTTCGCCTGCCAAGCCCCGGCTATCCGAAAGGTCCGACATAGAAATATTCGCGCCTAATTTTTGGCCAATGTTGCGGGCCAGCTTAAGGCTGGCGTGATATTGCAGGGCGGTGATCGCGCCTAACGGTTGAATAGAATCAACGTCAGCCGTTGCGGACTGATTGGGTGGCTCCACCACAAAGAAAGGTCCTGTTTGGGTTCCCGTCCATTCCCTATCGGCGTGAATAGATAAAACCACCTTAGCGTTGGAAGTATTAATGGTATTGATTCGCTTTTCTGAATCCAGGTCATCGTCCGAAGTGCGGGTCATCAACACTTGATAACCGTTCGCCTCAAAAGCCTTACTCAACGCCTCGGCAATCTTTAAATTCCAGGTCTTCTCGACCTCAGAACCTTCTTTGCTGCCCGTGTCGCTGCCGCCATGGCCTGGGTCAATTACCACTTGAGGGCGCGTATCCACATCGGCCTGGGCAAAACCCCAGCTGAATACCGACAATAAAAGAATAAATAAAGACGTCTTCAAGTGAATACCCTTGTCATTGAAATAGTGACTGACGAACAACTATTTAGACAATGAACCCATCGCGCGGAACTTGTTATACCGTTGGTCTTCCAACTGCGCGGGCGTTAAACCCGACAAGGCCTTCAGGTTCTTTTCTAAAGCCTTCTTTAAGTTCTGGGTGGTGGCGTCGATATCTGTATGAGCGCCGCCTTCGGGCTCCGGCACAATTTCGTCCACAATCTTAAAGGCCAGCAAATCAGGGGCGGTCATCTTCATCAAGTCGGCGGCTTCCTGCATCCGGGCGCGGTCATTCCAAAGAATGGCGGCAAAACCTTCCGGCGAAATAACGGAGTAAATGGCGTTTTCGAGCATCAAAACCTTATTGCCAATCCCAATACCCAAAGCACCTCCGCTGCCGCCTTCACCGATAATCACCGCAATGACCGGGACCTTCAACTTGGCCATTTCCAAAAGGTTGCGGGCAATGGCTTCGGCCTGACCGCGTTCTTCCGCTCCCAAACCGGGGTAGGCCCCGGGGGTATCAATAAAGGTAATGATGGGGCGGTTAAACTTTTCGGCTAACTTCATCAGGCGAAGAGCCTTGCGGTAGCCTTCGGGGTGCGGCATGGCAAAGTTGCGTTTAATGTTTTCTTTAGTATCGCGGCCCTTTTGCTGGCCAATCACAACTACAGGCTGTCCGTTCAAATAGGCTAAGCCGGCGATAATAGCGTTATCGTCACCGAAGGCACGATCACCGTGAATCTCGCTAAAACCCGTAAAACACTTGTTAATGTAATCCATGGTAAAAGGCCGTTGAGGGTGGCGGGCCAACTGAACCCTTTTCCAGGCGATGGAATTGGATGTTTCCGCTTTAGCCTTGGAGGTTTTCTTTAGAATTTTCAATGGTTTAGGCCTTTCGAAAAAATGAGGGGCTTATTATAAGCAGTCCCGCCAAAAAGTGGCAACCACCGAACCCCTAAAATCTCTCACAAAACAAAGAAAAAACCGTCTTTTTACCCTTACGGCCGTGTTAACTTATGGCTCATCAAAACACCGAGGTTTTAGTTTGCCCATCTGCCGTACGGTTCTCATCCTTCTGTTTATCCTGATCTCAACCCTGGTCCACGCGGACGAGTTGGGCACAACCCTTCTCAATGTTTCATATGACCCTACCGGCGAGTTTTACCAAGAATATAACCAAGTCTTCGCCAAATATTGGAAAGCCAAAACCGGACAGGACATTACGGTTCACCAATCTCATGGCGGCTCAGGCAAACAAGCCCGTGCGGTTATCGAGGGTTTAGAAGCCGATGTGGTCACCCTGGCCCTGGCCTATGACATCGATGCCATAGCTCAAAAGTCGAAACTTTTACCCGCCAAGTGGCAAACCCGTTTACCCCACAACAGCTCGCCCTACACCTCCACCATTGTGTTCTTAGTTCGGCAGGGTAATCCCAAAAACATTCAAGACTGGGAAGACCTAATTCAACCGGGTGTTTCCATTGTCTCTCCCAACCCCAAAACCGGAGGAGCCGCTCGTTGGAACTTCTTGGCCGCCTGGGGCTATGCCCATAAAAAATATGGAACAGATGAAGCCGCCCGGGATTTCGTAACCAAGCTTTATAAAAACGTCACTGTGATGGATTCGGGTTCCCGCGGCTCCACTACTTCTTTCGCTCAGCGGGGTATCGGCGACGTATTAGTCACCTGGGAAAACGAGGCCTACCTGGCCGTCAAAGAATTCCCTAATGATCATTTTGAAGTTATCGCGCCATCCCTGAGCATCCTGGCCGAACCTTCCGTTGCCTGGGTGGACAAAGTAACTGAAAAACATGGCACGACCGTTTTAGCCCAAGCTTATTTGGGTTATCTCTACTCGCCTGAGGGCCAAGACCTGATCGCCAAATATCACTTCCGGCCCACCAAAACGAAAGCGCTCAGAAAATTCGCCAGCGAATTCCCTTCCATGCAGATGTTCACCATTGATGACGTCTTTGGCGGATGGAAAAAAGCTCAGGCTACTTATTTTGCGGATGGCGGTGTGTTTGACCAGCTTTACGACAAACACTAATCGGAAAAAATCATGAAAAACAATTTTCACCACCAAGGCACCAAGACACCAAGAACAGCTAATTTCTATGGCTTAAAAACCAAAGGTTCCCTTGGTGCATTGGTGCCTTGTTGGTTAAACAGCCTTTTTGTTTTGGCTTTTTGTTTTTTTATTTCCGGTTGTAGTCCCGATCCCGTTAACAAAAACCTGGCCCCTACCCCGCCCATGGGCTGGAATTCCTGGAACAAATTCGCCTGCGGCATTAACGAAAAACTGGTTCACGAAATTGCCGATGCCATGGTGACGAGCGGTATGAAAGACGCCGGCTATCAATATGTCACCCTGGATGACTGCTGGCAGTTGCCCGTACGCGAAAGCGGCCACTTGGTTCCCAACCCCGAAACCTTTCCTAATGGCATTAAGCCTTTAGCCGACTACCTGCATGAAAAGGGCTTAAAGCTGGGTATTTACAGCGACCGGGGCAAGAAAACCTGTGAAAACAAAGCGGGTTCTTACGATCACGAATATACCGACGCTAAGGACTTTGCCAGCTGGGGTGTGGACTATGTGAAGTACGACAACTGTAATGCCGCCTTTTTGTCGAATCAGGTTGAGGACTATAAACGTATGCGTGCGTGCCTCAATAACTGCGGCAGACCTATCGTGTTTAGCATTTGCTGTTGGGGATTTGTCGATTGGATGCCCGCCGTAGGCGACTTATGGCGCACGACCGGTGACATTAAAGACAACTGGGCCAGAACCGTTGAACTCATCGATACCAACGAACAATATGCTTCTTACTGTTCTACTTCCCATTGGAATGACCCCGACATGCTGGAGATCGGCAATGGCGGCATGACCGACGTGGAATACCGCTCGCAATTCAACATGTGGGCCATCATGGCCGCCCCGCTCATCGCCGGCAACGACCTCCGCACCATGACCAAAGCCACCCAGGCGATTTTGACGAATAAAGAAGTCATCGCGGTCGACCAAGACACGTTAGGTCAACAAGGCACCATGGTGGAATCCAGTGGGTTAAACTTGTTGGTTTACGCGAAAAGTTTGTCCAGCCCCCATGAAAAAGCGGTGGTGCTATTTAACCGCACTGACAACGGCAGCCCCATCACGGTTCATTTTAAAGTCATTGGATTAGGCGACGGTAAAGCCAAAGTCAGAGACCTTTGGACGCATAAGGATTTAGGAGAGTTTAGGGGCGAATATAAGGTCTATGTGCCCAGCCATGGATCGACGATGCTAAAAATCTCTAATAGTTAGTTTTTTCGAATCCAAATTTCCTGGTCGGCCACTTTTTTATGGGGTTGATAGTGTTCTTTAAGGTACTGATTAACCACCGGAAAACGCTGGGCATCTGGAATGTCGTCTATCGAAGAACTCCAATGGCTATTCTTATACAAAACCAGTCGGACCTTCTTTTGTTCCAAGCTATCCACCACTTGCAGCTGAAGAACTTTAGGGGACGCCACCCACAAACTGGGATAAGCCGTAGGGCAAGGTCTATTTAAAAGGTAATACCAGGAAGCGTCGTTCGAAAAGGCGAAAAATGGCTCTCCGGCTTTCAATTCCTTTTTCAGAAAAGAAACCACCTCGTTTTGGTTTTCGGAGATGAAAGACTCATCGCTCGTCTTTAAAGGAAAGTTTCTTTCCCACTGGTCATATTTAGCCAGCCGATAAAAGGTCAGAGTAACTAGAACAAATGCCAAGATTCGGGCGACCATCATCCACTTTGATAAAAGCTCTTCTTTCACCACCGGATCAAAGAATTTTAAAACATCGATGACAACTAAAAGAAAAACCCACAAGAAGTTATAGGCTAGGTGATCCAAGACGGGTCTTTCCAGCACATTACGGAAGCAAAAGAGCGAAAGCATGAGTAAGGCGGCTTGAACGCCATCTTCCAGCAATACAGTCGTCAACGTGTTTCCCAGGGACAATTTCATTCCCAAAGTCATCCTCAAGATTTTTTCGCTGAACCGATAGAGATAAAAAGCCAAAATCAAAAGTACAAAAACAAACCGGACATCGTGAATCGGATAGGACAACTCGTCGGTTAACAGCTTGTACCGGGGCAGATCCACCAATACAAATTGAGCGAATCCCGAATAGTTCCATTTCAAAAAATACCCGAGGCCGATCAAACCCGTAACGCAGCCAACCAAGCTCCCGGCAGCATAGCTTTTAATAAAATCTCGTTTTTTCCTAAAACTGAGGAGAAACCATACCGACAAAATGATTCCGGCCGCCATGAGATAGAGTCCCCTATCCACCGAATGAGCCAAAGCCAGCCACGGTGCCAGCGTCAAACAAAAGACCGCGAAAGCGGACTTTAGCTTATCTTTACCCGGCTCATGACTTTTGATATCTTCCAGAACAAAGAGTAGGGCCAGCAAAAAAACCACCGAAAGCAGATCCCTGCCCGAAATAATGATCCAATCAAAAAGCGAGAACCAGAGCTCCCACTTCATAAAAACATTAACAATATTCTGTGGGTCATGAGGAATGATGAAAGGCTCTATCAGCGTGTCGTATAGAAAAGGTACAGAGAAAATAGCCACAGCCAAAAGAGCCACCAAGGCAAAAACGTGCTTGGTTGAATAGTATCGGCCCAAGAAGAATGCTAAAAGCATCCAGGTCATGACTTTTAAAGCCGATTCAATTGTCCGCTGGGCTCCTATGGATTGACCAAACCAACTAAAAGACAGGGCCGAACGTTCCGGATCCTGAATAACGCCATGAAAAAAGAAAAAATCACGGTAAGGCACCTGATTGTCCATGAATGAAATGGCGGTCCCCAGGGACTCACCCTCATGGAACTGATCAAAGCGGCCAAAAGCGTGATAGGTCGGAATGTTGAGCGCCAGCAAAAAGGCAAAGCCCGCCAGGAATAAATTAAACCCAGAAAACAAAGACGTCTTCCCCATCTCCGGAGCGCTCTTTTGAGGAAGCCATGCCGGAATCATCTTTTGAAACTTTCTGGGCATGAAAAAATAAAGCACGGACAAAAACAGTACCGGGAGAAGAATAAAAACCACAAAACGCACGATGTCGTTATAGGGATTTAAACCCAACAATGTCGGCGGGCCGACCACTTCCAGGGGATTGGAAAAAGGCAGAACAATGTGGTTCCAGGCCGCATATCCCAGGCCCGTTCCGGCCAAGAAAACCAGACTTAACAAAACCCAATAAAGTTGTTTCTGGTTTTTCATAACTATCTCTTCGCTTTATTAAGATTGGCCAATTCATCGGTAAAAAAAGCACTGGGGTAACCATATTTCAAACCGCGTTGAGCTACATAAACCGCTTTTTGAGGTTCGGCACCCGTATCAAAAGCGCCCAGCAGTTTCTGGTCAAAGCAAGATTCCAAGAAAGGGTCTTTCCCAACCGCTGACCGCTCACTCAACAACGCGGTTTCATATTCTTGAAAGGTCATTTGACGGGAAGAATATAACATTTTTCGGTTCACCTCTTTGAAGACGTGATTCGCCAATTCCCACTGGGCAAAAGTCTGTTTGTCCTTTTCGCTGTAAGGAATAATGCCTAAACATTTATTTTCGTAAGAATCCGGCAACCCCTCCGATAAGTCGTACCACTTCCCTTCGGCAAAACGCTTGCTCAGGAAAGGTTTTAAATGACTGGGAAACATCACAGCTACCCAGGTGGATTGAGCTTTTGACAATGATTGATTTCGGTCGACATTAAACGAATAGGTTGCCAAGTCGAGTGTCCGGTCAAAGTTTCGAGTCACAAAGTCTGTCAAAATTAGACCTGGACCCTTTTCCTGCTGCTGGCTTTCCAAAATCTCGAAGGCTCTCCAGCGCTCTAGTGATTTAAAAGGCCGCCATTGGATGCCCGGCACGGCCCAGATTTGCCGGTAAACCACGAAGAGGTGGTAGGTATCGAGCGAAAGAGATATTAAAAACAACGCCAGAAACACTTTGCTCTTTTTTGGAAACTGATGAAACAAATCTGAAATACCTATAGCAGTGATCAAAATCACCAAAGGCAGCATGGAGATAATTCGGTACATCTCAAAGGTTTGGGATAACAGCCCGGGTAATAACAAGAACGGAAAGGAAAACAAAACCCATCGCCACAGGGTGTCTTTCCACCGGCCTATTAACCCAATGAAGCCAAATATAAAAAAGGCTCCGGAAACGGGGTTCAAAAAACCTCCCCAGAGAGGCCGGTAGACGAAACCTGATGGATCCGCGCCCCAGAGGAATGAAGTTAAATAGCTCAACGAATTGAACCCGCCAGCTACCCAAGCGTTGTTATGTCCCACGAAAAGCAAACTTTTAACGTACTGCCATGCCCCATCCTGCCAAAATACCAAGGCGAGTGGAATTAAAAGAGCCACCTCGACCAAAAATACTTTGAGCAAGCTGCTTCTTGTTTTCTGTTCACGAAACCCCAGCCAAAGAAAAAACAAATTCATCCACGCCCAGTAAGAAGCCCAATAATAAAAAGAGCAGTAAAACCCCAGCGCCAGTCCCACGCCCAGTAACAATGCGAGACCCAAGCGCTTGTTCCCCGTTTCAGACTTGAGCATTCGGCCGACTAAAACCAAAACCACCAATTCCAATACAGGAATCGCTCCACCCCCGCCAGGGATGCGGCCTACCAGGAGCGGCCAAAAACTAAAAGCCGCGATCGAAGAACAAAGAATTGAAAATGATTTCGAAAAATATTCTCGGGCGGCGAAATAAGCGAAAAAGACAATCAAAACAGAAAGGAGAGCCGGCAAAAGAAAAAGACTAAAAAGCGAAGGACCAAAAGCTTTAAACAAAAGGACTTGGGGCCAAAAGTTGATCGCTGGAAATTTGATATAACCAAACAACAGGTTCCAGTTCCACTTTTCATAAAGATCCAAGGCATAGGCGCCAAACCAGCCGTCATCGGTTGAAGGCCAGGTCGAAAAACTGGATAAACGGGAAAACCTCAAAAAGAACATCAAGAACGCGAGCACAGCCAAAACCCAAAGACCCAAACTCGGCGCTGAAAAATTTTTATTGTTATTTAAAGTTGGTTCGAATTTCAGAATTTGAAAAGCCATCAGCACAAATGGCGTTAAAAGACCGATTAGCCCAATGAGATTTTTTTGCCATAAGGGCAACCCTGAATAAGCAACAAGGCCGTTGGACAAAACGAATGCCCCAAAGACCCACCATAAAATATTTTTTTGTTGGGCTTGAACAGATTGAATCACGGAACTTCTAGCCAAATGACCGCAAGGGGTGGTAACGACATAACAATCGAGTTGGGCAAACCATGAAAGGCCATATCGGTCGAGTTAAGCCCGCCGTTGTTGCCAAAATTACTGCCGCCATAAATGTGCGAATCGGTGTTCATCACTTCTTTGTAATAACCCGGCTTGGGCACACCTACCCGGTAATTGGTTCGAATCACCGGTGAGAAATTGGCCGCTACCAATATCTGACGGCCAGTGGAGGGCGACTTACGCAAAAAGGCCACAATGTTCTCATCCCCATTACTGGCGTCCACCCACTGAAAACCGGAAGAGTCCACATCCGCTTCCCAGAAGGCCGGGTTTTCTTTGTAAACCTTGTTCAAATCCTTCACCAAATCCATTGAGCGCCAATGATCGGCCCATTGGGTTAAATGCCAATCCAAACTTTGGTCGTGGTTCCATTCTTTAAACTGTCCAAACTCGCTGCCCATGAACAAAAGTTTTTTGCCCGGATGCGCCCACATATAAGCCAACAAGGCGCGCAAGTTGGCGAACTTTTGCCAGCGGTCCCCCGGCATTTTGTCGATCAAGGATCCTTTGCCGTGAACCACTTCATCGTGTGAAATAGGCAAAATAAAGTTTTCACTCCAGGCATATAAGAAACCAAAAGTCAGGTTGTTGTGGTCGTGTTTTCTGTAAATGGGGTCACGGCTAAAGTAATGAAGCGTGTCATGCATCCAACCCATATTCCACTTAAAGCCAAAACCCAGGCCGCCTGTATAAGTAGGCCGGCTGACACCCGGCCAGGCAGTAGATTCTTCCGCGATCATCAAAACGCCTGGAAACTGGGTAAAAGCCAATTCATTTAATTGCTTCAAGAAGTGAATGGCTTCAAGGTTCTCACGGCCTCCGTGAATATTGGGAACCCATTCTCCTTCTTTGCGGCTGTAATCTAAATAAAGCATCGAAGCCACCGCGTCTAAGCGAAGACCGTCGATGTGATATTCAGAAAGCCAAAAAAGCGCGTTCGATAAAAGAAAGTTACGGACTTCGTTTCGTCCGAAGTTGAAAACGTAAGTGCCCCAATCCGGATGCTCCCCTTGTTTAGGATCCAGATGCTCATAAAGCGCCGTGCCATCAAAGCGGCCCAGTGAAAAAGCGTCTTTGGGAAAATGCGCGGGTACCCAATCCAAAATCACACCGATACCCTGCTGATGCAGATAGTCGACTAAGAATTTAAAGTCATCAGGCTTGCCAAAACGGGATGTGGGCGCGAAGTAAGAAGTAACCTGATAACCCCAGGACCCGCCGAAGGGATGCTCCATAACCGGCATAAATTCCACATGGGTGAATCCCATTTCCTTCACATAGTCACCCAACTGGTATGCCAGTTCTTGATAGGTCAGGGGCCGGTTGCCCTCTTCAGGGATGCGGCGCCAGGATTCGAGATGCACTTCGTAAATGGATAAAGGTCTGCGCAAACAATCGTGCTTGGCTCTTCTTTCCATCCACTCTTGGTCACGGAATTGATATTTGGATTCGTAAATCACCGAAGCGGTCAACGGCGGATGTTCGGTGGCAAAAGCGTAAGGATCGGCTTTTAAAAGACACTGACCGTTCTGGGCGTGAATTTCAAATTTATAGTTAGATCCCTGCTGAAGTTCCGGAATAAACAATTCCCAAATGCCCGAGTTACCCATACAGCGCATGGTGTGCAGACGTCCATCCCATCCGTTAAAGTCGCCCACCACGCTGACACTTTTAGCGCCCGGCGCCCAAACCGCGAAAGAGAAGCCATCCACGCCCTGCCAGTTTTTAAAATGAGCGCCCAACTTTTCATGAAGGCGGGCATGATTACCTTCACCCAACAAATAGAGATCAACTTCCCCTAATGTTGGCCAAAAAGCATAAGGATCCCAATAGGTGAAAATGCGGTCTGATGAATATTCTACTTTGACACGGTAAGGACCTTGATGACCCGACTCGGGGATAAAAGTTTCAAATAGGCCAGAGCTGTTAAATTGAACCAGTTCCACTTCTTTACCTTCAAAGAGAACGGTTACTTTTTTAGCGTTAGGACGAAAAACCCGGACAGTTAAACCGCCATCATCGGTATGAAGGCCTAAAAAGGAATGGGGGTCGCGGTGAGAAAATGACAAAAAGGATTCGAAAGCCTCTTGGGGCGTTAGGGGTCTTGTTAGGGTTGACTGCTTCTTTTTGCGGGGCGGCATGGAAACCTGTCCTCAAGCAGAATCGGACCACTAGATTAACACAGACTTACACTAGCTTTATGACATTCACAAAAACTATCCGACTAACAATCCACTCATCGTGGCTTTCTTGAGCGCTTCTTCATTGATACCGATTAAATGCTCGGTCTTAAGTTCCAGCAGATCGGATAACTCAGTCAATTTTTTAAAATCAAAAGGCGCTTCTGCCGCTTTGAAAACCGCTTCCTGGGCCAGATAAAGGCTCGCCGACAGTCCTAACTTTTTGGCCAATTGAACCACGGCAATCGAAGCCCTGATGTTATCCGCGGTCGGCTTTGCCATGGCGCCCTCAACGATTTCAGTAATCAAGTTACGGAAAGTATGTTCGGCCACGAAGCGGTCAATCTGGTAGCCGTGCTGGGTCACCCCATCCGCCAACTCAATCATGTTGCGGTAGGCATCGGGGTCTTTAAACCATTCTTTTTTCTGAATTTCTTCCTCGAACAACTTACCAAAGGTAAATTCGGCCGCAGCTTTAATTTCTTTCGGCAGTTCAAACCCTACAGATTGAAGCATTTCCAAGTTGCGGCGGTTGTCTTCATACAGGCGCACATATTGTTCAGAGAAGTGATCGACAAGGGTTCCATAAATATCTTTGAAGATTCTTTGTTTGTTCTCAGGCAGCAGCTGTTCCACACCAAACTCTTCAGGGCCAAATTCTTCCTGCATGACTCTTAACAATTTGGGCAAAGACACCGCGTAGAATTCCTGCCAAAGCCGGTTGGCTGCCTTATCGTAGTTTTCTTTGCGGATGAAAGGACGAATGGCGCCGTAAAAGTCGATGCCGCCTAAGTGAAGGCCGGCGAAAGCAAAACGGAAATGCTGGCGGGTCATGGCTTCCTGCAAAAACACGTGGCCTGTCATCAACTTAAAGCGGCCATGCTCTTCTTTGCGGGTATCTTCAAGTTGATAGATAAAACCACCCGCCTGGCCTTTATCTAAAGTCTGATTCACCAACGAAGAAATCGCCAAATGGGCCACCACGCCTTGCGGACGAACGCGGGTGGGTTCGGAAAAGCGGCGGTAGACATCGGCTCCGTTGCCATATTCAGGAATGTTGCTTTTCGCTTCGGAGAGAATTTCCAAGAATGTATTTTCGGGCGAGGGATAACCCAGCGTTTCTAAAAGGTCAAAAATGCGGGCGGCATATTTCAGCACTTGAGTAGTTTCGATACCGGAAATTTCATTAAAAAACCAGGCACAGCTGGTGTACATCAGCATGGCGTTATGTTGAATTTCTAACTGGGTCAAAGCCTGCACAATTTCCAGCTCGGTTAATTCCCTGCCCGCGTGCCTTTGTAAAAACTCTTTGCGGGAAGCTTCCGGATCCAGAATCAGTTGAATGTATTCATTGCGGGCCCCCCAGGGATCAATAAACAATTTTCCCCGCTGTTGCTCAAAGAAATAGCTGACGGTGTCGCGCACATGGTCGAACGCGTGGCGTAAAGGCCCGCGCCAGGCCTGGTTCCAGCCTTCCCGGGCGCCGGTTTGACAGCCGCAATCCCGGTACCAGCGTCCCACACCGTGGGCGCAGCTCCAGGCGGTTCCATTACCATCGGGGCCAGCCTTAATCTCTACTTCGTGAGTAGGTTGGTTCTTTTCCAAATAGGCCGCGTAATTAGTGACCCAATAGCCTCGGTTGGTCGCTTCTTCTTCCAGGGCATAGGCCAAACTGCGGTCGCCGAATTTGGTGTGATGTCCGTAGCTTTCGCCATCGGTAGCGGTTTGAACAATGCGGCCCTCGCCTCCTGGCACCCGGGCAATGCGGTCAATGAGAGATTGGCTGGAGCTGAGCGCGCCTTCAAAAGCCACGCCACGGGCAATGCCCTTGTCGTAAAAGAAAATATCTAGATGCCTGCCTGAGCCGTCGCGGTGGAAATAGCGGTAAGGAACACCCGGGTCAATTGAACCATTAGAGACGTCATGCCAATCGCCGCCTGACATGGGCCGAACCTTTTCAGCCTGTTCGGGCGAGAGAATTAAAAATTTCATACCTTCATCAATTAAAACGGAAAGTGTGGCGTCATTGCAGGCGGTTTCGGGTAGCCACATGGATTCGGGATCGCGCTGAAAGCGATGTTTAAAGTCAGCTATACCCCACTTCACCTGGGTCAAACGGTCGGCGTCATTGCAAAGCGGCAGAATGGTGTGGTTATAAGCCTGGGCGATGGCGTTGCCATGCCCGTTGTTACGCTTGGCGCTGTTAACATCCGATTCTAAAATTCGTTTATAAGTGCCCGGATGATAAACCTCCATCCAAGACATGAGCGTGGGCCCAATGTTGAAGCTGATGTATTCGTAATTGTTAATAATGTTTTCAATCAGTCCGGTTTTCAGGTCGAAAACCCGGGCAAAGGCATTAGGGCGGTAACACTCGTAATAAACCCTATCATTCCAGTTGGGATAAGGCTGGGCGCTGGGTTGGTCATCAATCACGCCAGTCCAGGGATTTTCCCGGGGCGGTTGATAAAAGTGTCCGTGAATCACAAGTGCGGTCGACATGGAACCTCGATGTTGATATGCGTACCAGAGAGTAGATTTTAAACTTAAATAACCCGCTTGGGGCAACAATTGATGCACTAAAAGCGGTCAGCTTTAGATTTTTAATATGATTTTGGGGTCATTAATACAAGGATACAAAATACAGACGATCCTGCTATTCCACGATCATCCCGGCAGCGACCGTATTGTTGGTCAGTTCATCAATCAGAATAAAGTTACCAGTGTTGCGGTTTTGCGAGTAAGGATCGAAGTAGAGGGGTTTTAAGGTTTGAATCTTCACCCGGGCAATATCGTTCAGGTTCAACTGCTCAACCTTTTCTTTTTCCAGGCTGTTAATGTTGGTGCGGTATTCGATTTCGGTGACCATAGCCTTAATGGTTTGAGTCGTGTGCTTAATGGAGTACTTCTTCTTCAAAGACAAAGGCTCGCTGACCATCCAACAAAGTTCAGCCGTAATCTTGTTAGAGGATTTTGGCATATTATCCGGGTGAACCAGCATATCGCCTCGCGAAATATCGACTTCATCGGTCAAACGCAAGGTCACTGACATGGGCGGAAAAGCCTGGTCTAACTCACCGTCAAAGGTATCAATCGACTTAACCGTCGATTCAAAACCTGAGGGCAGAACCTTAACCTTATCCCCTTTTTTCACCACACCAGAGGCTACCCGGCCCGCAAAACCACGGTAATCCAGGTTAGGGCGCAATACGGTCTGAACTGGGAAGCGGAAGTCTTTTAAGTTCTGGTCATGGCTAATCTCAACCTTTTCCAAATACTCCAGAAGAGTCGGGCCCTGGTACCACTTCATGTTTTCGCTGGGCTTCACCACGTTGTCGCCCTTGAGAGCGGATATCGGAATGACTTTAATGTCTTTGATCCCTACTTGCTTGGCAAAAGCTTCGTAATCTTTTTTGATCTTTTCGTAAGTTTCTTCGGAAAAGTTCACCAAATCCATTTTGTTAATCGCGACAGTCACGTGAGGAATACCTAACAAAGAGGCAATAAATCCATGACGGCGGGATTGGGTCATCACGCCATTACGGGCATCAATAAGAACAATGGCTAAGTTAGCGGTCGAGGCACCCGTCACCATATTACGCGTGTATTGTTCATGGCCTGGGGTGTCAGCGATGATGAATTTGCGGTTAGCCGTAGCGAAGTAGCGGTAAGCCACGTCGATGGTAATGCCCTGTTCGCGCTCAGCGGAAAGACCGTCCGTGATAAGCGCTAAATCGATGTCTTCCCCGCCCCGCTTTTCAGTTGTACGGCGAATGGCTTCCAACTGATCTTCAAAGACACCCTTGGAATCAAATAAGAGGCGGCCAATGAGCGTCGACTTGCCGTCGTCCACCGAACCGGCGGTGGTAAAACGCAAAAGGTCCATCTTGGCGTAGTCGAGTTGGGATTTGGTGTCGATGGCCATTAGAAATAGCCTTCTTTTTTCTTTTGTTCCATGGAGCTGTCGGAACCATGGTCGATAATGCGGTTTTCGCGCTCGCTCTTACGGGTCGTAATCAGGTCGGCGATAATACCGTCCAAATCAGTCACATTTGATTCAATAGCGCCCGTGCAAGACATACAGCCCAGCGATCTAAAACGCACCGGCATTTCTAAAATCTCGTCGCCTTCCAAGATAGGAATATGGGCTACCCATGGAATCAAAAGGTTTTTGCGTTTGATAATTTTGCGCTTGTGGGTGAAGTAAATCGGCACCACCGGGATATTCTCCATCTTCACGTACATCCAGATATCTAGCTCGGTCCAATTGGACAGCGGAAATACGCGGATCGACTCGCCTTCATTCAACTGAGAATTATAAAGATCCCACAATTCGGGACGTTGGTTTTTGGGGTCCCACTGGCCAAACGCGTCACGGAAGGAGTAAACCCGTTCTTTCGCCCGTGACTTTTCTTCCTCGCGGCGGGCCCCGCCGAAAGCGGCGTCATAACCGTATTTATTGAGACCATCCAACAAGCCCTGGGTCTTTAAGAGACCGCAGCACTTTTGAACACCATACTTAAAGGGGCTGGTCCCATCGGCGATAGCGGCTTCGTTTCGTTCCACAATCAGCTTGGCGCCGATATCGGCGATAAACTTGTCGCGGAACTCGTACATTTCTGGGAATTTATACCCCGTATCCACGTGCATCAGCGGGAAAGGGATTTTGCCGGGCGCAAAGGCCTTTTGGGCCAAACGAACCATAACGCTCGAGTCTTTACCCACCGAGTAAAGCATGACCGGGTTTTTAAACTCGGCCACCACTTCACGGATAATAAAGATGCTTTCCGCTTCTAGTTGTTTGAGGTGAGATAAGGTTTTAGCTTCCATAACCGGTGACATAGGTTCCTGATCGTTCTTTTAATCATTATGGGATATGGCACAAGCCAAAATCGAGGGCTTGTTTGCCAAAAAGCTCAACAAAAGTACACTTTTTCGGGTTTTAAGACAACAGCAAAGCCATAATCTGGTCTTTTAGCCTTTAGCGCAGTTTAAACACATAGGCGAAGGGAACGCCTTCCCTTTCCACTACGTGAATGATTTTTCGCGGATCAGCCTGTGTCTGGCGATTCCATCGCGTATTGGCGATGAAATAATCCGCTTGAGCAAAATCCGCCCACTTCATGTTTGATGAAAAATAATGGGCCGATTGAAAGGCCGATCCTTCAGCGTTCACTTGGTAAACCTTTTGAGGATCCTTTATCTCGTTGCTCTTCAGCCACTCCACCGCTTCTTTATAGCTGGTTCCCTGGTACTCGGTCTCGAACTTTCCCGCCGCGCCCTTCAACCCGCCAACCGTTTCATTGAAGTAGGTGTATTCATAAGGATGCAATTGAGTCATATCCCAACCTACCATCAGCGCGTTTATCCCTACGACCACGGCCAGCAACCACTTTAATTTTGAGTCACCTTGCATCCACTCCAGCAAAACCAGGCTGGCTAAAACCGAAAGAATGGGTTCCAAAAAAAGATAGTGTCGGACACCATCATAAACAGTGGGTTTCAAAACCAAATAAAGCACCGCATGAAAACCCATCACCAAAGTCAAAAAGGTTCCAAAAGAAGTACGACTCTTTTTAGGCAAGCACCAAACGCTTAACAAAGACAAAACCAAAATAAAGACAGGAGTTGAGATAAAAAACCAAACCGGTAAGTAAGACCGGCCTAATTCGGCGCCAGGTATTTCCCGGCCATTAAACAAAACTGTCATATTCCAGGGAAAATTGCGCGCCAGTTCCAGCAGCCGAGCCCCATGGGCCAAAGGACTTTCACTTAAGAAAGGCCATGTCGCGAACAATACCAGAAGCACCACACCCAACAAGAAAGCCGTTCGCCAGGCCAGAGACAACAATCCCTTTTTAATTTCTCCACTCAAAAAATTTTCATAAAGTTCAAAGAGAATGTAAACTGCGATCAAACTCAACCCTAACAACCTCACGCCTGTCGCGGCACCCATCACCAGCCCAAGAACAATGAGAAGAATGAACTTCTCTGAGCGGCGCCAGTAATAGATCAACCAAAGACAGATGAAATAAAGAACCGCAAACGGCATATCTTTGGGATTGTTAGACCACTCGCCAAAAAAGCGAGGATTGAGAATTAGAAATAACGGACCCAACAACGCCCACCAGGGATTGACGCAAAAAGGTAAGACCGCCTCAAAACCCACCACCAAAGCAGCTCCAGCGAACAACAAGTTGGATAAATGAAATCCGGGAATCGTCAGTTTTTGATTGAGGGCGTAAAGCGCCATGGGATAAAGGTGATCGTAATGCGGGCTGCCCGGCGCGGCGGAATCTTCGTGAAGAATAGCTTGCGGATGGCCAGTCACATCTTGGTAGAGCCAGTAGCCGCCCATATAGACGATGTACTCGTCCCAACCAATGCCGTAATCCTTATGCTTGAAACCGGCGAAAAGAAGATAGCCGACAAGAAATAGGGCTAAGGGGATTCTTTGACGGAAGAAAGCTTTGAGGCCTTGGTTCATTTCCCGATTTTAGCGCAATTAGAGCGGGAAAACGTGAAAAGCCGTAATGGCGGCGTAAACATCCAGCCCGTCTTTAAAACCGCTAGCTAAGGCCACCCCTTTGGGCACCTGGGCGAAAATGCTCTTCCCTTCGCCGATATCCAAAAGATACTCGATGACTGTGCCTTTAAAGCGGGTTTTCTTAATCTTGGCTTTCACCTGCAGGGTTTCAAATTGCTCGGTCACGTAAACGTCATGCGGGCGGAAATAAATGCGGACCTTTTGTCCCTTCGTAAACGAAGGATTGATTGGAAAACGGAAGGGACCCCAGACCGCTAAACCCTTTTCAGTCACTTCGGTATCTATATAGTTGGTCTCGCCCACAAACTGAGCGATGAAATGGGTGGCCGGATGATCGAAAATCTCAATCGGCGTGCCGTCTTGTTCAATCTTGCCGTGGTTCATAATCAAAATGCGGCTGGCCACTTCCAGTGCCTCATTCTGATCGTGAGTGACAAACAAAGTAGTTACTTTGCTTTCTTCATGCAGTTTCAAAATCCAGTCCCTCAACTCTTCGCGGACCTTAGCGTCTAACGCGCCGAAGGGCTCATCCAAAAGAAGCACTTCGGGGCTGGGGGCCAAAGCGCGGGCCACCGCTACACGCTGGCGCTGACCGCCCGAAAGCTGGGACGGATAGCGTTTTTCAAAACCTGACAACTGAATCAGGCTTAGTAAATTGTGAACTTTTTCACGAATCTCCGCCTCGCTTTGATTGCGGACTCTTAAACCAAAGGCAATGTTTTCATAAACCGTCATATGTTTAAACAAGGCGTAATGCTGAAAGACAAAGCCCACATTGCGTTCTTTAGCCGAAACAAAAGTGGCTTCTCTGCCGGTTAAAAGAATCTCACCCGAGTCGGGTATTTCCAATCCGGCGATCATACGCAGCAGGGTGCTTTTGCCCGAACCCGAAGGCCCTAAGAGCGCGACCAAAGAGCCACTTTCCAATTTCAGGCTGATATCCTGAACAGCTTTAAACCCATTAAAAGTTTTGTTTAATTTTCTTACTTCAATGCTCATAGGGTCGGCTCACTTTCCAAAGATGAGGGCAAAACTTCTTTTTCCTTCTCGTACCGGGCGCCAACAAGAGCCTTGGCGATTAAAGTCACCACCGCGAGGAAAGTTAAAAGCGACGCGACCGCGAAGGCCGCCGTAAAGTTGTACTCGTTATAAAGAATCTCCACATGCAGGGGCAACGTGTTCGTCAACCCGCGGATATGGCCCGAAACTACCGAAACCGCTCCAAACTCACCCATCGCCCGGGCGTTGCAAAGAATCACTCCATATAGAAGGCCCCATTGGATGTTCGGCAGGGTGATTTTCCAGAAAATCTGCCAGCCTGTCGCGCCCAGTACTAAAGCCGCTTCCTCCTCATCCGAACCCTGCTCCTGCATCAAAGGAATCAGTTCCCGGGAAACAAAAGGAAAAGTCACGAAGATCGTCGCTAACACAATGCCCGGCACGGCGAAAATGATATGCATGTTATGGTCAATAAACCATTTGCCCCAAAGGCCCTGCAGCCCAAACAACAGCACATAGATTAAACCGGCGATGACCGGCGAAACGCTAAAAGGAATATCAATCAGGGTAATCAGAAGATTCTTACCCCAAAAATTGAACTTCGTAATCGCCCAGGCCGAAGCCACACCGAAGACCGTATTAAGAACCACTGAGAAAAAAGCGCTGATCAAAGTCAATTTGATCGCCGAGAGGGCCATCGGATCAGTCACGGCGTTGAGATAATATTCCAAACCCTTATCCAAAGCCGAGCCAAAAACTTCCACTAAGGGCATGACTAAAAAAAGAGCCACAAACAAAACACCCACACCAATTAGGCTCCAGCGCACCCAGCGGGGTTCAGTCAAAGCCCTTACCGGGTCGGTCGCGTTTTCGCCTTTAAGACTCACAATTAAAGTTTCTTTGGTCATTTCATCCTCAATGAATCACGCGGTGCTGGCCCGCTTTATCTTGTACCCAGTTAATGGCCAAAAGTAGGGTGAATGAAATAAAGAGCATGACCACCCCAATAGCCGTAGCCCCGGCGTAATCGTATTGTTCCAATTTGGTGATAATTAAAAGCGGCGTAATTTCGGTTTTCATCGGCATATTTCCCGAGATAAAAACTACCGAACCATACTCCCCCACCGCGCGGGCGAAGGATAAAGAGAATCCCGTAATCCATGCCGGAATCAGGCTGGGCAACACCACTCGGGTGACCGTGTACCAGCGGGAGGCGCCCAGGCTCAATGCCGCCTTTTCGATTTCCGGATCCAAGGATTCCAAAACCGGTTGAAGAGTCCTCACCACGAAAGGCAGACCGATAAAGATGAGCGCCAGCGTGACGCCCAACGGTGTATAAGCGATAGAAATACCCAGTGGTTTAAACAATTTACCGATCGAGCCGTTCGGCGCGTAAATAGCGGTCAAAGTAATACCCGCCACAGCGGTGGGCAAAGCGAAAGGCAAATCTACCAAAGCGTCCACGACGCGTTTGCCGTAAAAATCATAGCGAACCAGTATCCAAGCCACTACCGCGCCAAAGATGGAATTGATGACCGCCGCGATTAAAGATGCCCCAAAGGTCAACCTATATGAAGCCATTACCCGGGGCGAAGTCACCTCATCCACAAACTGCGGCCAGGTCAATGTTGTGGTTTTCAAAATCAAAGCCGCCAGGGGCAATAGAACAATCAGGCTTAAATAGGTCAGTGTAAACCCCATGGATAAGCCAAACCCTGGTAACACTCCGGTCGATTTAAAACGCATGATCTTCCTTAATTTCTAATTCAAAATTCATAATTTAAAATTGTCTTTTTCCTGCCACGTATAAATCAGCTCACGAATCGCCTGAATGGCCTCTGACGCGTCCTCGCCATCGGCAGAAAACTCCAGTAACGTACCATAAATAGCGCCCAGCGTTAACAAGTCCAACAGGCTTTTTGCGTTCACAACGCGGTAGCCATTTGAGACAACAATTTTGCATTTAAACTGGTTGGCCAAACGGGTTAATTCGGCGCCCGACCGCAAATGAAGGCCCAACCGGTGCAGTACGGGGATCTTTTCGATGATGCTCATAGTTTTATCCTTTGTCGGCAAAAGCGGATCAAAACGATCCGACGCAGTGAGTTCCATAGGTTCCTCCAGGTTTAAAATTGAGCGCGGGAGAGTGTCCCTGTCACTTCCCGCGCTGGATATCAGCAAAACCGGCCGTTCTTTGTCCAACACCCTTCCACAAGTTATTTCGTCTGGTAAATCTGATCGAAAACGGCCCCATCAGCGAAAAAATCAGCCTGGGCTTTTTTCCACCCGCCAAACACCTTATCAATCGTGAACAATTTGATTTTCTTAAACCGAGAAGCATAACGAGCCTGCACGGATTTCAAACGGGGACGGTAAAAGTTTTTCGCGATAATTTCCTGCCCCTCAGGTGAATAGAGCCATTTCAAATAGGCCTGGGCCGCTTTTTCGCTATGGTGTTTTTCATCGTTCTTATCAATCCAGGCCACCGACGGCTCGGCCAGAATACTTTCCGACGGTGTGATCATTTCGTAATCCGACGAACTTGATTCTTTCAACAGCAAATAAGCCTCGTTTTCCCAGGTGACCAGCACATCGCCGATTCCCCTTTGGGAGAAAGTGGTTGCCGAGCCGCGCGCGCCAGAATCCAAGACCGCGACATTTTTATAATATTGCGTCACAAATTCTTTGGCCTTTTCAGAAGAGCCAAAATGATCCAAGGCGTATCCCCAGGCCGCCAAAAAGATCCAGCGGGAACCGCCGCCCGTTTTGGGATTAGGCATCACCAGTGAAACGCCCGGCTTCACCAGATCATCCCAATCCTTGATCGCTTTCGGATTACCCTTGCGGACCAAAAACACAATGGTGGAGGTATAGGGCGAGCTGTTGTTGGGCAGACGGATCTGCCAATTTTTCGGCAGCAGTCCGGCCTTGGCAGAAATAACATCAATGTCGTTAGACAGGGCCAGAGCCACCACATCCGCTTCTAAACCCTCAATGACCGCCCGGGCCTGCTTTCCCGATCCACCGTTTGAAAGGTCGAACGAAAGCTCCTGTCCTGTTTCTTTCTTCCAATGCTCTCCAAAAGCCTTGTTATATTCCTGAAACAATTCCCGGGTGGCGTCATAAGACACGTTGAGCAAGGTCAAAGGCTTGCCGCCGTCCGCCAAAGCTTTTCCCGACCCCGTCAAAAATAAAATAACGGCTAAACTTAAAATTCTCTTATTCATGTTTCACCTCGCGAGAGTAGTGGAGAGGCTTAACCTCTCCACCTCCATCCATAACTTATTTAGGCTGATAAATCTGATCAAAAACAGCGCCATCGGCGAAATAAGCTGCGTGCGCCTTCTTCCAGCCGCCAAACAGGCTGTTGATGGTAAACAACTTGATCTTCGGAAACTGCTTGCTGTACTTCGCGAAGACCGCTTTATCGCGGGGGCGGTAATAATTATGCGCCGCGATTTCCTGGCCTTCCTTCGAATAGAGCCACTTTAGATAGGCTTCCGCTACTTTGGTCGTGCCGTGCTTTTGCGCGTTCACATCCACCACTGAAACAGAAGGCTCACCCAAAGCCGAGATAGAGGGATAAACAATCTCGAACTGGCCTTTTCCCAACTCATTCGTCGCCAGATAGGCTTCGTTCTCCCAGGCAATCAAGACGTCGCCGATTCCCCGTTCAACGAAAGTCGTAGTGGAACCGCGGGCGCCTGAATCCAATACCGGGACATTTTTATAAATCTTTGTCACGAAATCACGGGCTTTAGCCTCGTCGCCCGTTTCAGTCAACTTATAACCCCAGGCTCCGATGAAGGCCCAGCGCCCGCCAGCCGAAGTTTTGGGATTAGGCGTTATAACCTGAACGTCAGGGCGGGCCAAATCTTCCCAATTCTTGATGTTCTTGGGATTGCCCTTACGCACCAGCAACACCACCGTAGAGGTGTAAGGCGCGCTGTTATAGGGCAGGCGCTTTTGCCAATCCGCCGTCAGCAAATGGCCTTTTTCAGCCAAAACATCGATGTCATAAGACAAACCCAAAGTCGCCACATCGGCTTCCAAACCATCCAAAATAGCCCGGGCTTGCTTACCCGAACCACCGTTGGAAACATCCACCGTCACATCCTGTCCTTCTTTTTCTTTCCAATGGGCCGCGAAAGCCTTGTTGTACTCCTGGTATAACTCGCGAGTCGGATCGTAAGACACATTCAACAATTTGACCGCGTCATCCGCCGCCAGCGCCAACGAAACCTGACCCGCGAGTAAAGCGAGAGCCAACCCTGCCACTATTATTTTTTTAATCATGACCTGCTCCTTGTTTTAAAAGCTGTCCGGCCTTCCGAAGAAAGCCGGATTCCCCATTAACTGCCTTTAGATAGAAAGCTGCGATTGAATCGTAACCACCTGCCACGCTTCGACGCCGTTATACAAATGGTCTTCCCAGTTGGCGCTCCACTTCAAAGAATCTTTGTTTTGGAACCAGTCCAGACCCACCGTAATCGTGTCAAATTCGGAGTTCCAAGTGCTTTGGCTCGCGATCAAATTACCAGCCTGATCAAAGTTGTATCCATCCCAGCGGGCGCCCAAACGCAAATCCTGATAGCGATAGCTGGCGGTTAAATAATAAGCCGTCGGAGCGATTTGACCCGCCGGAGTAACGAACGACTTGGTGGCTGCAACCGCCGCGACCGAAGGCGTCCAGGTGCTGTCGTTGGCGCTGCTGTTATCATTAGTGTTCAAACCACCCGAAATAAACTCAGCCTGTAATTTGAACCCGTTGTAAATCCAGCGGCCTTCAAACCCTAAACTCCAGCGGGCACCGTTCACTTCCCAGCCGTCATAAGCTGAAGCGCCGATGTAAAGATTCTTGTCATAAGTAAACCCAATTTGAGCGGCCAAATCTTTGTCTACATTGTTATCGGCTGTGCTTTGACCAGAGCCTTGAATCGCCGACACCACATACTCTCCAGCCACTGGGCCCAGAGGAATATCTTTACCGGCCAATTGCACACCGATATCACGCTTGTTGCCGAAGGAATTAGAAAGATTCGAAAGATTGTTGAAATCCGCGTCATTCGAAGCCCAACGACCTTCTAAATCTTGAGCGTATTTATTCTGACCCAGGATCAGGGTCGCATAGGGGCTATAAGCCACTTTCACATAAATGTCCTTCACCAAAGTGAAAGGATTAACGTTACCTACGCTCGCGCCCAAACCGTTCTGCCCGGCGTAAGACAAAGCCGTTCCACTGGTAAGACCCAACCCATTAAAGCTCGCTTGAGAAGGATCGATTTTCACTAACCAGGAAACTTTCGGGTCGGTACCTAAAGCCGAACCCAGTGAAATTTCAGCGCGCTTGAACGAAAAAGCGTCCCACTGATTTTTCGAGGTGTTGTAGTCCGACGTACCAGCCAAAGTCGACCCATAGCTGTCATGTGTATACCAGAACTGGATCAATCCATTAACTTTCACATTGGATTTTTCCAGCGAATTCAACCGGTTATTCAAAGCCTCGATATCCGCCACCGAAACCGCCGCCGGCGTATCCTTAAAATCCGGGTCTTGCTTGGGCTCATCGTCCGCCCAAACATTCGCTCCCGCAAAACTTAAAACCGCCGCCGCTAACAACCACGCTAATTTCAGCTTTTTCATTTCAAAACCCCTTAATTTATTTTCATTTTTATCGCGGTTGAATTTCCGCTGGGGTCCTCAAACAAAAAATCCCGGACCCCGCTATCATCAGCGGGCCGGGATTATTTTTAGATAATCACAACGCCGCTTTAGCCCCGCTTCCCCTTTTAAGTCTTGCGACTCAATTGGAACGGTGGGGGCAAGTTGGTCATTAAATCCCACCGTTAAAATGTCACTTCGTCAGCTCTGCACAGCCTTTCTTTCAATAATTCAAAATTTAAAATTCATAATTCAGAATTATTTCTTATTCGGCTGCGCGGTCAACCGAAGGTAAGGCTTCACCACCTTGTAACCCTTCGGGAAACGTTCTTTCAATTCGGCTTCATCCTTCAAAGCCGGCACGATTACCACATCCTCACCGTCTTTCCAGTTGGCGGGCGTAGCAACCTTGTAGTTGTCAGTCAATTGCAGCGAATCAATCACGCGCAAAATCTCGTCAAAATTGCGGCCCGTGCTGGCCGGATAAGTAATCGTCGCGCGAATCTTTTGCGCGCCGTCAATGATGAAAACCGAACGAACCGTGGCATTCACCAATGAATTTGGGTGGATCAAGTCATACAGTTCAGCGACCTTCTTGTCGTGATCCGCGATGATCGGAAAATTCACTGTGGTCTTTTGGGTTTCGTTGATATCCGGAATCCAACCCTTGTGGGATTCGATGGTATCGACCGAGAGCGCGATGACCTTGACGCCGCGTTTTTCAAATTCAGGCTTCAATTTGGCGGTTGTGCCCAATTCGGTGGTGCAAACCGGAGTGAAATCCGCCGGGTGAGAAAACAAAACAACCCAGTTCTTGCCAGCCCATTCGTAAAAGTGAATCGGGCCTTCGCTGGAATCCTGCGTAAAATCTGGTGCCGCGTCGCCTAGTCTGAGTGACATAACAGCCTCCTTGAGTCTTAGTGCGGTCCATAAAATAAAAAACCCGAGACCGCTTTTCGGGCGGCTCGGGTTTCCGAATGAGGAAATCTTGTGCCGCTTTAGCCCCCAGTTCACGTCCCCTTTTCGGGGATGTCCGGTCGGGGCAAGTTGGTCAGTTCTCTTTTAAGAACCGTGGAAAGAGCCTAATACAGCTCTTTCGCCAATTAAAGCCACACCGGTAAAACCCTGCAAATTCAACACATTTAGCCCAGAAACGAAAAAACCCGGGCCGCTTTATCAGCGGTCCGGGTTGGAGAGATTCTCTAACTCATTTACCGCTTTAGCACCCTGTTCGTTCTCTTTCAAGAATCACGCCGGGGCAAGTTGGAACTTAAAGCCCGCGTTTGCTACTTAGAGAACTATACGACTAACTTTTTTTCATGTCAACCAACAATTTATTTTTTCACTGATAAACCAAATCATTTAAAACACTAAGAAAAAGGAAGCCGGGTTTTCAGCCCGGCTTCCTTTTCAACCCACACAACGACTAAAGAATGCTCAATCTTCCGCCAAAATTGAACACAATGCCGGGATCCAAATAGTAATTGTAGTACTGAGTGTTTAACAAATTATCCACGCCCGCCGACAGCGTAATGTCATTAACCTTGTAACGAAACTTCAGATTCAAAGTCGAGAAGGCGTCATAGCTGCCCTGCACTCCCTTAATCGTGTCCACATTGTTCGCGGTTTGAAATTCAGCATCGTGATAGGTATCCCAAATCGAGATCGCCCAGCGGTCCAAGTTAAAGTCCGCGCCCACGTTAAATATGACCGGTGAGACAAAGGGCAGCTGCTGACCCACCGAGGACGGCAAGGCGTTGTTTTGAATAAAGCGGGTATTAAGCACGGTGGTATTGCCGTAAACCTTCAGGAACGGAAATACCTTTTGTTTAATTTCAGCGTCAAAGCCCTGAATATCCGCCACACCCGCGTTTTGATATTGAGTCGTCGTGAAATTACCCACAATCGTCGCGTTGGCGTAAATGATATTGGTAAAATAGTTGTCAAAGAAAGTTGTCGAGATCGTAGTCCCTGTCGGGAACTGATATTCCCCGCCCACTTCCGAACCCAAATCCTGCTCCGGCACCAAAGACGGATTGGCGATCGATGCGGAAGTAGCTGAGCTGGCAATAGTCGTCAACTCTTGCGGCGTCGGAGGATTGAAGGCCGTTCCAATGGACGCTCGCAAGCTGCCATTCTCATCAATTTTGAAAACCAAACTGGCTTTCGGATTAAAACTCACAAAGGAGTTTTGCGCGTAAGAAGTCGATGTGGAGGTAGTGGAGTTATAAATTTGAATATTGGTGGGATCCCAATAATCCAACCTGGCACCTAACACCAACGTCAAAGGATGGAATATTTTCCACTGGTCCTGGGCATAAACACCCGCGATGGTTTCCAGCAATCCCGTATCCGAATTAGGAACGGTCGTACCCGAATTGATGTAGGTCCAATTGGAATAATTCACCGTGTAAAGATCGGTAGTGACATGTTCAAAAGACAGGCCGGCGGTGATTTGGTGGTTATCCAACTTCCAATCCAGCTGCCCGTCCCCAAAAGCCTGCCAGTTACCAAACCAGGTTCCTAAAATCTGACCCACGACTGGCCCCCCGAAAGCCGTGGTCGTTGAGGTCGGTAGCGCGTTTTCGGACTGCAAATGCGGCCCATCCGTATAATCCCCGCTCACCGTAAACTGCAGGTCTTTGTTGAAATCGTGCTTATATTGCAAATAAGCCGCCACGAAAGAATTCTGCCCTGGCGAAGTGAGAAACTGGGATTGGGTGACTTTTAAAATATTTCCTGTACCCGCCACGGAGACAGCCCCGCTGGAAACCGTATTAGCGGTGGTCGTGTCGTTCAAATATGAAGAACCAATTTCGCCCGTCACATTACCCGTGGGTTGGTCCCAGTAAGAAGCATTCAACAACAGACTCAAAGAATTATCCTGGTCAGGCGTCCAGTAAATTTTCCCGGAAATATTATCGTTTTCCAAAACGGTAGGCGCGGTGAGGCCGATATTATAAATAGGCGTGCCCGTGGTTGTGCTGGTGAGCTTGGCTCCATTGACCGTATTGTTCACCACAATGGTCGCGGCCACTGAGGCGGCCACCGGCGTGGCCTGAATATATTGGTAATCCGTATAGCCCGCTGTCGAGCTGTTTTCGATTCCCACAAAAACCGCGAAGGTCTTATCGATTCGTTTTTGGTAATCAATATCTGTGGTGCGCTGATTGGTGCTATCCCAATTTTCGGAGAAATCAAACTGCTCACCCACCGGTACTTTCGTAATGACATTAATCACACCGCCCACGGCGTCTTTACCGTAGAGGGAGGAAAAGGGCCCTTCAGCCACTTCCACATGGTCGACTAGAGGCGTTGGAATGCGATTCCAGAACACCCTTTCGTTATAAGCCTGATTAAACGGAAAGCCGTCGACCGCCACCAGATTATTGTCATAACCCGGAATACCCCGCTGAATAACCGTGACCGATTGGCCTGCCTGGGCATTGCGGGAAACTTCAACACCCGAAACCGTGCCCAATGCGTCGTCAAAATAGTTCACATCCTTATCCTGGATTTCGCTCTGGGTGATCAGTTCTACCTGAGCGGGCGAATCCAAAATTTTGGATTTAGTTTTAGTGCCGGTTACTACCACGGCGTTGAGTTCGTAATCTGGAACACTCGTCGCCTGGGCCTGCTCCGTACCCACCGGGGTCGGACCCGACGTTTTCTGAGCTGGGCTGGGTACAGCCTCAACTTTTTTAGTCTTGTGCCGGTGATGCGTCGGCGTCACTACGGGGGTTGTTACTTCTGTCGCCAAAGTTGTCGGTTCAGGCGTCGCTTGAGCCAGCGCCCTATTTGCCAACCCTGCCAAAGCGATACCTAAAACCACTACTAATATGTCTTTAACTGTATTTCTCATTGCTGATCCTTATTTTTTAATAACAACCTCAACCCACCAGTTGAAACACAATGGGCAGAATCACCTCGCAAGCTACCGGCGTCCCCTGCAAGTCATAAGCCGGGGTAAAAATCCCGTTCCGTACTTTGTCCACCGCGAATTGATCCAATTCCTCATAGCTGCTCCCTTTTAAAAGCCGGGCTTCGCGCACTTTGCCTTCAGAGTCGATGCGGGCCAGCACCACCACTTTTCCAGCGCCGTTCAAGGATCGAGCTACCGCCGGATAACTATCCGGATCAATCTGGTTTCCCACCCATCGGGGTTGATGAGCGGTTTGGGCCGCCGGCACCCATGAATTAGCCTGTTCGGGTTCGGCTTTTTCTGACTCGGCCTTTTTAGCCGAGTGCGGGTGCTTCTTGCTCGGAATGATCCACTCATCCGCCTTTTGGGCCGCCGCCATTTGAGAAACTTGTAAAGTCGGCAGGCTCATATCCAAATTCGTCAGTACGGTTTGGGAGTGGTGAAAAAGAGAAAAATAGAGAAGTCCCACCACTAACCCATGCGCGGCAAACGACAGGCCGGTGTCTGTCGTCAAATTGCTTTCGAACTTGATGAGTTTCATAGCCGCCTCCTACTTTTCAGTTGCCAGGGCCACCTTGGTGACGCCCGCCTGTTTAATCACATCTAAAACATTCACCACTTGCTGATAAGGCAGTTTGCTGTCCGCCGCCAGGGTGACCCTGGTGTTCGGGTTAAAGCTGACTTCCCTTATCAAAGCGGCCTTCAAGTTATCCGCCGTGGTTTTGGCGCTTTTAAAAAGCAATTCACCCTTGTCGTTAATCGCCACTGACAGGCTGACCGTAGTCGAGGTCTCCGTGTCCTGCGTTTTAGGGATATTTATTTTCAAACCCTGTTCCGACACAAAGTTGGCCGTGACCATAAAAACAATGAGCAGCACCAGCATGATGTCCACCATGGGGGTTACGTTAATGCCTGTTACGGTGCCGTCTTCGTCGATGTAGTTCGCGCTCATACACCCACCTCCTCTTTGCTAGTCCGCTTCACCGCGCGGCGCAGGTGGCCTTCGCTTTCGTCTTTGAGATAAACCTGAAATAGATGAATAAGGCTTTGCGCATTCACCAGTTTCTTTTTGAGCTCAGTTTGAAAAATGTTATTAGCGATGACTGCCGGCAAAGCCACCAAGATGCCGAAGGCGGTGGCAATAAGAGCGGAGGAAATACCCGCCATGACCACCGAAACGCCCGAACTGCCATTGAGCGCCAGATCGTTAAAGGCCTTAATGACGCCCAACACCGTGCCGAAGAGGCCGATGAAGGGGGCGTTATTGCCCAGCGTGCCGAGCACAATGAGGTTTTTATCCAAGCGGCTGCGCTCCAGCACCAGCCTGGAAGTCATGGCCTCTTCCACTGAGGCATAGCCTTTAAACAGATGGCTTAACCCGGCGGAGGCCACCCGAACCTCCACCCCCTGGCCGTTTTGCACCAGGTCTTTCGCTCCGGCCAAATTGCCCTTTTCCAAAAAGCCGGTGAGCTTGTCGATAAAATCGGGAAAATTCACCTCGCTTTTACGGAATACCTTCCAGCGTTCAATAATGACCCCCACCGAAAAGATGCTGGCACCTAACAACAACCACAAAACCCACACGTCGCCCAAAAGAGCTAACTTCTTAAATATTTCCGTCATGACTTTCTCCTTCGTCTCAAAATAAAAAACCCGAACCGCCTTAAGAGCGGTTCGGGTTTTGAGAGTTCTCATTGCCGTTAAAACCGCTTTAGCGCCCGGTTCTTTCCGGTTCCCCGAAGGGACTCGGAAAACGGTCGGGGCAATTTGGTAATCAACGCCTCACCGTTTGAAACACATCTCATTTTCACTACCCACTGCTATTGGCCCCGCGCTTTTGTGCGCAGGGCCGCCCCCTTCTTTAGAATCCCGACCCGCCCTTCAGATAAGACCAGCCTTGCTCTTGACGACGAACAACCTCAGCCACTCCTGAATCCACCACTGTCACATAGGAAGCCAAGTCCTTCGAAGTTAAATGATGACTGTCGCAAGTATGGACACAAGCGGCGACCTCATCCCCCGAATCCGAAAGGGCCTTCAATTGGGCCACGATTTCCGGATCTTTACTGGTAAGCAGCTCCAGTCCCTTTCCATGGGTCACGATCTCGACTTGAAGCCCCCCATCCGGCACTAGGGCCAGCTTGAGATTCTTGATGTTCCCAAAAACGCCTTTCCACTGGTCTACTCCGTTGAAGTTGACCTGGACCACAACGTGGTGTTTCACCTTCTTAGTTGGGACCTCCGGCGCGACCTCTAAGCCCGAACCCGTATCTGCCTTGACCTGAGAACCACCGAACAAGACCCAAAAAACCGCCAACAAAATCAATAAATGTTTTTTCATTTCACTTCTCCTTTTTAAATGGCCCGAAAAATAAAAAACCCGGGCTGCTTTAAAAGCAGTCCGGGTATAAAGGTTTCCCTATCACTCGTTTACCGCTTTAGCACCCTGTTCGGTCCTGGTTCCCGTAAGGGGTTCAGAACCACGCCGGGGCAAGTTGGATTTAAAGCCCGCGTTTAATTTTTAAAAGCATACATCTAGCATACATTTACGTCAACAGAAAATTTAAACCTAGGCTAAATATTTTATAAAGGCCTCCCGCTTCTGGTTTTGTTCAAACCAAACTTTCGACTGAGGGTCTTTTAATTTGAAGTGCGTGATGAACACCGCGACAATCTGCCGGCCGGGATAGTGTTCAACCTTGCCGCGGATATCAAACGGAACAAACCCGCTGGTTTTAAAAACACCCTCGTCCCAATTTCGACGGACTCCCAGCCAATTTTGCGGCGGAAGCTCGATGAGGCCCTTCAGGTACTTCACTCCCCAGTCAGACACCAAAACGTTCTTATGTTTTTGAATCACCTTGAAGTCTTTTAAGGCATCCTCGGTCAACTGAACCCGCACCTTGATTTTCGGCATAATTCCCCCGTTTTACTTTATTTCACCGGATTTCGAGGGACGACCAGACTGCGTCCGGGGCTGAAATAAAAAAATCCCGAGCCCCCATCGAGCGGGCTGGGATTATGGGAAACCATGATCACATCCCCGCTTTAGCTCCCTGTTCGCCAGAATCCCCATTAACTGGGAAATCTGGCCCGGCCGGGGCAAGTTGGAAAAATTAAAGCCTCGCCGGAACTGCTCAAACAAAAAAACCCAATCCACTAAAAGCGGATTGGGTTTACGAGTGTCATAAACTTCGTCCGCTTTAGCCTCTGTTCATTTAACCCACTGTGGGTCAAAAACGCCGAGGCAAGTTGGAACTTAAAGCCCGCGTTAATGTGTGCTGAATGTATGCTAAAAAACAACCCCTGTCAAGCGCCAGTTATCACTTTCGCTTCTTTTTTAACAGCGACTCCGCGGCGATCGTTTTCCCTTTGGTTTTATGAACGATGTGCTCAATCTCAGCCGTTTCACGCGCCGACGGTTTAACAAACTTTAACTCCGAATGCTCAGAAACCACTTTGTAAACTAAATCGGATATTTTTTTAGCCAGGGGGTGATGGCCAAACTCTTCTTGAAGGGTTTTGGTCACGGCGTGATCGATAAACTGGTTCACACTTTTGAAGTGGAGCTTATTTTTAACCAGACTTTCCAGCTTACTTTTACCCATCCGAGGCCGATAACTAATGACGCCTTCCATTGAAACCCTCCGTTACTGCGACTCTAAACGGGTCAATTGTATGCGTTTAGGCGTACTTTGCAAACAAACCTTTGTGACAAACAAAAAAGGCCGCCCCAGAAGGAGCGGCCTTTCATTTAACTTCACTACCAAACTATTTATTTATGCACAATCACCGCAGAGCCAATCTCAACGATGGAATAAGGCGTCGTTGATACATCGCCAGAGATCGTCGTCCCCGTGGCGCTTTGGTCATAGTTGCCCGCCTTGAAGTAGAACTGGTCTCCGCTCACGGATGAGCTAAGCGTGTGCGTGAAAACCACCTGGCCATTGATAGTCACTTGCGCCACACCGCCTGTCAAAGACAATTTGTAAGTGTAGGTGCTATTCATGGGCCAGGAAACGTAGGTTTGAGTGGGGTAACCACCGCTGCCTTTGACCTCTTCATAGAAGACCTTGAATTGACCAGCGCTCTTGGAATATTGCATCTCGATCAAGGTGCCTTCGTTGTTGTTGAAGATCTGGCCGATCGTGGTCGTATCCCCATTGATCTTGGTGATTTTTCCAGTAATGGTCATGGTGTTAGTGCCGCCAGTACCCCAGGTGCTTTCCTCATGCATTTCACAGCGAGGATGCTGGGAACCCGAAGTCGTAATACCTGGATTCACGTCCACAAAAGCCTGCCATCCATCTGTCGCTTTGTAGAAATAAGTGTCCGAATTACCGGCTTCTAACCAGGTATTCGCGCGGGTCGTCGGGCTAGTGCCCGAACCGCTCGGCTCCTGGAGATACCATTGCGAAAAGTTGATATTCAGGCTGGTCTGCGCAGTCGGCGTAGCGGTAGGCGGCACCGGCGTGGCGGTTTTGGTAAAGGTGTTGGTGGGCGTAAAAGTATTTGTAAATGTATTGGTAGACGTCGGCGTATTAGTAATAGTGAAAGTATTGGTCGGCGTACTGGTATTAGTCGCGGTAAAGGTGTTAGTCGGTGTATTTGTCCAGGTGGGCGTATTGGTAACGGTCGGCGTGTTCGTCCACGTAAAGGTGCACGTGAAAGTCGAAGTCAACACTGGCCCTGGCTGTGGAATAATCTGAATAGCATCGATCTTAGCGTTATTCGCCGTGGCCGGTCCCAGATTAATGGTCATGACTCCGCCTGACACCGTCACGTTATTAAATACCTCATCCAGCGCTTTGTTTTCCGCACCAGAGATGGCGTAAATATCAAAGTTGTTTAACACCGTGTTGCCGTTGATCGCCACATTAAAAATACGGCCTCCCGGAGCGGTGAATTTGTTTTCCATAAACTTCAAGGTCACCTGGTAAGAACCATTCGGCAAAGGAAAACTGTAGCTGAAAGGATTGCCATAGCGTTGGTATTGGTAAAGCGCCGGATCAGCTGTGCCAGCCACCGGCGAGGTTGAAACACTGCCCACCGTACCGCCCACAAAATCCTCATCCGCCGCCCAAACATTACCCAGGCTGTCCGTATAAGCCGATCCTCCGGCATGCACGCGGTAGCTCGAAATCACAACAGCCGTAGCGGTTGGAGTAAAGCTCGGCGTAAAAGTCGGCGTCGGAACCGCGATGGAAAAGTTAGTGACGGTTAAGTTTCCAACCCCGCCAGTGCCCACAAAGGCTCCGTAGTTATTCAGGCTCGACGCGGCGACTCTAAATTTAAATCCAGTTCCAATTACCTTCGAAGCCACTCCGGGAGAACTCACCGAAATGTCATAAGTTTGAGCGGCCATGTGCACCAAGACGGTGAAACTGTAGGTGGTTCCAGCCGTATAAGGAATGGCGGTGCTGGGGCCGGAATAATTGGGTATCGATCCGTCATAGGCATCGATATCACCTGAGGGGTTAAAGCGAATCAGGTTGGCAAAGCTGGCGTAAGCGGTTTGAGCTCCGTTCGACAACGCGACAATCGCGTTGGTCGGCGCGCCCGAAACGGAAGCGTTAAAGGCAAGGGTAAAGTCGCTGGTCTGGGCCGTAAAGCTGTTGTTCACCCAGGCTCCCCCGGCTGTGGCGGTAGCAGAGGTGCTGGTCACATTGGCCACACTCGCCACAGTGACGTTACGGTTTAAAGTGGTGTCATTAGCGCTAGTCGGGCTCAATCCAGTCTTACCGCATCCCGTGTACAACATCGGAACCATGGCCGCCAGAAGAAGCATTCTGATGAAACCCAGTTTTTCAAAGGTCGCTTTTTTCATGCCCTCAACTCCTCATTCAAATGAAATCGGATAACGTTATGAATTTTCCTAAATACAAACGTTTGTCCTTGAGTAGAGTTTAAGCAGATCAATTTTAAAGCCCATCCCTATTGTGTGTCTAAAATTGATTTTAGGTATCCAAAACTAACCCAAAAGCTTTTACCAAACTTTCAAGCCGCCACCAGAAGCTAAAGCCCCCATCAACCATTCGCGTTAAAAATACATTAACCGAATCGTTAACTACGCTTAATCACAGTTGGCATTTGGCAGGCTTTAAACGCTGATGTTATATTGGTTTTACTGAGTCGCCAAACGAGGGCCCATGGACAACACCAACTTCGACAAAAAGAACGTTCTCAAGCAAGCCGCCATGTACTTCCGTGAAGGTCAATGGGACAAGGCGTTGGAAGAACATGGCAAAATTTTGGCCCAAGACCGCAATGACCCAGACAGCCTTGCCGCCGCCGGCGACATTTACACCAAAAAGAAAGCCGCCCAGCTGGCTTACGAGTTTTATAACAAAGCAATTCCCTTCTTTTTAATCCAAAACCGATCCGAAGACGCTATTCAGACATATCAAAAAATCACGCGCTTAGATTTAGAAAAGCTCAGCGCCGATGTCCGCATGAACATCAGCATTTTTAAACTCTATATAGAAATCGACGAAATTCTTAAAGATAAACGCTACGAAATCGCCATCGCCCCTCTCGGCAAACTTTTAAAATTGCGGCCAAAAGACGGCATGGCGCTGGCCCTGCTTAAAAACCTGGGCGATCAAATCGATCAAATTACTCCCTCTATTCAGCGCTATCAGATGCTGGGCGATGCTTTTTTAAAACATGGCCTCTTTGAAAAAACCTGGGACATGTTTAAAAAAATCGCCGAAATGGATCCGCAAAAACTTTCCAACCTCTCGGATTTGGCCCAAACTTTTCAGCAGCAAGGCCATGACAGCGAAGCCAAGAAAGCCTATTTGTATTTGGCCGAACAGGCCCTGGCCCAGGATGATTTAAAACAAGCCTATGAAATTGCTCAAAAAGCGATCTCGCTCAAGAGTCTGGAAGCGGGCTACATTTTGGGTTTAATTCACTTTAAAAGAAAACAATGGAACGAAGCTAAAGACGAGTTTGAGAAATTGTTGCGGATTAAAGTTTCCCATCTGGGCGCGACCATTCACCTGGCCAAAACTTATATTGCCCTAAACCAACCCGCCAAAGCCCAGGAGTATTTTCAGAAAGCTTTAAAGATCGACGAAAACAATGTGCTCGTACAGGAAGCCTGGGTTGATTTTTGCCTGCAGGGCGCCGACAAAGACCTGGCTATTCCCCATCTCACCGTGTTGATCGATAAAGCGGTTGCGAATAATCAACATGGCCGCACCGTTAAATTCTCCCGAATGATGGTCGACTTGCGGCCAGAACTCACATCCGCCCGTTTCAAACTCATTCAAGCGCTGCAAGCGCTGGGCGATCTTCAGGGCGCCGCTGATGCCCTGCGGGCCCTAGCTTTTATTTATGAGCAGCAGGGTCAATTAACCGAGGCTTCTCAGTGTGTGGAGAAGGCAAACGAATTGAATCCTAGCTACCGCGAAGCTCCCAAAGAAGCTGCCAAAAAATCCGATATCGATTCCGCTTCTCTCTTGGCCAGACGTACGGCCTATGCGACACCACCACCAGCGCCCGATCCTGTTTCCGCTCCAGTTCCGACCCCGGCGCCTTCCATTCCCGAAGTGCCCATCAGCTCTTATCCCATTCCTGGCTCTCTATTTGATGAGATGCCAGACGAGGAAGAAATACCCATTGCGCCTACGCCGCCCACGCCACCGCCGCCTGTGTCACAGCCTCAACCCCAGCCGTCCTATCAGCCGCCCCATTTAGATACGGTCGCGGCGCAGTTAGAAACCGCTGATTTGTGTTTGGAACAGGGCCTTTTAAAAGCCGCCATTGAGGTGTACCAGCAAATCCTGGAGAAGAATCCCGGCTTAACGGATGTGCGCAAGAAGCTGGGTGAAGTGAACGCGGCCTACTTGAAGAAGTTCATCGAAACAAAGAAGATGTAGCAGACTTCTGTTTTTGCTTTTTCGCGGGCATAATGACCCAACGCTTGAGGAGGTGCCCAAAACATGACTCAGTTAAAAAACGGTTTTAGCCTTATTCTCATCGGTATTCTCTTTTTTTCCTCCGCCTGCAATAAAAACAAAACACCATCCACTACCCCGCCAAACCCCAACTACCTTTATTTAGCCCTGTACCAAAACTCGCCAGGCTGTCCTGTTACTTTAACCGTCACAGGCCCCACTAGTTTTTCAGATGTTTTGGGAACCAACTCCATTTTTTCTCAAATCGCGATTAATTACACTACCGGCGGGTATGTCTTTGCCTTAAACGGCGCGTCCGACGGAGTGACTCACAATCTCTCCGGCGCCGAAACGATTACTTATAGTCCTGTATCCACCACCGCTTGTCCCGGCTGGACTTATACCGTCAATCCCTAATCCCCAAACGAGATTGAAAATTTAATTACTGCAGCTGGATCCGCTTTGTTGTCCAGCTGTGCCGCCAAAAACAATGTTGACAGTGTGGTTTGAAGTGTAATGTGTGCCGCCACCTGGGCCCAAAGCCATGCAATTGCCAAAATATCCCACGTTACAAACCACATCACCGGAGTTTTCAATAGAGGCGCCGTTTCCCTGCTGAACTGGATAACCGTAGCCGGAGTAATTCGGCGTCAATTGAATGCCATTCCCCGTACTGTCATAGCAGGCCCAAAGCACAAAACCTTGCACACTTAAAGGCGACTGCACAAAAGAGTAAAGGCCGTGATTGGTCAAAGGCGGAGTGAGATAATAACCGCCGTTGTTGTCTGTCATAAAAACATAAATGTTGTTCAAACAGGCTCCCTGATACACCACCGTACCCATGATGGCAATCGGCTGCATCGGCGTGGGAGTTGGTACCAGCGAAATAATTTCAATGGGAGTCACAGTTGGAACCGGCGCGAGGGGCGCTGCGGGCATTTGAGTATTTTCGGCGCCATAAACCGTCAGCCGCGCGCCCAGAACCGTCATCAACAAAAAGAACACCCGTGTTTTTGATGGATTAGTCAGAATTCAACTCGATGTCTTCGGCGTAAGTTGGCCGAACAGTGAAACCAGTTATACAGAATGCCGCTATAGCTACTGTTTAATCAAAAATGGCTATTCATAGCCAGATTTATTTTCTTTTGGTTGACCCGTAATCAGTAAAACCCCAGACCAACAAAATCACAATGCCGATCACCGTATAGAAGCACCCCGCCGCAGCTTCCGAAGCGAATCCCGCGATAAAAGGAAGCATGATTAAGACCGGTCCCACGATCATTTCAATGACACCATGCCACTTCAGCGGAATTACTTTACTGACACCCAAAGAAAAGCTCGTCAACAAAGTCAACAAAAGATGAACGCCACCCAGAATGTAAGCAATGACCGCCGGTATCATGGTGAAATGAAACAATGACGGAGCAGCTAAAAATAGCAGAACCACCACATAATCCAGACAGCCGTGAACTTTCGCGCTAATGAATTTCATCGTGAACTCCTTGGGTTTAATGATCCACTCATTTTAATCCATCCTAAAACTCTCACACTGATGCCTTACAAACTATTCAACCAGCCGCGCCGGGTGAAGTAGAAACGAAAGAACGCCACCAGGCTCGTCACCAATAAAGGGAAAGCGGGCCGAGAAGCATAAAGGTAGGTCTCGGAGCAGGACAAAATAATCATAAACAGTTCAAACAAAAACACGCCGATCATCCGCACATAGGCCAGTATGCGCTTTTGCTGATTGGGATAAGTCCAAACTTTTTCGAACGACAATGGAATAGAAATCATGCTGTTCAGCATCCAGACCACGATGACCAATACCAGTACATGGTAAATCCCAATGGGAAAGTCCCTTGGCACAAAGTTGATGTAAATGCGGCGCGCTTCCGGCAAAAAGGTCGGCAGGATATAGGCGAAAGCGATCAGGGGTATGAAAAAAATCAGCGCTCGCCATTGGGTGTACCAAAAAAGCTTCTTTCGATCCACGGGCAGAGCCAGCAAGTAACTGCGGCTCATCACATGCTGTGAACGCCATTTGGCGCCCGTTAATTCACTCATCGGCGTCATAGCGAACAAAAGATAGGCGTAAAGTAAACCCATGTAGATCAAATGGTTATAAGAAAAGAACAAGAGCGAGAAAAAGGTAAATAGGATCAAAATAACCCAGGGCAGCCGGTGGCCGATAAAATCGCGCTTGATAAAGTGGAAGATCATGGATTCTCCTCCAGCAAATCAGCGACTTTTTGGGAAAACATCTCGGGGCTGGCGCTGCCCAGAAAGCTGCTCAGCGGTTCAAAGGTTCTGACTAAGCCCTTACGCAGCAGCATCACGTGGGTCACGTTGTTGGCCAAATCCTCCAAAATGTTCGTCGCCAGCACAATGGTGCATTGGGTTTCGCGGTTTAAATCTCTTAACAGTTTCATAAAATGGCGGCGTCCCACAATATCCAAAACCGCCGTAATCTCATCCACCACAATCAATTTGGGCTCAATGCTCAAGGCTGCCACAATCTGCACGCGACGAATTTCCCCCGCGGACATATTCCCCAGACGGTCCAAGCGGTTCACCCGGAACAGTTTGAGATACTTGGCCTCAATCTCGTGGGAGTAGTGGGTATAAAAGTATTCGTTAAACTTCAGAAATTCACCGGCGGTCCAGTCGCCCGGGATATCAACCTTCTCGGATAAGTAAGCGATCTCCTGCCGGCTTTGCCAATTGTCCTGAAAGGGTTTTTCGTTTTTAACTTTTAAACTGCCCTGGGTGGGCTTGCGGAAACCTAGAATCAGATCCAACAGGGTGGTTTTACCCGCGCCATTTTCGCCCAACACCGCCACAAAATCTCCCGGCGCGATGTTGAGGTTCATGTCGAATAAAACTTGTTTGCCCTTGGGCACCTGGTAATTGAGGTTTTTAATTTCAATGTCGAGGCCCATCACTCGCTCCTGGCAGACGGCTTGAACACCTATAACTCTAAACCTGAACCGCACCAAAAAGGAAGAGTCTCAAGTTCTTAGAAACCGAAATGGACCCCGCCTGTGATATTTTGATCGGTGTAATTGGTCATGCCTACTTTGCCCTGATAGTTGGCATAAAGGCCAAATTCCTTATCAAACTGGGCGTTTACTCCCACACCCAAAACCGCCGCGTCCGCGCCGGTGGCAGAACCAGCTACCGTGAAGTTGTTCCCGGTTCCAAAGTTGGCTGTCAGGCTGCTGGAAGTGCCTTGGTAAATATGCTCCCAGGCCGCGCTGATATTGGGTGAAAGTTTAATGCCGCTGATATTCCAGGTACGGCTCAAGCCCGTACCCAAATCACTGCTGATGTAGCTCTGGCCCTGATTGGCGAAAGTTAAAGGCGCCAGGGAACCGGTTTCGGTGAAACCCTTTACATCCACTTCGGTCCACTGACCGGAAACAAAGGGGCTGACTTGGTAGTCATCCATTTTCAATTCGGTGCCAGCGTTCACCTGGGCTGTATATTCCATGCCGGTTGTATTGCCATTAGCGTTGCCGCCTAAACCCTGGCGCATCGTGGTGTAAGTGTCGAGTCCGCTATCGATCAAAGCGCCCACATGAAAGTCAGTGTTCTTCCAACCGCCATAAACACCCACTTGCCCGCCCGAAACATTTACCGTGCCCGTCGATTGACTGCTGGAAGATTGGTCATACCCCGCCATCAACCCGATCACTACCTCTTTGTCCAAACGGTAATCCGCGCCAGCGGTAGTACCGCCGGTGTTGAACTGATAACCGGCCCCGTTGCCATCGGAAGAAACCGTTCCAAAATCATTCATCGCGTTGATAAAACCGCTCCAACGTTCTGGCTGCGGAACGGACTGCGCGATCTGCGCCTCTTCTTCGGCAGGCATATTGCCCGCGAACATGGGGCTTTCGCCATCGAACGACGTCTGCGTGAACTGCGGGCTGCTCATCATGCCCGCCAAATGCTGGCCCACTAGAGACCCCCGCTCTTGCGCGGTGGAGAAACCCATACCGAACATCGACGCCAGGTTCGACGGCGACATTTGGTCGTAAGCCGCCGCCAGCACGCTATTCGATAAGCTGTCCAAATAAAGGATCAAGCTGTTCCCCGGCGTCACACTGCCAATGCTATCCAACGCCGTACCGAGAGACCGCTGATTCGCCGTTTGTCCCAAAGCCGAAAAACTGGCCACATTGGGTATCAAATTCAACGTCACTGCCGTTGAGGAATAGCTCAAAGTAACCGTACCCGCGCCCAGACCGCTGGTGACCGTGGCGAAAGTTCCCGCAAGACTTCCTGCCGTGATCAGGTCAAAGCTGGCCTTGTCATGAATGTGGTAGCCGCTATAAGAAGTCAGCTTCAAAGCGCCCGCCAAAGAAGCGGCGCCAGTCACATTTAACGTATCGAATAGACCGGTCGTTTCCCCGCTCACGCCCAACTGTAAAGTTCCACCCGTGTTCTGGGTATAGTTACCGGTAATGTTCACGGCCAAGGGTCCGCTGACAGCCAGCGTCCCGCCCGAGTTGACCGTAACCGCCTGCGCCAGGGCGTTAGCCGAACCCGTCACCAGGGTGCTCGAGTTATTGACCGTCATGTCGCTCAAGCCCGAATTATTGCCCGTCAGGGTCAAGCTATGGCCGCCGTCGACCACCAGATGTCCCGCGCCTGAAATGTTGCCGCCGTAAGAGGC
>Ga0206920_1036_pt1 | contig 44749 bp, 42 predicted proteins | sample Alteio_BWOrgHeat_65_FD_152934 | JGI IMG/M metagenome (GOLD analysis project Ga0206920, IMG submission 152934) | Enriched cells from forest soil in Barre Woods Harvard Forest LTER site, Petersham, Massachusetts, United States -... | ecosystem: Environmental > Terrestrial > Soil > Temperate forest >...
TCCGGTGTTGGTAAAGGTGTGGCAACCGCATCGTTAGGTAAAATTTTAAAAGAACATGGATATTCGGTAACGTTGATTAAAATTGATCCTTACATTAATTGTGATGCAGGAACCTTGCGCCCAACCGAGCATGGTGAAGTATGGGTTACTGATGATGGTGGAGAGATTGATCAAGATCTTGGTACGTATGAACGTTTTATGAATGAGGCAATGCCTAAAAAAAATAATATCACTACAGGCCAAATTTATAAATCAGTGATTGATAAAGAGCGTGCTGGTCATTACCTGGGGCATACAGTTCAGTTTGTTCCTCATATCATTGATGAAGTTAAACGTAGAATTCTTGATGCATCAAAAGATCATGAAATTGCGATTATTGAAATTGGCGGAACTGTTGGCGATTATGAGAATGTGCCTTTTCTTTTTACTCTAAAGGGATTAGAGCGTGAAATTGGGTCTATTAATGTGGCTTATGTTTTGGTTACCTATTTGCCAATTCCAGATAGCATTCATGAAATGAAAACTAAGCCTACACAGCAAGCAATAAGATTATTGGGGCAAGAAGGAATCCAGCCCGACTTTATTTTGTGTCGAGCAAAATATCCTCTTGATGCGCAACGTAAAAAGAAAATTGAAGAGTTTGCAAATATCAAGCCTGAACATGTTATTTCCGCGCCGGATATTGACACTATTTATCAGATTCCTCTTAATTTTGAACGTGAAGAACTTGGACAAAAAGTGTTACAACATTTTGGTCTGAAATCTCGGCAAACACCCGATTGGGCATCTTGGCAAAAATTAGTTGATGCCATTAAACAACCTGCGAGAAAGATAAAAATTGCCATTGTTGGTAAATATCTTGCAAGTGGCGATTATAGCATGACTGATAGCTATGTGAGCATCTATCAAGCATTAACTCATGCGGGTGCTGATCAAAATTGTGGCATAGATATACAATGGCTTGATGCTAATAATTTTGAACAAGATGCAAATAATTTTGATGCGCTTAAAGATGTTGATGGTGTGATTATTCCGGGTGGATTTGGTGCATCAGGAGTTGAAGGTAAAATAAATGTCATAGAATATGTGCGAACCAACAATATTCCATACTTAGGCTTGTGCTATGGCATGCAATTAGCAGCAATTGAGTTTGCGCGTAATGCATGTGGTGCTCCAACTGCTCATACCACAGAAGTAGATAAAGATACGGATCATCCGATTATTGATATTTTACCTTTGCAAAAAAAGTTATTAGATCAAAAAGATTATGGTGGCACCATGCGGCTTGGCGCATATGCCGCAATACTACAAGAAGATAGTAAAGTTGCTCAATTGTATAAAGGAGCGACCGTGTTGCGTAATGGCAATATGGAAGTTTCTGAGCGTCATCGCCATCGTTATGAAATGAATCCTGCTTATGTGCCGATGCTTGAAGATAATGGTTTGGTATTTTCAGGGTATCATCTGCGTGATGATGGAACTAAGCTTATGGAATATTTAGAGTTACCTAATCATCCTTTTTTTGTGGCGACGCAAGCGCATCCTGAATTCAAAAGTAGGCTTGGCGATCCTAATCCGTTGTTTGCTGGGTTTGTGAAAGCGTGTGTGAAATAGTTTTTTTAGTTTAGTTCTGCACCAACCAAGCAACGGTGTTATTATGTATAACTTCCAAGTTTACTGCTTGATATTCGAGCGCCTTGGTAGGCCGAGAAACCCAATTAACAATATGGGGCTCACGGAATAATAAGCCAACATCACATGCAGCTAAATAGCGATAGATCTCATGGTGACTGACGTGTATGACATGATACTTATTTTTTGGAACATCGTGGTTCATTAAGAGTGTTTGAAAATCTGCCCTGTCTTGTGTCAGAACAAGTAAAAAAGAATGAGGGCTTTCCGCGCACTTTTCTTTAAAGAATGTAATCACTTTATCAGGACATTGCCAGATCTTTAGCGAACCATTATAACAATAGACTTTAGCATCGACAGCAATGGCAAGTTCTGCTCGCGTCTCTTTTCTCCATAGTGCGCATTGTTCTTTTGTGATAGTTGTAGGAATATCGGTATTTGCTACACAAATAGCTTCACGCTCAGAGTTAAAAGTGGTGATCAAATATTCTTTGAGTGCATGGCTTACTGCTTCAATGGTGATTGATCCATGATCATTGGCATTGTTATATGCCTTTTTTTCAATTGAAGAGAGTTGCCACATGCGGAATTTAAATAAAGATTTTTTTAAGCGATCTTTTTTGCTGATATCAGCCATCCCATAAGCGTATTCTTGCGCCATGAGCCCGCGAGCTTGAATAGTAAGAGAGAGACATTTTTTTGCATTATAGATATATCGGCAAATCATGCCGGCAAGTGGTCCTCGAGCTATCAGATGATACTCGGCACAATGCTTTAATACTTTTTTTAACTGTTGGGCTGCGTATAGTAAACTTATTATGCCAATATATGGAACTTTTTTTAAAATAATGGTGGTGATTTTATTGTTGGGTATTATTTTAGCAATGTCCGCAATTGAAAAATTTTTTTGTTCAAAACTAATGAGAGTTATTTGTTGTGACTGATTTGTTTCTATTTTTTTCAATAAGGGCTCTAGTACCTGTCCATTGAATACAGAATTAGTGATGCCGTCATACAGAACATAAAATAGTGGTGCTTGTTTTTGCCCCATTTTCACACTATGAGGACCCCATTGCTTCATTTACAATCTCCTTTTTTAGTAAGCTTGTTGTTGAAGTATCATATCATGAAAAATAAAAATGTTATTACATTTTTATTTTCGTAAAACCGATTAACTATTAAATGGATCGGTTCTATCGCACCATAGGTCTGAATCATAAACCATTGTAGGTTCTTGATAGGTGATAGTTGAATTATCAGAAGGCTGTGCGCTTGAAGATGCGTAAGAGCTAGATGTTGAAGTAGTGCTTGATGAAGCATTTGTATTCGATTGTGAGTATGATGGAGATGATACCGTATTATAATTGTTAACGGTGACTGGCGATGATTGTGATGGAGCAGACACATACACTGTCTCGCTCGGGCGTGACCATGAATCACAATACGTTACATTGACTTGCGGTTGTGCCGGAGTCGTCACATATACTGTTTGGCTTGGGTATGACCATGAATTATAGTCATGCGAGCACGTATAGTAATCAGAAGTATACAGGCGTGATTCGAGCTCTGCAATGCGAATTTGTTGAGCTTCTAATATATAATCATTAGATTGAATTATGAGAGAACGAATAGTTGCAAGTTTTTTGTGCAAATCATCGACATTATTAAGACTATTTTTGATACTACTAATAACAGAATCATATCCTTCTTGTAGTACAGATAGCTGAGTAGCTGTTAAACTGCTATCGCTATATAATTTTAATTTGCGCTCGGCAATAGCAATTCTTTTTGAAGAAAGCTCAGTTACTACTTCTTTGATTTTTTGCATCTGTAGATTCAAATTTTTAATGTAATTATAAAAGGGGTACTTTGAATATTTGGCCATTATTTCGAATTTTAATTGTTTTACGACCAAGATATCGGTGGTATATGCAGTAACAATTGCTAATTCGTTATGATAGGTAAATGAGATGTCATTATATAAAATTTCTGCGTTTTTTACTTTGTGTATGGCTTCTTCCATTTCTTGGACGTCGGATAATTGAAACAGATAAGAATATAACCATGGCCCAATGAAATAGCCGGCGATTCCCGCCGTGGCCACCATGGCAATAGGTTTAATGCAAGAGTTAGCTGAAATTGATGAACCTGAGATGATGAGAAATGTTAATGCGATGCTGCGTTTTGTTATGTTATGCATAGTGAGATGTCCCTAATATTTAAAAAAAAGCTTACTTAATATTATAAAATAAGTATGAGCGATGCTCTGTTTTTGTCAAATATCTGTGGAGTTAACGCATTTTTATTCGATTATGGTATTGTAAAAGAAGAGGCTCACTTGAAAAAAAGTGAGCCTCTTCTTTATTTCATAAAGTTACTAATTAATTAGCATTTGCATAATTAACACCAATACAGGTACCAACTGCTGTGCCAAGACCAATGGTCATGAAATCTGGCCAGTTAATGAGCTTGGTTTGCGCTTCAACTTTTTCTTTGAGCTTGCTAAAGAAGTTTTCTGGATGAGCAACCACTTCAGGATCAGTAGATACTTCAAACACTGTCTTGGCAAACCAAGCAGTTCCTAAGCCTACTAAGATGCCTTTATAGTAGTAAGCTACCCAGCCGCCTAAACCTTTAGGAGCAACAGAGGTCGAAAGTTTAGTTGTATTGGTTTTTTTATCGTAATAAAGGTATTCGCCTTTAGCAAATTGACCTATCACGCCATCATCCCATAGATAAAAAAGATTTTTGCCTACTTTTTCACCGCTCAATAATTCATCTAGATCATATTGGAGTGGCTCATTGTCCCCTTCACGAGTCCAAAGGCGAATGCAGCTAGCAGCGATAAGAGCGATAGCTGCAGCTTTTGTTAGATGCGCAGCAGAACCCTTAACGGTATCCATAGAAGGCAGAAAATCAAAAGAACTACCGGTTGCTGACGCATCAGCGCAAGCAACATTATTTACGCCGAGCATCAGTGCAATGGAGAACAGAATGCTGTGTTTCAAGTTTGTTTTTAATGATGATGTCATTTAGTGAACCTTTCTTTCATATTAAAATTTGAATGCTATATACCTTAAGTTATTTTGCTGCGAGTGCGGCTCCAGCGCTTGCACCTAATGCGGCAGCTAAGCCAGCTTCAAAAAACTTAGGATAAGGCAATAGGGCTGTCTGTTTTTTAATTGCATTTGCAAGAGCTAACATGAAATTGTCTGGTGTAGTTTTTGAATCAGCTAACACTTGAGCGATAGTTACGATAACCCAGGTTGCTCCAATACCTTTAAGGACACTTTTATGGTAGTAAGCTCCCCAGCCGCCTAATCCTTTAGGCCAGCAAGAATCTAAATGTTCGGTTCTTTGGTTATCTTTATTCAGAAGAAGATAAGGTTTGATACCAGTATGACCAACAAAACCATCATCCCATAAATAGAAAAGTTGCGAAGAAAGCTCTTCACCTTTGAAAATTTTCTCCCAGTCATAGCGAGGTTCTGATGTATCACCCCAACGAGTAGCAAGACGTGCAGCACTGACAAATATAAAGGTTAGCATAGACCATTTTGCTGCGGTCATAGCAGTTCCTTTAGTTGATTCCATAGATGGAAGGAAGTCAAAGACGCTGCCGGCAGAATCAGAAGCAAAAGTCTGAGCATTTGCTACAAGTAGCATTGCTGCACAAAGTAATGCGCTGCTTTTTCTATTTTTTTTGAGAAATGATGTCATAATGGTGAACCTTTCTTTGGTTATTTGAAATTATGTTCTGATAAAATTAAGTGCATATCTCAATATACTCTTTCAGCCGATTGTGTCAATTTTTTAAAGATTAAATATATCTTTTTTTAAACATCAGGGATTAGTTTACTTTTGTGGTGTTTTTGTTATGTTGTCTGCGCCTTAAAATTTTTCCTAAAGTTAAGAACTATAAGCAGTATTGGATGGGGTGAAATTATGATACAATTATAATACAAAGAAAATAATGAGCAAAACAATAAAGATATTACAAAGGAAGTTTATGAATACAATGAAAATACTTACTTTTTTGATGAGCTTTGGATTGTTCTTAGGCCTGAGAGCACACGATTCAATTGACAAATGTGTCAGACATTTTACGAGATCAGAATATGTACAAGCCGATCCATGTTTCAACAATATTTTTGCACAGTTTGGACTTTCTTCTTCTCGCATGGCTGATTGGGGTGAAACTCAGTTAGCTTTAGGTAATTACGAAGGTGGTTGGGCAAAGCGTGATGGGCGTCTTGGCATGGAAGGTGTAGACTTTTTAAAAAAAACCATGGGATTCGCAAGGAAATGGCATCGTTTGTGATCCAAAAGGTAAACGAATTTTAATTCGTATTGATCCAAGAGCCGGATTTGGAGATACCTTTTTCTTCTTACGCTATGCATTATTGCTAAAAGATTTAGGTGCTTACGTAATTATGCAGGTTCAATACCCTTTAAAGAATATTATTAAGTACGGTGCGCGTTATCTTGATAAAAATACAGGAAAGTTGCAAAAATATATTGATAAGGTGGTAGGTTTGGATAAAGATCCTATTCCACATTATGATTATGATGTTTATTTGATGAGCTTGCCTCGCTATATATCTCACGATAAACATACTGATAAAGCTCTACTAAAAACTACATTGACCGATACTATTCCAAATGTTGGCAAATGTTTATATGGTTATGAAGCAAAAACAAAAGAGCTTGGTCATAAATTGCCTCGTAATAAATTTAAAATTGGTGTTTGCTGGAAAGCTAGTCCTTTACCAGGTGGTATCACCAAGAAATTGGAGCGTGATACTGCATTAAGATTGATGATGCGTTTGGGTGAAATTCCTGGCGTTCAGTTATACAATCTTTTATCAGGCATCGATGAAGATATCAGAGAAAAAGATGCAATTGCACTCGCAAAATCACAAATCATTAATGTTGTTCCTAATAATGCGGTTGATTTGATTGAATTGGATAATAATTTTGATAAATCCGATTCACACGTTGGCGCATCAATGATGGATAAAAGAGGTGATGCGATTGAATTGCTTACGGTTAATGGAGCATTTGTAGATACAGCTGCATTAATGGAAAATTTAAATTTAATTATTAGTGTTGATACTGCAATTCCTAATTTGGCTGGCGCGATGGCACGACCAGTGTGGATTTTGTTGCCAAATGAATCAGATTGGCGTTGGTTTGAATATCCAAGAGCAGATTCTCCTTGGATGCCAACAGCTCGTTTATTCTGGTCCGATTACAAAGAAGAGGATTTAGCTTCTATTCCTGGAATTCTGGAAAGACAAGCAAAAAAATGGGGAACTGTTTTTGAGAGTGTTGAAAGAGAACTGATAAAAGAAGTTGAAAAATGGAAAGCTTGCGGAAATTAAATAGCAAGTAAATAGTTTAGAGCGTGATGTTATTGATCTCAAATAACATCACGCTCTTTTTTTTGCAATGTTAAAAATATCTATTTATATCTGCGTATGCAGCGATTGCATCATTTTTTTTAAAGCATCTATATACCTTTTTTTAAAAAAATCCTTATTGATTTACTTTTATGGTGGTTTTGTTATGTTGTCTTCGCTTTGAAAAACAATGACATAAAAAACATCATAAGATTGAATGGGAGAGCATCATGACGCACCAATAAAAAAAAATAAAAAAGAAAATAATGAGCAAAACAATATAGATCTTACAAAAGGAAGATTATGAACAAAATAAAATTACTAACTTTTTTGATGAGTGTTGCAGTTTTTTCTAGCCTTGTAGCGCACAAGGATCCATTTGAAAGATGTGTCAATGATTTTTGTCGATCAAATTATGATTTAGCTAATGCATGCTTTGAAAGAACGATTCCTACTGTTAGTGACTTTACTCCGCAAAGAGAAGCAGATTTTGGTGAATCACTTTTAGGATCAGGTCGATATACAGAAGGTTGGGAAAAAAGAGACGCTCGTCTTAGAATTGAGGGTTATTCAGTTAAATTAGTAAAACGTTGGGATGGTTCAAATCCTTATGGAAAAAAGAATCTTAATCCGTACTGAAGCTGGTATGGGAGACATTTTTGTATTTGGTCGTTTTATTAAATTATTAAAAGATTTAGGTGCGACAACAATTGTGATGGTACATTATCCATTTTTAAAAACATTTATGGATCATTGTATGCGTTATGAGGCAAGAGGATATTTTAGTAGTTCTCTTACTGGCTATATAGATCGCTTGGTAACCACCAAAACTCCTCCTACAGAATTCTCAGATGCAGATTATGATTATGATGTTGCAATGATGAGTCTTCCTCGGTATGTGGCTTACGATACATCAAACAAGCGCGCTGTTTTAAGATCTTGCTCGCTTGAAGAGATCCCATGTTTTGGTAAATATATTTTTGGAAATCCGGAAAAAGTTGCAGAATGGAAAGCTAAATTACCAACAGATACTTTTAAGATTGGTATTTGTTGGAAAGCAAGTCCATTGCCTGGAGGAGTTACTCGTCGTCTTGAACGGGATATGCCATTGGCATTTCTTGCTCAACTTGGCAATATTAAGGGTGTAACTTTGTATAACTTACTTGCTGGATTTGATGAGCCAATTCATCAAAAAGATGTTACTTCTGATCTTAAACCTGATAAATATTTGAATATTGTTCCTGATAATGCTCCCAAGGTTCATAGTTTTTTAAATTTTGATAAAGCGGTAGGACCCTTGGCGGCAATAGGTGGATCATTTATGGATACAGCAGCTTTAATGGAAAATCTTGATCTGATTGTAAGCGTTGATACCGCTGCACCGAATTTAAGTGGTGCAATGTACAGACCAACATTTATCCTATTGCCTTATGAAGCGGATTGGCGTTGGGGTAATGATCGTTTAGCTGTTTCTCCTTGGCATCCAACAGCTCGTTTATTTTGGCAATCATCACAAAATGATTGGGCTTCTATAATGCCTTCAGTTATCCATGCTGTAGAGCATGAAGTGGCAAAATGGAGATCTTCTCACTAATATTTGATTATATAGCATGACTTTTCATATGTGCGTTTTCAGCTGCTATGTAAAGTCATGCTATTTTTATGCGTATTAAAATATATGTAAAGGAATCCAATGAATATCGAATGGCGACAACTGATGATGTGCGTGAGTCTAATATCAGCTGCTGTTGCACATGCTCAAAATCCTTTTCAGAATTGTGAAGATCTTTTTTGTGCGTCTGCATATGCACGGGCAACAGCACTATATGAGAAAAAGTTTGCAGATCTGGATGATATCCCAGAAGCTGTATTAGCACGTGCGAAATCAAATTATGGTGAAGCACTCTTAGCTCAAGGGTTGTATGCACAAGGTTGGATAGCTCGTGATGCGCGAATGAATCTATATAAAATAAAATTACAAAAACCTTGGGATGGTTTGCATCCCGAAGGCAAAACTATATTAATTCGTTGTGAAGGTGGCATGGGGGATAGTTTCTTTTTTATTCGTTATGTTGCTTTGTTGCGTCAGTTGGGAGCTCGCACTATAGTATTAGCTCCAGAAGTATTAGCAGCGATATTGCAATTGTGTCCTTATGTTGATCAGGTGATTACGCAAGAGCCTGTATGCAATTCCTTTGACGTAGATGTTTTTATGATGAGCTTACCACTATATCTATCTTTTGATAAAAATACCAAGACAGCTTTTTTTGCAACAACTTTACCCGATACCATTCCTGTACTTGGTCAGTATGTTTTTGCTCATGCACCATTGGTAGAAACATGGAAAAAAAAATTGCCTCGCAATAAATTTAAAATCGGTATTTGCTGGAGAACAAGTCCTAATGCTGCGGGAGTTACTCGACGTTTACAACGAGAAATTTCCGTAGATCTGTTGGCAAGTCTTGGTCGTCTGCCGGGTGTGGCTTTATATAATCTCATTTCCGGATTTCATAATCCGATAAAAAAAAGTGAAGCAACAGAGCACACTCATTCTTTAAACGTTGTATCTGATGATTCCCCTGAGATTTATTCTATCGAAAATACTACGGTTGATGGTTTTTATAACACGGCAGCAGTTATAGAAAATATGGATCTTATTATAAGTGTAGATACATCGATCTCGTGTCTTGCTGCTGCGATGAATAAACCAGTGTGGTTTTTATTACCACATGAATCTGATTGGCGCTGGTTTGAATATCCAAAATCTGATTCTCCATGGTATCCAACTGCTCGATTATTTTGGCAATCGAAACAAGGGGATTGGTCTAATATAATGAGAGTTGTGGAAAGAGAGTTGAACAGAATCATCCAAGGCTTATCATGACATTTTATAACAAACTAATATTTTTAATGTGTTCATTTATCATATGTTCCACTCAATCCTCCGAACCTAATTTATCTTTCACAAATCCGGCTCATGTTTCCCAAACGCCAAATGTTTCATTTTTGCAGTCACTAAAAACTAATCCGCATATAAAAACGCGCATTGGAATAGCAATTATAAGTTTGTACTTTGGATGGAAAATATATAAAGAGCAAACAGCTCTTCAAAAGCAGGGATTGGATGAACAAATCGCTATGAATCAATTCACTCATTCTACTACAAAAGAAGGACAAGCCTTGCAAAAGGAGGCTATTAATTTGCAAAAAGATGCTCTCATACTACAACAAAATAAGGCAATTGAGCAGCAAAAAGCTCATCACTTTGCAAGAGAACTTGCTTATATTAACGCAGCAGTGCAAAGCCAAGGATCTACCGATTTAAAATTGGATGCCCAGACAGCAAAAGCGTACCCAGCATCATATGTAACTACTACCGATATTGATTTATTTGGTAAAATTAAAGTGCGTTCAATCACACAAGAAAATGCTATACGTGCATTAATCGAACAAGGTATTGTTTATAGACCAAATAAATAAAACTCTCATGATAAATAACTAATGCATGCAAGAATCAATGTTGCAAGAACAGGTACTTTAATTGGTTTAAATCCAAAGAGTTTATATGCAAGATTGCACAGCGTGATAGTAATCAGAACTGGATATCCGATGTATGTTATTGGGCCACCAGTGTATTCAATTATTTTACCTAATCCGACGGTTGATAGAGGAATACAAGCAATAAGAATTAATAATAATGAAGTGCTAAATCCAATACGATTTTTAAAAATAATTAATTGTGTATATTCAGCGACAATTGCACTAAGCGCAATTGCTGTTGATAAGCATGCCATGGCAATTGCAATACCAAAAAGAGCGGTGCCATAAGATCCAAGAATTTTAAAGCAAACTTCTCTAAATAATCCGCCAGCATTAACATCTTGGCATCCATGACCATGATAAGCACCGACAATACTCATAGCAATATACACAATACCTAATAAGCTCACTCCGATTAAGCCAGCTTTAAGGGCAATCCATGCTAATGCGCGAGGTTGAGAAGTAATGTCGTGTCCTAAGGTCTTTTTTAAAATATGCAGAATAATTGACGCAAAAAAAAGTGCTCCGATAAGATCCAGTGTTTGGTAGCCTAACAGGAGATTTGATTTGAAAATTTCAATAGTTGGCTCGGTATTTTGGATTATCGTTTGTGCGCTCCACAATCCTTTGAAAAAAATTACAGTGAGCGTAATTAATTTTATGGGACTTAAAATGTTTCCCAGAATTTCAATTATCGTTTTTTCGCGATGCGTAATAATGTAGGTAAGGCTCAGAAAAAATAGAGCAAAAAGAAATGATGTTAAGGGAGTTATTGGTTTTAGGGCATCTATAGGTATAAATGGGGAAATCATTTCATGGGATACTGTTGTTATTCGAGGGATAACAATCAGAGGACCAATAATCATCATGCATGACCAAATACAAATAGCGCCAGCAGTGTGGCCTATTCGATTAAAAAATTGTTCATAATTGCCCTCAAAAAGAATCATGGCGATCAATCCGATAAGTGGTAAAAAAACAGCAGTTATAAAAAAGCCTACCATTGCAATAGGTGTTTGGTTACCTGATTGCATCCCTGCAACCAGAGGAAATATTAAATTCCCTGCACCAAAAAACATAGCGAAAACGGCAAGGCCGGTTGTTACCGTATAAGAAGTGAATATTTTTTTCATTTTTTTACGCCAAATAGTTTAAAAGGGTGATAATAAAAGTTGTCAATACTGGTATTTTGATTGGTTTAAAACCAAATAATTTATAACCTAGATTGCAAAACGTTATAGTGATTAATACAGGGTAGCCAATATATGTGATGGGACCACCAGTCAATTTGAGTACAGCATCCAGTCCTATAGTAGATAAAGGAATGCATGCAAGAAGAATTAAACAAAGCGAAGTGGCAAAACTTATATGATTTCTAAAAAGCTTAAACTGAGCATATTCACCAACAACAGCTCCCAAGGCAATAGCGGTTGATAGGCAAGCCATTAAAACTGCTGTTGCAATAACGGCTGCTCCATAAGATCCCAGAACTCGAAATGAGATTTCTCTAAAAAGTTCTCCGGCATTTACGGCCTCTAAACCACTGCCATGATATGCGCCTAGAAAACTCATGCCTATATATACCAGGCCAAGAAGAGTTGTGCCGATTATGCCAGCTTTCAATCCCACCCAAGCTAAAAGACGTGGTTTTTGATCAAGTTGTTGGCCTAGTGTGTTTTTTAAGATATTTAAAACGATGGAAGCAAAAAAAAATTGCTCCTATCAGATCTAGTGTTTCATAGCCTCGCACGACATTGGATTTGAACACATCGAAAGGTGACTCAGTGTTTGTTGTTAAGTGACCTGCTGTCAAGGCGGCTCTGACAAAGATAATTATAAGTGACACAAGCAGGGCTGGTGAAATAACATTACCAAGAATCTCAACAATCTTATTTTCTCTATACGTAGCAAGAAACGTGATGCCTAAAAAAAATGATACTAAACAATAATGATGATACTGGATTTATTTCACGCAAAAATTGCCACGGAATAAAAGGTGCAATCATGGTATGTGATAATGTGGTAATACGAGGAATGGCAAGCATAGGACCTATAATCATCATGCAAAGCCAAACAAAGAATGAACCTGGAATTGTGCCAAGACGATTAAAAAATGATTCGTAGTTACCATCGAAAAGGATCATGGTAATTAATCCAACAACGGGTAAAAATACTGCGGTGATAAAAAAACCGATCATAGCTATGCCTGTTTGGTTTCCTGCTTCCACACCAGCTAAAAGTGGGTACATTAAATTGCCCGCTCCAAACAGCATTGAAAATATGGCTAGTCCTGTTGTAACGGTATATGAGGTAAAAAGTTTTTTCATAAATAATCCTTAATGCTTTACAAATGCTTTTATCATACTCTCCACATAAAGCAAAGCTGTAAATAGTAAAATAAGTAATTGATAAATGATAGTTTGAAGATAGGTGTTAGGCCGCCGTGGCGACACAGGTAATAGAGCTAGGGGTTGTCCCCATGGAAGAGCAACACATGCTTGGAATGCTTAAATGTGTTAAAAGAGTTGAGTGGATAGCCAGGTTGTATATGTCCTTCATATGAGCCCTTTCATATTGAGTAGTCCTTTTTTTAAATATTTTATTCAAGCGCCTGTATTTTTACAGTATAAGGATTTAATCATGATTTGCAATAAAAGTTACGCTTATCATTTTATTGAGATAACTGTTATTTTTTTTGCGCATCAGTATAGTCGGTATATGATTTTTCCTCCATAAGGCGAGAGCCAGCAAGAAGATTAAGGTCCCGCTTGATTCTACAGCGCTTATCATTGGTATAGTAAACACTTCGGGCAAATTTAATAAATTCTTTATCAAATTCTTGAGCGCGTTCTTTATCACGGATAGCATCCTCAATTATCCATAATTGTTTGTTGACCTCGTGTAGTTGCTGCCATAAATTTTCAACGTGCGAAGAATGAGGCACCTCTTTGGCGTATGTAGAAAGCAATGTATCAAGTTCTGCTTTAATATTTGCTAATTTGGCAGGATCATTAATGCGTTCTAGTTTAATTTGAAGGATGGTTATTTTATCGATGAGTTCACCTATTTGTACTTCGGTCATAAGGGAAACTTTTTTTTCTTCAGACGAACCTTCTATCTGTGGTTTGATATGAGAATTAGGTAATGCAAGTTGGTCATCCTGTCGTATGGTGTTCCATGGATTATCTTTTTGTTTAAGTTGCTTTGTGAATGCATCCTCTGCATCGATTCGTCCAAGCGCTTGAGCTAATGTAAGAGGGGTTTCACCATAGATATTGCGAGCTCTTGGATCTGAGCCATGAGTTAGGAGTTTTTCAATAATGGTAATAGGAAGATCATGTTTAACAGCGAGGTGCAAAGCGGTTGTTTTTGAGCGGCTTGCTTGGCCAGAAAGGTCTGCTTTGTTTTTCAGCAAAATATCGATAGATTCTGCATACATTTTTTCTCGCTCTTTTCCCAAGAGCAGCCAAGGCAAAGAGCCATCCTTTAATTCATTGTCTGAAGCGTGGAAATTACTGATGGCATAATATAGAGGAGGACCATCATATCTGTTTGTTGTATGGACGATGTCAGGGTTTTTCTCTACCATTTTTTGTAACATTTCGGTATGACCGCCAAAAATGGCATAGTAAATATCATCTGTTTCAAAAGAGGGTTTGGCATTGTCTGGTTTTGTTGTTTCTTGCAAAACAGACACCGATGCATTTTGCCCTAAAGTCGATAATCTTTGTGCTGAATCTGTGCTTCTTTGGCTCTCATTTGGTAGTTCAGATCGAGTTTTGTGTGAATGCAAAGTTGTTAGAATAATAAAAATAGTTAAAAATATATTTGTTTTTGTCTTTTTTTGCATATTCATTTCCTCATCTAAGCTCTTATTTCATTCATGATATTCATGTGAGTTGAGCTTTCATTGCCCTCTTATTTTTGCTATTATTTTATTATATTGAAGAGAAAAAAGATAATTATTTTTTCTCTTCAATTATGATTGGATATAGAGCTTTTAGCAAAAAAAATTGAGCACATAGAAAATGCATCAAAGGAATCTTATGAAAATATTAAAAATTCTTATTTGTTTAACATTGGCATATTTTGGTGGGGCTATAGCTCAGCGAGAATCTTTAGATGAAGTGATGAAACGGATGCATACGTGCGTTAAAAGTTATCATAAATCAGAATTTGATGAAGCTAATTTTTGTTATAGTAGATTGCTTCCAGCTATGGGAGGAGCTATGTCGGCAATGGTTGCAAAAGAGCTTGCTTCATATGGAGAATCTTTATTAGGAGCTGGGAATTATTTGGAAGGATGGAAATATCGTGAGCAACGATTGTTTCTTCCGGGATATAGAGAATTAAAAAAGCCATGGGATGGATCTTGTCCAACGGGAAAAACTATTTTAATACGTTTGGAAGGCGGAGCAGGTGATGTATTTCTATTTTTACGTTACGCCTTAATATTGAAATTAATCTTTAATGCTCGAGTTATTGTGCATTTGGAAAAGATGACTTTTTTAAAAGAATCCATAGAACATTGTGCCTATTATGCCCATAATAATGTTTTAATACGTTATGTTGATAAGGTAATAACTGCGGATGATGAAGAACCATATTTCGATTACGATGTATTTATTATGAGTTTACCAATGTACATCAATCATGATCAGTATGCTAAAAAATTTAATCTCGCCACCACTACGCTTTATACTATACCAACTCTTGGGAAATATATTCATGGACACAGTGCCAAAAATGCGGAATGGAAGATCAAATTGCCTAAGGATAAATTCAAGGTTGGCATTTGCTGGGGATCGGGTAAATTCCTTGCAGGGGTTGAGCGTTTTCTGGATCGTGATATTCCATTGAGCTTGCTTGTTCCATTAGGTGCAAATCCTGATGTAGCCTTATATAGTTTGCATACAGAACTTCCTATCAGAGAAAAAAATGTTACTCCAGATTTGGGTGTTGACCAACTCAATAACATTATTCCTAATGATGCTCCAACGGTGTATGCTTTTGCAAAATTTGATAAACAAACACATGATTTTGACAAAATAAATGGCTCATTTATGGACACTATTAGTGTGATTGAGAATCTTGATCTTGTGGTGAGCGTTGATACAGCTTGTGCTCATTTGGCTGGCGCAATGAACGGAAAAACATGGATTTTATTACCCAAAGAATCTGATTGGCGTTGGTTTAAAGGGCAACCGCAAAATTCTCTATGGCACCCAAGAGCCCGTTTATTTTGGCAGCAACAACAAGGTGATTGGCAATCGGTTATGGATAACCTGATAAAAGAATTAAACAAAGAAGTTGCACAATGGAAAAGTTCTCGCACAATTTAATTCGTGACATTTGAAATAGTTTATAAAAAAGAGAGTACTATGAAGTTTGTAAAAAAATTTGATGAGTTGGGTGTTAATGATGTGGCTTTGGTCGGTGGAAAGAATGCCTCTTTGGGTGAGATGGTTGTTGCACTAGGACAAAAAGGCATTAGTGTACCAATGGGATTTGCTGTAACTGTGGAAGGTTATTGGCATTATTGTGAAGCTAACAATTTAGTAGAGCCGATTAAACAATTAACTAATGCTATCTCGAATGTAAATGATCTTGCGCATATAAAAAAAGTAGGACAGAAAATTCGCGAGCTTATCGCCAATGGTGCTATACCAGAAGATCTAGCGCATGAAATTATTACTGCATATCAAGTTTTATCAGCATTATATAATAAAGATACTTGTGATGTTGCGGTTCGTTCATCAGCAACGGCAGAAGATTTGCCCACTGCATCGTTTGCAGGGCAACAAGATTCATATCTTAATATCAGTGGTGAAAAAGAGTTGCTCGATTCATACAAAAAATGTGTAGCCTCTTTATTTAATGATCGCGCAATTGCTTATCGTATAGAGCAAGGATTTGATCATCTGAAAGTTGCGCTATCAGTAGGCGTTCAAAAAATGATTCGTTCCGATTTGGGTTGCTCGGGTGTTGCTTTTTCATTAGATACTGAAACCGGTTTTAAAGATGTGGTCACCATTGATGCTTCTTGGGGTCTTGGAGAAAGTATTGTTCAAGGTGTGGTGATTCCGGATGAGTTTATTGTATACAAACCAATGCTAAGTGCAGGTTTTGCGCCGATTATTAAAAAACGGTTGGGAAATAAGCAGACTAAGATCATATATGGGGGAGATGGGCCAACAAAAACGATAACTACATCTGAAGATGAACAAAAAACTTTTACCTTAACAGATACGCAAATCCTTGATCTTGCCAAAATGGTAATGACTATCGAGGATCACTATAGTCAAAAAAAAGGATCATGGTCACCCATGGATGTTGAATGGGCGCGTGACGGTATTGATAATAAGATCTATATCATCCAAGCGCGACCAGAAACAATTCATTCTGGTGTTGCACAAAACGCGCATCAGATAACAACGTATCGATTATTATCTGAAAGCAAACAAGCATCAAAGCCTCATGTGCTCATAACGGGTCAAAGTATTGGTCAACAAATTGTGTCTGGTGTGGCACGAGTTATTAAAAGCGCTCAAGATATTGATCAGATTCAGACTGGTGATATCTTAGTCACCGTCATGACTGATCCAGATTTTGTACCAATTATGAAAAAAGCTGCAGGTATTATCACCGATCAAGGAGGGCGCACGTGTCATGCAGCAATTGTGAGTCGTGAATTAAAAATTCCTGCAATTGTTGGTACAATGCATGTAACTTCGACTATAAAAACAGGTCAGCAAGTCACTATTGATTGTTCGCAAGGCAAAACTGGTTTTGTGTATGATGGTTTGATTCAATCAGAAAAAGTGGTTGTCCAATTAGGCCAATTGCCTAAACTTTCCGTCGATGTGATGGTTAATATTGGTGATCCTGATGCTGCTTTTGCAACGCAAAAATTGCCAACGCAAGGTGTTGGTTTGGCTCGTTTGGAATTTATTATTAGCAACACTATTAAAGTACATCCAATGGCCTGCGTACATCCAGAAAAAGTTACCGATAAAAAAATACAAAAAGAGCTCGATGATTTGACATATGCTTATGCAGATAAAAAACAGTTTTTTGTTGATTCTTTGGCGCAAGGTGTAGGTATGATCGCTGCAGCTTTTTATCCACGTCCGGTGATTGTGCGTTTATCAGATTTTAAAACAAATGAATATCGTAATTTATTGGGTGGTACCTATTTTGAACCTATAGAAGAAAATCCTATGCTTGGATTCAGAGGTGCATCGCGCTACTATCATGAACAATATCGCCAAGCATTTGCGCTTGAATGTGCTGCAATGAAAAAAGTGCGAAATGAAATGGGGCTTACAAATATAAAAATTATGATCCCATTTGTTAGAACCGTAGATGAAGCACACAAAGTTTTGCAAGAAATGAAAAGTCATGAATTGCACCGAGGGAATAATGGGTTAGAGATTTATATGATGTGTGAAATTCCGTCGAATGTTATATTAATTGATGAATTTAGTGCGTTGTTTGATGGCTTTTCTATTGGATCTAATGATCTGACGCAATTGACGCTTGGTGTTGATAGGGACTCCAGTTTCTTGTCTCAGTTTTTTGATGAACGTGATCCGGCAGTTTTGAAGATGTTAAAATTAGCGGTAGAAGGATCGAAAAGAAATAAGATTCATTGTGGTATTTGCGGTCAGGCACCATCAGATTTTCCAGAGATTGCTCAGTTTTTGATCGATGAGGGAATTGATTCTATTTCACTCAATGCTGACTCTGTGTTGCCATTTCTACAGAGATATAAGAAGTAATAATATTTTTTATGCCAAGTTAAGCAAATCACTTAAATTTCGTAAAAGATAATAGGTGATATATTTTTCTTTTATCGGTGTGTTTTGCGAATCGGCGTATAGTATTTTACCATTAACATACGCAGCAATAACCCAATGCATACCGATATTGCAAATAAAATAAGCGTATTTTTGTATTCCAGATTTAATGTTTTTAATCATGGTGTTGTATGCTGTCATGGCTTGCGTTGGATTGTGTACATTAAAATGTAGGTTTTCCAAAAATGTTAATTTGTTTGCATCTCTTGCATCCATCAAATAAACATCGCTGAGATTCAGATTAGATTCTTTAATCAGTTTGATAATTTCATCATTCGTGATGAACTTAGGTTGTATCAAATTCTTTTTTTCTTCAACTTTCTCATTGATTTTTTGAGAAGTGATCGATTGTTTTGTTTTAATTAATTCTTGCAATGCACATATATTAAGTATCGAATGATAACCGCATGCGGGCCCTTTCTGCTGGGTAACAATGAGATGCTGCACATGTTTAAGTTGTGCAGGCACAGGATAACAAATGCCATAATCATGAGTGTCTATTATGACTTCAGGGATCATCCTGATATCATTATGTGCTGTGGAAAGTGATGTGAGTGCCCACCAGCTTTTTATCCATTGTATCAATTGATGTGATAAACATGATGCATGTTTTGCGATGTATGCACTGAGCGCACCGATTTTTGATTGTTTTTTAACCGATATTTCTTGCGTTTGAGGTGAGGTTGAGGTCTTTTTTATTTCTGCCTGTGGGTATGGTTTTTGTGTTTGAGTAGCAGAAGGAGCATTATTTGCAATAACTTGTCCAACAAGTTCAAGTACTACTGTTTCATCTATCTGATCATTTTTATCCAACTTCTGTGCCAATGACGCACGAATTTGTTGCATTAAAAATTCTGTATCCATATTTGGACAGATAGTACGAAATTTCTCGCTAGCTACGCAGCAAGCTTGAATAAGCAAGATAGGTTTTGCAATCGCATTGTTATTGGAAAGCAGCGCACTAGTGAGCACAAAAAAACATAGTAATTTAACATCCATTTTCATCAATAACCCCATAGATTAAAAAACGATACTAAGCAATACATCAAAGATGCATACACAAGTATCTATATATAAGTATGGTTGGTCAGTATAAAATGTCAAAAGGGGCCCCCGTTCTTCAGAATGGGGTAATCAAAGGGTGCGGGTTCGCTTGAATAGGTGAGCAATGGGGTAAAGATGGGGCACAAAAAAAGGGTTATCGGAGCATCTCCGATAACCCTTTGAATAAGTGTTCAAGTGTTTAAACTTATTTTGCTTTTATAATCCTAAGCGTGCAATTAAATCTGCAAGGATTTTATAGGCAACGCTATCTTTGTGCAACTCTGTATTTTTAGAGTTGAGATAGAAGAGCTTGCCATGTCTATAAACAATGGTAACCCAATGTCCTACTTTATCATCCGATCCAGGTTTAATTGGCCCTGCCTGACAAATTAAATGGGCGCGTGTTCTGTTGCCAGAATTGATCTGATCAATGAATTCTTCTAGGCCTGTTGTAGTGAGAACACCTGCGCTTACTGCGTTTTGTCCATCATAGCGCACAAAACAGGTATCTTTAAGTTGCAGTTTCTGATTGATTATGACCATTTCATCGATGCCCAGAGCAAATGATGTTACCGGTACTCTTTTTGCAATTTCAATGCCATTAACATTTTGTGCTACAAGCTTCTCTCTAGGAATTAAAACCATTTTTGTCTTGGCTCTTTCTTCAATTGCTTGTGCGGTAAAAAGACCATCTTGTTGCATTGCCCAGGTATTAAAGAGTGATAACCAGGCACATTCATCAAGTTGTTGTGGTAAAGAATTTAAATGCTCTACGCGACCTTTAAATTCTGCTGGTACTGGCAAGCAATTGCCATATGGAGCATCTACATGCCCTTTCAATATCGATTTAGGCGTTTGTGCTCGTGCTTTTGGTGCTGCGGATGCTGCAGTTACTTCATCAGAATTTACTGGGGTGCCGCTTCTCTTAGCAGCTCTTGATGGATTAGATTTTTGCGCTAAGGTGCCATTTCTGTTTGGCGCCACATTAACGTAACTATCCTCTTGATCATCAGTATCACTTGCATCTTCATCCGAGGTATTTGCTTTTCGAGCTACTATTTTATTTCTTGCGCGTCTTAATTCTTGTTGCTCACGTTTTAATGCTTGTTCTTTTTTTCTGAATTCTTCTTCAGCACGTTCTAGCTTTGATAATTGTTGGGCTTGAAATTCTTCTTGAGCCTTTGCTTCGCGTTGGGCTGCGGCTGCAGCTGCAGCTTGTGCAGCAAGTTTATTTTTTCGTGCTTTTCTTAATTCTTCTTCTTGCTTAGATACTTTTAAGGCAGTTTGTAACTCATCATCTTGCTCGTTGTTTTCATCTTCACTTTGTGATGCCGCAGCAGAGGCAGCTTGTGCACGTTTATTTCTTGCCATTAAAGCTTTTCTTTTTGCTTCTTGCCTTGATAATTGTTTAGCCTCTTGTAACTCATCATCTTGCTCATCACTTTCATCTTCATTTTGTGAAGCGGTAGCAGCTGCAGCTTGAGATGCAGGGCGATGAGGTTGAGATTTTTGAGGTGCTAAACCAGCTTTACTCGGTTGAGCTTTTGGTACTGCGTCAAATGCAGAGTTAGTAGATGGCTGCATTTTCTTTTTATTAGTAGCTTCTGGTTTTATATCAGTAGCTGGAAACATATTTATCATGGCGTCAAATTGAGCTTGGGTTAGCTTTCCTCCATTGCCCTGAGCTACTCTGCCAAACTGTTGCGCTAATACAACTGTATCATAGCTTTTATTTCTTGCTTGGAACCATTCGCATGCTTTAGCTTCTGCTTGCTTGACGTTCATTGCCACGATTGAGCTGCAGGAAAGCACTAAACAGCTGAATGCTGCCAGAGTCAATAATTTGATCTTTGTATTCATAAAAACCTCCAAAATGAGTTAAACATTAAACCTAAAAAATCACTTAACAATAAAAACTATCTTCATACTGGTAATAATTAGTATTTGTTCTATAAAGTACCAAATTAATATCTTTATAGTACTATGTTATTATCTATTATGAAGATAATTTTCAAATTGTCAAACAAATATTTTAGTTGGAGGTTATCCTTGAATTGATTGTTTTTACCCTAAGAAGGGCTCAGCTACCTTTAATACCCCACGTTACCCCTTTTTGGCTCCTTAAGGGCATTTTTTTGATACTGGCAGCTACATGCTTATCTTTACTTGGTTCGACTATAATAAAAGGTCGTGGATCTCTAAAATGATGACATTCGGTGCACTGTCCTCGATCAGCCAGCCTTTGGTACCGAGCACAAGGGCAGGTACAGGCAACTAAATGGTAATCTTTAGGGTCGCCCCAAGCAGCCAGATGTCTACTATTATCTATACAACCTAGTTCAGCCTGCATGAGGGGTGCAGGACTACAAAGAGTTAACAAAATAAGTAATATGTTCCAATTACGCATGATTTTCCTCCTCAGTCATAGCTTCAATTTCGATGTTGGGATTTTTTTTAACCCCATTCTGGCCAATAGGGAGCCCATTTTTACCCCATTCTAGCGAACGAGTACTCCCTTCATCAGAAAAGAAGGTAGGTGAGTTGGATTCTAGGCGACCTTGGCATGTTGGACAACCATGGGTTAAAAAAGCGTAAGCAAGACCGGTGACTAAAAGAATTCTAGTGACATACATATGCAATACATAAAATGTGGTATTCATCGATTTTCCCCCTCTATAGTGAAATTACTTTTCCCCCGAATGAAAAAGTTCTAATGAACTATTTCAATAACAAGAGTATCATGTGTGATTTTCAAATAGCAAATAATTTGTGCGCAGAGGGAGATTGATGGCTAGTATACAGGGGTCCCCGTTCGTCAGAATGGGGAAGAAATACAGGGCCCCCATTCGATAGAAGGGGGTAAAAAATAAGGGGAAATTTAAATTTCGTGAGCAATATTTTTATTTTGATTATATAAAAAAGACTCTATGGTATTGCGTTCATTTAAGAATTTGGCAATGGATGGGCCATATTCAGGGCTTTGTAAAGCCATACTAATTGTAGCCTTAATCCAGCCAATTGGTGTGCCGATATCAAAACGCTGCCCTTGAATTTTATAGGCAAATACTTTCTCATTGTTTTTCATCATTTGAGATATGCCATCAGTGAGCTGTAGTTCGCCAACAGCGAATGTACTAATGTCGCTCAATGCGTCAAAAATTTTATGAGACAATACATATCTGCCAATAACAGCAAGATTAGAAGGCGCATCTTTTTGTTTTGGTTTTTCAATTACCTGAGAGATTTGAAATAGATTTGGTGTGATCTGTTTTTTTACTGAAATAATGCCATAAGATGAAACACATTCCATAGGAACTTCTTGCACGGCAATCACGCTTGCCTTTTCTTGACGAGCAATTTTTATAAGCTGACCAAGGCCCGGTTGCTTACCTATGATAATATCATCGGGTAAAAAGATACCAAAATATTCTTTACCGATAGTGTGCCGCGCCATCCAAACAGCATGCCCTAAACCTAATGGTTCAGGTTGGCGTACGTACGTAAAGTGGGCTGTTCGAATTATTTTTTCGATGCTTGCAATCAGATCGGTACGGTTACGTTCTTTGAGCAACATTTCTAAATCGTTATTGCTATCAAAATAATTAGTTAACGATTGTTTTTCTTTACTGGTAACTATTGAGAAATTGGTAATATCAGATTGTAAGCCTTCTTCGATAATATATTGAATAGCAGGCTTATTAAGCAAAGGGAGCATCTCTTTAGGTACAGATTTTGTTAAAGGAAGAAAGCGACTCCCAAGTCCTGCAGCGGGAATTATAGCTGTTTTTATATCCATAGGTTCCTTTAATCTTATTATCTATATTTTGATAAAAGTTTAACTTTTTTCATGAAAAACATAGGATTTAAGAAAGCCCCATAAGTGGGGTTTTTAAAATTGGTCAAGGAAATGTATCTTGCTACTATGAAATAATCGAATATCGTTGATACCATATTTGATCATTGCTAAGCGCTCGATGCCAAATCCAAAGGCAAATCCCGAATATTTTTCTGAATCAATTCCACTGCATTGTAAAACATTTGGATGGACAAGTCCAGATCCAAGCAGCTCTATCCAGCCAGTTCTTTTACAAGTAGAACAACCATGACCTGAACAAAATGGACATGATGCATCGATTTCTATACCCGGTTCAACAAATGGAAAATATCCGGGGCGTGCGCGAATGGAAAGATCTTCTTTTTCAAAAAAAGCTTGTAAAAAAGCCTTTGAAGTTGCAAGCAAGTTGGCAATCGAAATATTTTTATCAATGACTAATCCTTCGCCCTGAGTGAACATAAAATCGTGAGAAGCATCAGTAGCTTCATTGCGAAATGCTCTACCGGGAGCAAAAATAGCCATCGGTGGTTTTTTATGCTCCATGCTATGAATTTGCACCGTTGAAGTATGGGTGCGCATAAGCATTGATGGTAAGGTAAGCCAAAAAGTATCATGCATATCACGAGCAGGATGATCTGCCGGGATGTTTAACGCATGAAAATTATAGTAATCGGTTTCGACTTCAGGGCCATCAGCAACTTCATAGCCCATAGATATAAAAATATTTTCAAGATCCTCAATAGTTTGAGTGTACGCATGAATATGGCCAGGTAACGTTGAATGTTTATAAGCAGTAACATCAAAATGTTGTGTTTTGGCCATTGCAGCTGCAGCAACATTATCAAGCAATGCCTGTTTTTTTGTATTATAACTGTTTTGTACAAAAAGTTTTAGTTCATTTAAGGCTGGGCCAAACTCTTTTTTTTCATCAAGCGATAAGTTTTTTAATTGTTCCATCAGACTGGTTATATGCCCATTGCGGCCAAGAAACGCAACGCGAACATCTTCAAGTTCTTTTTCGTTTTGTACCTTTAACAATGCAGTGGTTAACTGATCTTTAACTGCAACGATCTGATCTCTTAAATTGGCCATAGACGTATCCTGAAACTCTGATTACGAAATAATAATGCTCATTAAGCTATCATAGTAACAAAGAGGCTTTATATTGGCAATGGGGCTATTGCAGTATAAGTTCTGGATATGGTATACTTAAACTATAACTTTTAACCGGAAAGGGGTTTTATGAGTGAAAAATTTGTGAAACTTGGTGATGATTTGGCGGTTGTGATTAATAAAACATTATTAAAAAAACTTAAACTTGATCAAGATACAAATCTGGAAGTTGTCATTGAAAACAATAATCTGATCATCAAGCCTAGCAATGTTTCTAGAAAGAAAGCTGTAATAGATTCTAAAAAAGAGAAAACCCGGAAGCTTGCCAATAAAATTATTGATAAATATGAACCTGTATTCAAAAAGCTTGCAAAAACATGAGAAGTTTCAAATTTATTGGATTAGATGAAGTTTTTGAAATGCATGATGCACTAATAGAGAGGATAGGCGGTATCCCGGGCGTTCGTGATAACAACTTGCTCGAATCGGCAATTTTACAACCTCAAACGATGATGTTTGGGCAATATGTTTACGAAGACATTTTTCAAATGGGTTCAGCGTATTGCTTTCATATAATTAAAAACCACCCCTTCGTCGATGGTAACAAGCGAATGGGCATTTTGGTAGCGTTGTTTTTTTTTGAGCGTAATGAAATTTTAATAGACGCAGATCATGATGAGCTTTATTTGTTGGCGATGCATACAGCAAGCTCCAAGATTAATAAAGATGAGATAGCTCACTTTTTCAAAGAAACCGCCACTTTTTCAAAAAAGTTAAAAAAACAGCCTTAGCTTGTTGACAAAATGCCCAAAACCACTTACCATTACAACAATATCCGTGTCCATCGTAGTCTTGTACGAAGATGGATGAAATTCACATCCAAAATTTGATAATTTTTCGCCGGGGTAGCTCAGTGGTAGAGCGGAAGCCTGAAGAGCTTCGCGTCGTTGGTTCAATTCCGATCCCCGGCACCAGTCTTCGCTTATCCGGGCCATCAGGCTCGGCAACCCTTCGACAGGCTCAGGACTAAAGGCCTTGCGGAGTTTATCCTGAACGAAAGTGAAGGGCCTGGCTGCGTCAGCCTAAAGGTATTTAATTTATTAAAAAGTTTTGCTTTCCCATTCTCTACTTAATTTTTTTTATAAAAGTTTCTTTTTCTATCATATTTGTACTACAGTATGAATTTGGAGTTTATAATAAAAAAATAGCGTAGTTTTTATTATAGGGAAGGTTGATGAAGCAAGTTCCTGTAGATAAATATAATATTGCATGGTTTAAGTTAGCCGAATATGTCTCTCGTGGTGAAAAAGAACGGGCGCTTGGTATATATCGTCTTCTTTCTCATTCCTTTGATGATCAAGCATTTGCTCGTCAATTAGAAGGTGACATTCTATGGTCATTCAATGATAGTGGAGCATCTGATGCCTATCATGAAGCGGCTCAATTGTATCAAAAAAATGATAGAGTTTTACAAGCAGCTGCGGTATATGAACATTTGGCTACTTTGCATCCCGATTCTATTATCTATGCGCTTCATTTAATTGATCTCTATGTATTGTTAAACATCACTTCTAAAGTCGCCTGTTATGTATTGGTGCTCTCTGAGCTCATTTTGCGAGCAATAAAAGAAAAAAAGAATTCTCAAGAATTGATGCTGGAAAATGTATACGAGTTTCTTGATCGTTTAATGCTGCATCAAGATGCTTCGATGTTGAATACATTTTTATTGCGTTTAGAATCAACGAATCTTTTTTATTATCAAAAGGCTTGTGAGCATATGAAAGGTAAAAAATGAAGATTTTTTATACGGTACTATGTTGTGTTGGTTTAGCAAGTTCTACTGCATTGCTATTTTGCAGTCAAGCTCCGGGGGGACCTTGGGCTGATCAATCTGGGCAATACGCGCCTATATTGCCAGCGAATCAACCATTGTCTCACAGGTTTTCACCGCCACCTGCTTATGAAGAATCAGATTCTTTGTCGGAGGTTGTGTGTAAAAAATCTTCGCCAAAAGCTTTGCAACTCGGGCAAAGTTCTAAGCCGTATAGTACCGTAGCAATGATGTCCCCGACTCATGATATAGAAACGGGTGGATCAGCACATGTATCTGCAAGTAGTCAATCGTCCAATCCATCTGTAGTGCCTGCGGCAATACCTATCGCATTTGCGCCGCGTGCACCGCAGCCATATGTAAGTCAACCAGCTGCACCACCACGTCAATCGTTTGAAGCGCAGCATCGTCCAGAACAACAATTTGGACCACCAGCAACGGTTGTTCAAAATCGAAATGTCGAACGAAATAATGGAGGATGTGGGGCCCTTGGCGTAATTGTCTGTTTGGTGTGTTGTTATGAATATTGCAAAGATAAGCATGAATAACAGAAGATTGGGGCATGGTGAATAGCGATATCAAAATATCCATTCAATCTATCACATCAATAAAACAGGTGCATTTTGGGCGTGTTGATAAGCAGGTGCTTGTTATTGTAGATCTTATTGGTACGTTGATCAATCCATCCAATGCAGGACAACTAATTGAACCTGAATTTGAAACCACTATAAAAACATTAAAAGGTACGGGTTGCTGCATTATCATTATGTCTCACTTGCATATTTCTGATGTGGCATCGATGCAAGAATGTTACCAATCATTGCAAGAGGTCGGCATAGATTTGAGTACAAGTTTTGCAATTGATAATTTAACGCTGAAAATGTTTGATGATTTGCTGGTGCGTAGACCCATCTATTATAAAGGTATCATTTTCACCAATGGTTATCCAAAGGCAGAAGTGCTGCGAGATTTTTTAGAAGAGGTGGAATTTGTACCATCAGAAATTTTTTTTATTGATGATCATATGGAATACGTTAAATCGATGGCAGTGCTTTGCAAGCATAAAAAAATTTCATTTCATGGTTATTATTATCAGGGATCAAATAGTTGATCTGCTTTTTGTTTTCCTAACTATATTTTCTTGCAACTTACCAAAAGGAAAGTTACCATTTGGTAAGTTGTTGATTTCTGAAATATAGTATTGCGTAGCAAAAAATTAAATCTATTTACCTGTAAAGCAAGGATCTTGTATGAAAAAAATAGGTATGTCATCAATGTCAGCCTTTTCATTGATTTTATTGTTAAGTTCGACTTCGTCATTATTTTCAATGAATTGGTTGGAAGGTGCAGCCAAATCTGTAGAAGGAGCCGTTGTTCAAGGAGCTCAAGATGCTGGCAGAGATGTTGCAAGTGGAGCTTCGTTTGTCGGTAATGGGATTGCGCAAGGAGCCCGAGATGCTGGGCAAGGATTGGGATCAGCAGCTCGTTATGCAGGCAATGACATGGCACAAGCTGCACGTTGGACAGGAAGTGAAGCTTCTTCTTTAGCTCCAGTAGCGTTGCGTGATATGCAAAGTGGCGCACAGCAAATGGAAGCAGGCGCTTCATGGGCTGGTCAGCAAGTTATGCGTGGCGGTCAAGCAGCATTCAGAGAATCAGGACAACTAGCTGGAAGCGCAGCATCAGGATTAAGTGCAGTTGCAGGATATGCAATGGCGCTTTCTTCAACTCATGGACATATGGGGCAACATCATCCTCATCATCAGCAACAACAACAATATCAAACGCAAGAATTTCAATTCCAAGATGGGTTTGAGCATGAAAAGCGTCATCATGAAACGCACGAAGAGCGTCGTGAAGAAAAAAGGCATGAAGGGCATAGAGAAGAACATCATGGGCATCATGGCGAGGGTAGATAAAACGAGTTTAGAAAACTTAAGTATCCTGTTTTCGTGTGTAATAGTACGAAAACAGGATTTTTTTATAACTGAATAGTTACGCTTATATTCTGTTTTTCTAATGTTTGAATAACTGCAGCATTAAGGGCGATTGGCGAGCTTGAAATTAATTGTAACTTTTTTCCATTTTCATGAAAAATAAGTTCAAGTGGAACTGCTCCCTTGGTCAAAGAGGTTTTAATTTCTTGCAGATCTGGCTCTTCAATTATAGTGGGTAAATGCAATGAGACCTTTTCAATTGCAGGCCAAGCATCAAAAAATAGTTCAATGGGAACAAAATCATTTGCTTTAATTTTGCATTTTTGTGTTGACGTGATATCAAGGCCACCTTTGATGATAAATACTTGATACGAATCAAGCCAAGATGCAACCTTTGCAAATGTTTTAGGAAATAGAATAATTTCTGCTGCATTCGATGCGCTATCTTCTAATTGCACAAATGCCATGCGGTCACCTTTTTTAGTTAAAATTTCTCGTTTAGTTTTAAGCAGACCGCAGCCAATTACTACCAGTTCTTGCCCAGTATTATTATTTTGTTGCAGGGCAAGAAGTTGGGCAAATGTTTGCATGTTGAATGATTTGAGCTGTTTTTTATAACTATCAAGAGGATGTGCACTTAAATAAAAACCGATAACCTCTTTTTCCTTTTCTAGTTTTTCTTTTTCAGGAAATTCAGCTAATGGGGCAAAGATATAACCATCATCTTGATTAAATGAATTTTCACTCTTGATCGCACCGCCAAATGGGGTCCCCGTTTTCACAGAATGGGGAGAAAATAGTCCCATTTGCCCGGTAGCTTCATTTTTTTTCCATTCTAGAGCCAAATCAATAATGTGACTCAATTCAGCCAGCTTTTGTGCTCGATTGCCCGACATAGTATCAAAGGCGCCAGCACTAATTAAGTTTTCGATCACCCGTTTATTAGAAGTTCGCAGATCAATGCGTTTGCAAAAATCCATCAGATCAATAAATGGTTTTTTCTCACGTTCGGCAATAATGTTTTCAAGTGAAGCCAAGCCTACATTTTTAATCCCGAGTAGTCCAAACAATAGTTTGCCATCTATTACGGTAAAGTGAATATGCGAGGTGTTGATATTGGGTGGTAATATTTCCAGTCCCATATCTTTTGCTTCTTGCAAATAAAATGACATATTCTCTGCATGAGTTGCTTCCAGTGATATCAAGCATGCCATGAATTCTGCTACATAGTTTGCTTTGAGATAAGCAGTTTGATAGGCAATTAAAGCATATGCGGCTGAGTGTGATTTATTAAAACCATAGCCTGCAAAATAGGCCATGAGATCAAAAAGATCACCGGCTTTTTTACCATCAAAACCATTTGCTACTGCTTTGGTAAAAAATATTTCTTTTTGTTCGGCCATCACTTCGGCCTTTTTCTTACCCATTGCGCGACGCAAAATATCTGCCTCTCCCAATGAATAGCCGCCAATGAGTGACGCAATCTTCATAACCTGTTCTTGGTAAACAATAACGCCATAGGTTTCTTGTAACACCGTTGCAAGTTCAGGAAATTGATAGACGATGCGCTGTCGGCCATGTTTACGTTCGATAAAATCATCCACCATGCCTGAACCAAGGGGACCTGGCCGATAGAGCGCGTTCACCGCAATAATATCTTCAAATTTTTCCGGCTGCAATTTGCGCAGCACTTCCTTTAGTCCGTCAGATTCGAGTTGGAATACACCTGAAGTTTTTCCCTCACAAATTAACGCAAACGTTTTTGCATCATCAAGGGGCAACTTGTTAATATCCATGGTGACGCCATGATTTTGTTTGATTAATGCGAGCGTGCGTTCAATGAGCGTTAAGTTTTTTAAACCCAACAAATCTATTTTTAAAAACCCAAGGCTTTCAAGCTCGGTCATGGCATATTGCGTTACCAACTCAGTCGATTTTGATGGTATAAAAATAGGCAGCACTTCATCAATTGGTGCGGGAGATATCACAATACCCGCAGCATGTTTGGATGCGTGACGCGTCAATCCTTCTAGCCGGAATGCTATATCAAAGAGTTTTTTTGCCTTAGGATTTCCATCAAGTAATTCTTTGAGGCGGGGTTCTAATTCAAAAGCTTCTTTGAGAGTGATTTTAAGTTGTTCGGGAATTAAGTTGGTAATTGCATTAGAATCTTCAAATGAAAAACCAAGGGCACGAGCAACATCTTTTATAGCATTTTTAGCCATCATGGTACCAAAGGTGATGATTTGGCATACTTTATCGTGCCCGTATTTTTCCCGTATGTAATTGATAACGCGCTCGCGCCCTTCGATACAGAAATCGATATCGATATCAGGCATGCTCACACGTTCAGGATTTAAAAATCGTTCAAAGAGCAAATTGTATTTGAGCGGATCAATATTGGTAATTTGTAATGCCCATGCAACGAGTGATCCTGCTGCAGATCCCCGGCCTGGCCCAACGGGTACACTATTTCTATATGACCATTGAATAAAATCACTTACGACTAAAAAATAACCCACAAAACCCATATTGATAATCAGATCTGCTTCCAAATCAAGGCGAGCTTGATAAGTATCGCGCAGTGCACTATCAATATAACCATTGGCGAGTAAACGCTCCAAACCTTCTTGGCACATGTGTTTGAAAAATGTTTCTTGTGTATGCTCAGGTGGAATTTCAAATTTGGGGAAAAAGAGTTTTCCTGTTTCAAATTCAAAATTACACATGTCAGCAATTTTTCCTGCATTCCATACAGCTTCGGGGTGATCCTTGAAAATCTCGAGCATCTCATCTTGTGTGCGCATGTAGACTCTGCAATCGCCAAAAGTATAGCGATCAGGATTATCTATTTTATCGTGTGTTTGGATGGAAAGCATTACTTCATGTGCTTCATGATCTTCTTTTGATAAATAATGGCAATCGCCTGCGGCAACCAATTGAATATTTTTCTCTTTACTCCAAGCGTAAAGTTTTTGGTTGAGCACTACTTGATCTTTTTGGTCTTCAGGTTGCACTTCTAAATAAAATCGCTCGGGGCCAAAAACGCGTAAAAACCAATCGGTGATTACGGCCGCCTCTTTTTCATTATTATTCATGAGCAGAGTAGGGATATGCCCGCCTAAGCAGGCAGAAGTAACAATCAGTCCTTCAGAATGTTTTTCGAGCGTTTTATAATCGATACGAGGCTTAAAATAGAATCCTTCTTGATAGCTAAATGATATGAGTTTACATAGATTTTTATATCCAATATCATTTTGTACCAACAAAATAAGATGATAATACTTTTTTTCCAGCGCCTTTACTTTAACGTCTTCAGTCAGATACGCTTCCATGCCTATGATGGGCTTGATGCCAGCCTTTTTGCATTTTTGGAAAAATTTTACCGCACCAAAAATATTGCCATGATCAGTAATTGCCAGGGCTTTAAATTTTTGTTCTTTGCCAAATGCAATAAGCTTATCAAGCCCTATTGCGCCATCAAGCAAAGAAAATTCGGTATGTAGATGTAAGTGCGTAAAATGTTGGGACATCGACAGTAAGCAACTCTTTGGGGTTTAAAATGTATACGTTGATGAGCTTTATTGTACGTTAAATTTTACAAAAAGTTGAGTGTGGGAATAAATTACTTATTCATCAGAGTGATTAATTGTTAACAGCTTTTTTTGTTTTTTCTTTGAAGAGTCAGGCTGGGTCAGGCAGATATGCTCCATCGTTGGATTAAAATATAGGGAAGCGGTGGATACTGAAGATTGATTATGAACTAAAAAATCACATCTGGACATGAGCATCGCTTCAATCAAAACATCTTCTCCCATTTGTGCGAACGATGGGCGCAGATCGTCTGGTTGATTGCCAGCACAATAATGCAGCGGTTTTCCATCTTTCGATCGATAGCAATTATGATAAATAACGGTAAATCCCTGGAACAACTCAAGCATGGTATCAAATAGTAATTGGTCATCAGAGGCAATGAAAAATTGAGTGTTTTCATCAGCATGTTGCAGTGCTTGTTCTACCAATTGTTGGGGTGTAGTTATTGTTTGTTGTTTTTGTCTATCGGTGGCTCGTAAATGAATGGCAATCGTTTTTTTACCGGCGATATAACGATCATAAAAATCAGCAATTTTTTGATGGATGCATGGTTTTATTTTAATATATTTTGAAATAAGGCTATGAGCTTCTTGGCGAATAGCATCACTGGTAGCGTTAAAATTAAAATCATTAAAAATATATGAGTTATCAATGTTCTCAGGTGATTCATACACCAGATCTGAAACCGGCTCAAAATAATATTCCCACACATTGTGATTATCATTAAAGCCATTTGGATGATAATACGTGCAACTTTGATCCCAAAAAACCGTCGGGGTGTTATTGTTTTTTTCACATTGCGCTAATTGATTTAGAACAACAAAAAAGCACGAAAATAAGCCTTGCATTGAGCATTGTCCTATGACATATTTTTGATTGTGTCGTTCTGCATTAATATTGTCTGATCTGTGAAAAGGAGTTGCAAAAGTTGTTAAAAAAAAAGACAAGTATAAAAAAAGTATGTTAATATTTGGCGATATTTTCTTTATATTCATTCTTTATTTTACTTCCTGTTGCATTGGATTACTGTTTTGTTTTTTATTGGAAGGTTGGCAAACTTGTAAGGGTAAGTTATGGGGTATGATATTTTCTAATAATTCAGGTAATATGAAAATTTCATCAAGGGGTGTGGTGGCAAAATGGAGATATCCATGAGCGATCAGCATATCTTTAATTGCATTAAATGTATCACGATAATTGTTTTCGATAATCATACATTTTACTTTTATGAGTGTAAGATCAAGACCTTCTAGAACTGACTTTTCACCACCCTCTACATCGATGGATAAAAAATCAACTTCTGTTATGTTATTTTCTTGTAATAATGAGGTTAAGGTTCTGCTTTGGATCTGAATTATTTTTGAACTACCTCTAAAGCGTCCCATGGCTTGATTTATGCGATCAAGATGACGTGCATCATATTGATCGAATATGCCACTAAGCATTTCTGCATTCCCGAAAGAACCTTCTATCTGCAGAAAGTCGATTGTTCCATTTTTATTACCGGCGCAAACCGGGTAGCATGTAGCGGTTCTATTTTTTTCAAGCTTTTGAAAAATTTCTGGCAAAGGCTCAATGCATATACCAGTCCAGTTCAAAGAGCGTTCAAAGAAATAGGTATTGCTATAGGTGATACCATCATGTGCACCAACATCTACAAAGATGCCATTCGTTTTGTTTTTGAAAATATGCTCATTAATAAATTGATCTTGACGATCTTGGCCATAATATTGAATATTTCCATATATGACACAGCAATTGATTGTTAGGGTTAATTTTATAAATATTTTAACGTAAGATATTTTCATCAGACTATACCTTTTTAAAAAGTTAATTTGTGCATTCGCGTTTACTTTTTTTATGAAGCTAACTCATGGTAATCAAAACATTTTTTAATGTAGAATTCAAATAACATACTGCTGTAGATACATTAGATAAAGTATGAATAAATAGATTGCATTTTGCTAGTAATGATGCTTCGACCAACACATCTTCTCCAAGTTGAGCTAGGCAAGGAGTTAGTATTGTATCGTCATTTGAAAGGGCTAAATTTTGAGGAGCGTTTTTAATTTTTCCGAGTCCATGCAGAGGGCTGTTATTTGGTGAGCGATAACAATCGTAGTAAATGACTTTTCTGCCACGCAATAAAGAAATTGCTTTGAATAATAGAGATTGCTCATCGGTGGCTATTAAAAATTGAGTAGCTTCATCTGCAAAGCCGAGAGCAATTTCAATCATTTTTTCCGGACAAATCGGGATTGCTTCTATATGTTTATCAGTACCTCTCAAATGGATACCAATAGTTTTTTTACCGTTCATATACTGTTGATAAAAATGATCAATTTTCTTTTGGACACATGGTTTAATTTTTATGTAGCTAGAAATTAATCGATGGGCTTGCATTCTGTGTAAACTTGTTGGATTTACAGATATGATGAGTTGATAAGGATAATTTTTATTTATTCCTCTATAATTTACGTTTATGGAAGAAGTGTGAGTATAGGTTTGTGAAAAATCAATATCTTTTATCGGATATACATTGTGAACACAATCTCCATGAACAAAAGATAAAGAAGAAACTGGCTCAAAGTAATATTCCCATACATTTTTGCAGCCATTAAATCCATTTTCCTCATAATATAGCGAAGTCTTATCCCAATAAACAACTGGAGTTTTGTTGTGTATTTCACAAGAAAAAAGTTGATTGAGCGTACCTAGAAAACAAGAAAAAAAGCCCCACCCATGTTGTCCTATAATATATTTTTCAGCATTGTGTGTTGGGATTAAGAGTTGATGTGAGATTAAAAACAATAACGATGTTACAGCACAAAGCTTTTTTAGATTAATTTTTCTTCCCACAGATGTTGCTTTCATTAGTAAATCCCAGTAATCAAAACATTTTCTAAAGCAGGATTCAAATAACATACAGCTGTAGATACATTAGATAGAGTATGAATAAATAGATCGCATTTTGCCAGTAGTGATGCTTCGACCAAAACATCTTCTCCAAGTTGAGCTGGGCATGGGAGTGATATGGTATCTTCATTTGAAATAGCTGAATTTTGAGGGTCGTTTTTAATTATATAGTGGAGCCCATGCAAAGGGTTATTATTAAGTGAGCGATAACAATCATAGTAAATAACCTTTCTTTCACTTAAAATTGAAATTGCTTTATGCAATAATGATTTTTCGTCAGTAGCTATTAAAAATTGTGTATTAGCATCTGCAAAGCCAAGAGCAGTTTCAATGATTTGTTCTGGGCGAATTGGGATTGCTTCGGACCATTTATCGGTGCCTCGTAGATGAATACCAATAGTTTTTTTACCACTCATGTACTGTTGATAAAAATCATCAATTTTTTTTTGCACGATTGGTTTGATTTTTATGTAGGTAGTAATTAAGCGGTAAACTTCATCTCTATGTAAAATAGTTGGATTTGCAGCTATGGTAAGGTGAGAAGAAATTTTTCGGCCTCTGCGTGGTGCATTCATAGAAGGTGTATGGGTGAATGTTTTTCCAAAATCAATATATCTCAAAGAAGATTTGTCATAGGTATGGTTTTCACAAACAAAAGAGCCGGGCGAAATAGGTTCAAAATAATATTCCCATACATTTTGGCTGCCATTAAATCCATCTTCCACGTAATATAATGAATTTTTACCCCAGTAAACAACAGGAATTTTATTATGTGCTTCACAATATAAAAGTTTGTTGAGTGTTCCGAGAAAACAAGAAAAAAAACCAAAACTAGGTTGGTCTATAATATATTTTTCACTATCTTCAATTGACGTTAAATTTTGATGTGATGTTAGAAATATAAATATAGTTAGAACAGAAAATATTTTTAGATTAATGCTTCTATTCATTGTTCTCAGTCTCCTTGCTTTTATGTACTCGAAGATACTACAAAAGAAGAGAAAAAAATAATAGAAAAATTATTATTCTTCAACAAGTTCAGGAAGGACGAAAACGATCTACACAATATTTTGCGTTTGCTCGCGTGCTTTTTCCAATTCAACTTTAATGTTTATAGCGCGTGCGCCAATAGAGGCATCAGAACATTTTGCAGCAATAGTGTTAATTTCTCTTCCTAATTCTTGCAGAGTAAAATCAAGGCGCTTGCCTTTTTCCAGTTCGGCAGATTCTAATGTTTGATTTAATTTGGCAAGATGGCTATTAAAGCGCACGATCTCTTCATGAATATCGATTTTATCGAGTATCGCATAAAGAGCGGCTTTGCGAACTTCTGCTAATTTGGTTTCATCCAATTCAATTTCTGCAATAGCAGCATTTACTTTGTTTTTTTGTTCTTCAAGTAACGATGTGGCAGATGCAGAGATCTCTTTTATTTCTTTTTCCATAATGCTAATGCGTTGCATTATATCGTTTTTTAATGCCAGACCTTCTTCTTTTCTTGTTTTGATTAATACATCAATTAATGAATCGGTAGCATCTGAAATTTGTTTGATCACATCTTGATCGATCTCTTTTTCTTCCATAATAAATACGTTGGGCAGTTGCGATAAAGCATCAAGAGACAATTGGCCTGATAGATTAAATGTAGATTTGATATGATCGATTGAAGTGAGATACCCTTCAATGGTGCTCATTGAAGGTTCCACAACTCCTTTGAGCAGTACTTGATTGCCCATATGGATAGTCAGATAAATATGACCACGCAATAATTTTGCTTTTAGGATTTTGATCAGTTCTGTTTCTATGGATGATAGCGTGTAGGGAAGTTTAAATGTGGTTTCAAAAAATCGTGAATTGAGCGATTTTATACTGATGGCAATATTGACCTTACTTCCATCATCACGTTGTATAACGATTGCGCGGGTGGCAAAGCCAGTCATGCTTAAAACCATAAACAATTTTCCTACTATGCTAAATTGGTATATACATTTTGAACATCATCAAGATCTTCTAGTTCGGATAAAAATTCGAGTGCTTTTTCTGATTGCGTATCATCAAGAGAGGTTGAATTTTTTGCTACCCACTCAAGTTCGGCACTTTCTACCTTTAATCCTAATTGTTCTGCTGCATGTTTTACCACATCTAATGATTTGGAGTTGCAATAAATAACAAATGCGCCTTCTTCAAGCTTAATATCATTGATTTCAAAATCCAGTAATTTTTCAAGCAATACATCTTCAGTCATACCATTGGTGTTTGTATGAATCACGCCCATACGCTCAAACATCCAATTTACTGAATTGGTTTCACCTAAACTGCCGCCTTTAGCGGTAAACAGATGACGTAATTCTGCAACAGTTCGATTTTTATTATCCGATAAAGTATCAACAATCACTGCAATACCATTAGGGCCATATCCTTCATATACATGTGGCTCATAATGGGTGCCAGGAAGTTCGCCTGTTCCTTTTTTTATAGCGCGTGTGATATTTTCTAAAGGCATATTAGCAGCTTTAGCTTTATCAAGCAGTGTGCGCAAGCGTGGATTAGCATTTGGATCACCGCCGCCAACGCGAGCAGCAACACTTATTTCTTTAATAATTTTAGTGAATGCTTTTCCGCGTTGTGCGTCGATTACCGCTTTTTTTCTTTTAATCGTTGACCATTTAGAATGACCAGACATGGGGGCGTCTCCTACAAAACCCGTTTATAAAATCTATCTTTAATGATTAGGTTACAATTTTATGATTCATCTGTCGAGCCGGCCTTCGCTCATCCTGCTGTGTCCGCCATAGCCTTGGCGACGGCTGGGAGTATTTTGCGAAGCACAATGTATCGAAGGGCGGCGGCCACGCTGTTATTATGCATGAATAATATGATCTGTGTTTTCTTCACTAATACTATTGACTAATTTGAATCCAATTATTTATGAATAATCAGAAGTTAAATCTTAAAACCATCCTCCTACCACACTTCAGGCAGATTTTATCCTGCCGCGTCCGCCGTATGCTTCGACACTGCTCAGCAGTAAACGCAGCAAAAGGCTGGAAACGAAGTGAAGGGGAGGACTACGAAGGAGTGTTTTTGATGGTCAAAAATCTGGTTAAAATATCGCTTTTATTTGCCTTCTGCATCTCGATTGCGGCAGATGAGCATGAAGTGCAAAGATTTTTTACACCATGTGGGAGTGTGAATCTTTGTGATGAACCATGCATACCATGCAAACCGTGTCCACCAACGCCTTGCCCATCGCCATGCCCTCCATCACCATGCTCACCGTGTGTAACACCTTGCCCACCACCATGTATTCCAGGTCCTCAAGGTCCACAAGGTATTCAGGGACCTCCGGGACCAAAAGGTGATGCAAGCCAAATTCCAGGACCACAAGGAGCTGTAGGTCCACAAGGTCCTCAAGGTTGTCCAGGGGTACAAGGGTGTGCTGGTTGTCCGGGACCAAGAGGACCACAAGGCCCTCAGGGTCCACAAGGGGCTACCGGTCCGCAAGGTCCACAAGGCCCGTGTGCAGTTGTAGGTTATGCTTATGCTGATTCAAGTAATGCACAAACGGTGAGTGCGGGTGCGTCAGTGGCGTTCAATGACACAGCAGTTTATCCATCACTAAATATTACTCCTCCTGCTGCAGGCGGCACCACATTTACGGTACAAAATACAGGAATATATTTAATTAAATTCCATGTACGCGGAACTCCTGCTACGTTATGTCCGCCATCTACATTGGAATTTGAATTACGTGATGGTTTTGGTAATCCAATTCCAGGTTCACGTTATGCTGCTGATAATCAAACGGTTAACTTCCTTCCAGCCGGTGGCACACAAGCAGTTAATGGTTATGTGCTCGCCATGTTGACAGCAGGTACGGCCTTGAGCTTGTTTAATGTTACGAACTGTAGTAACGATTCAGTAAGCTTGCCTTCTGATGTCTGTGGTGGATTGTTACAACCTACCGTTAATGCATCGATGCTTATTGTGGAGCTATGTAATACGTTGTTGACATAAACAGTTTCGAAATAATTTTTAAAACGGGATCCCTGTTTGCAAGGGGTCCCCATTTTCCAGAATGGGGCAACAAAAGAGTTGGCCAAGTTGTTATGCTTGGCCAACTCTTTGTTTTATAGCACTAGAAGGGTAATATGAAAAACATTGAACAAGATCTTTTTATATATTTTTTTTGATTTTTTTATTTTGTTGTTGACAAATGCTCGCGCATTGATGTATTTCTAGAACCAGTTACATTTCATAACCCCAAAAAAAGGAGTTCGTATGACTCAAAAATTCATGAAGCTGTTACTTCTCGTTTCTTGCATGGTACCGATGGCTGTATCTGCAAAATCAGATTGTAGCAAATCGGCGTGCAGCAAACCGGCACCAACCAAGCAACACAAAAGAAGTGTTGCAGCAATGAATGATGCAGCATTAGCTGATCAAGCAGTAGATGACACAGCAACCAGAAAATCATTCCACGATGTAGCAGTGAATGGCGATCTGGATGTTAGTGGACAAACTATGTTAAGGAATTTGATCGTTGATGGTAGTGAATCAGTTAGCGGAGATTTAGGAGTTGATGGTAGACTGTTTGTTGAAGCTATTAATGGTGTGGTAAATCTTACCGGTTCATTAAGCGTTAACGGAATTCCTCTTTCATCACCAACAGGTGGCCCAGCTTTATACCAATATGCACAGTTTTCTAATTTAGCTGGTGGTCAAGTGCTCAGTGGTCTTTCGGCTACTACTACCGATATTGTTTACTTTGACACCCCAAATACACTTAACACATCAGGAATAACCCAGACCGTTTCAGGGGCAGGAGCAACTCAACACAGCACAATTAAGATTGCAGTTGCAGGAACTTATCTAGTGCAATATCAAGTATGTGCTGATGTGGGTACACTTCAACAACCTCTTACGTTCGCTGTATTTGGTGGTCCTGTCGATCCAGCGGCGACTCTGATACCTGGATCTGAATTTGGTATTAATCCAACTCCAACTGCAGCTGACACTCAACCTACTCAAGTTACTGGTCAATTTATTATGACTGTTCCTGCGGTAGTAGGTGTTGCGGCAATATCATCAACTAATCCTTATTTCTTACAACTTGTTGGTACAAATTGTAGCACAGTTGCTGCTCATCAATATACACTTGAAACACCAGCAGCGCCAACTACCCCTGTTACACCAGGTTTATCAGCAGCGTCAATCACCGTTATCAAAATCGCTTAAGAAGTTTTTTGTAATCAGAGATTTTACAATGCGCTCGGTAATTACCGAGCGCATTTTTTTTAAAACAATATTTCTTGGCCCAGATCCTTCGATCGAGATGTCGCTCTACTGAGCTATTGCGGACAGGCAGGTCCCTAAAAAATTGAGCAGGGACGTGTCCTCCGTAGTTTTAACGTAGGAGGATGATGCGGAATGCATTTATCAAATCTATATCTCAATAATTTTTAGTCCATCTTTTGATCAAATTATTTTTTGCTAAATTTAATCTAAAATAAATGCGCTCGGTTAATTCCGAGCGCACTAGAATTTGTTTTTTATGTTTCGTGGACGGTGATTAAAACGGCACGTCTTCATCGTTTTCATCGCCATCAAAATCAAAGTCATCTTCTGTTTCTATGCATGGATTATATTTTTTTGACGCAATTTTTTGGTCAATTCGATTTTTTGCCGTTTCCATTGTTTTATTGAGCAGTTCAAACATCATCATAAGTTGGCTAAATTCTTTGAAGGATGATTGTAGTTCGGCATCAGTGCATTGGCAACCTTTGGCACCACATGGTGGTTGACTTTCATCTAACAATTCATCGAACATGCCTTCGAAGAAACCAAGATCTTCTTTTTCACTCTGAACATGTTTTTGATTATTATGTTTTTGTTGTTGCATGGTAAATCCTTATTGTTATGGATGTTAAAATTAGTTTGTAATTGTTCTTGTATCTTTTTTAATCCAATCAAAATAAAGCTGTTTTGTTTTGACTTTGATCCTTCGATACATTTTTTCGCTCTTTGAGCTCCAAAATACTCAGGATGACGCGGAAAATTTTACAGACTAGAATAACACATCTTGACCGAGAAATTTTTTCTTTAAAAAGGGCAATCGTTTATGAGGCACTTGTCTGCCTCGCGGTGTCTTTTCAAGATATCCTTTGCGCATGAGAAACGGTTCATACACCGCTTCAATAGTTTCTTTGTCTTCACCAATTAATGAAGCGAGTGTTTCTAATCCAACAGGGCCGCCGTTGAAATGTTCTACTATTTTTTGCAATAATAACATGTCAACTTTGGTTAATCCTTCTTCATCAATGCCCAAAAAGTTCAGGGCTTTGATTACTGCTGCATCATCAGTGTTATTGTTATTATGTACTTGCGCAAAATCTCGTACTCTGCGCAATAATTTTTTTGCAATACGCGGTGTGCCACGTGCGCAGCAGGCGATTTTTAATGCCGCAGATTGTGTAATATTAAATTGCAAAAATGCAGCACTTTGCTCTATGATCTGGCATAGTTCATCATCTGAATAAAAATCTAATCGTTCGCTGATGCCAAATCGGCTACGCAATGGTGCTGATATCATGCCACTTTTGGTGGTAGCGCCAACCAAGGTAAATGGATGTATAGGTAAATTAATCGATTTTGCACCAGCCCCTTGGCCAATAATAACGTCAACACGAAAATGTTCCATAGCGCTATAAAGCACTTCTTCTACATTAGTTGGCATGCGATGAATTTCATCAATAAATAAAATATCTTTTGGTTCCAAAGATGAAAGAATGGCAACTAAATCTCCAGTGCGCTCCATCATAGGGCCGCTACAAACTTTTATACCAACGCCCATCACATGAGCCATAATTTGCGATAGGGTAGTTTTACCCAAACCAGGAGGACCAAAAAGTAACAGGTGATCAAGTGGTTCATTGCGCATTTTGGCAGCCTGTGTGTATACCGCCAATTTTTCTTTGAGTTCGCGTTGTCCTAAATAATCATCAAATGTTTTAGGATTAAAATCATGTGATCTTTCTTCGGGGGTTTCTTGCAACGAAAGAATATTGATTTCGTGTAGAATATGTTCTTCCATAGATTTCCTTTTTTTATAAACTACTCATCGAATAAGTATTTTGGGTCATATAAAATCTTCTCATGGCAATGCCATTAAACCAACCTAAACTGGCAAATGTAATCCATAAGTTACTCACACCATAACTTACTAAAGGCAAGGGGATGCCAACGACGGGCAATAATCCTAATACCATACCAATGTTGATAAATGTTGATATGACGATGTGAATGATAATTCCCGTGGCAAGCAATTGAATAAAAGGTGCATTGATCGACGTGATGATACAATAAAATCTAAAAAATAGCCCAAGATATAAAAGCAAAATACAAAGTGCGCCGACAAATCCAATCTCTTCACAAATTACGGCAAAAATAAAATCGGTACGACTTTCGGGTAAAAAAAGGTATTTATTTTGTGTTCCTTGTAAAAAACCTTTGCCCCATTTGCCGCCTGAGCCAATGGCAATTTTTGCCTGTTCTAATTGGTAGCGTTCTTTTTTGATATCACCCTCACCTAAAAAAACAGCGAGACGTTGTTTTTGATACGGTTTTAAGCAGTGCCATAATATTGGCGCGCATAAAAGTATTGAAAGAAAACCGACAATAAAAAATTTTCTATTCAGTCCGGTAAGCCATAATAAAGCGATAGCTGAAAATGTGAGAATAAGAGCTGTGCCCAGATCGGGTTGCTTTACAATTAAAAAAAAGCTAACGGCTAAAATAGCAAGCACTGGGGCGATGCTACGCAAGGAAACATCTAATGAATCATCGTCTTCGGTTATTAAATAGTAAGTCGTAAATGCAGGGAAAAAAAGTTTGGCAAGTTCAGAGGGTTGGAATTTAAATAAACCAAGATTGATCCAGCGTTGTCCGCCCATGCCGATACTACCTTTAAGAATAGTAAAAATAAGTAATCCTAATATGGCTAAATAAGCAAAATATCCCCAGCGCATTAAGTTGCGATAATCAATTGAGCAGCACGTGGCATAAATAATCCATCCTCCAATAACGCCAAGTAGCTGTTTTTTAAAAAACAGGGAATAAGGAACTTCTGGCTTGTATGTTGCGCTATACACAAATAAAAGGCCGATGCACGACAACATGATGATGCAGAAAAATCCTAACCAATCAAAATAGCGAACATAGCGGCGATCAATTAAAAACATAGGTAATCTCTTTTTTGGTTTTATTTTTTGATCTCATTAGTTTAACCATGAAAACAAAGAAGGCAAAAACTCTTTTACAACATAAAAAAAATGACAAAAATAACCCTTATGTATATACTTTTTTGTTAAAAATAATAATTTTTCGCAAAGGAAACGAATGAAAAAAAATCTGATCTATTTTTGTGGTCTTTTGGGTTTGTTCTGCGGTGCTGCGCTAGCTAGCGGCAATGGTTCACTCAAAAAAGTATTAGAGGGAAAAGAACGCCGTTATTTTTCACTTGGGCAAACCGAATTAGCTAAACAATTTTTGGACATGTCGCCTGATCATGTAGAATTGTGCGATGAACATGGTTGGACACCCTTAACTGTAGCGGCTGTTGCTGGGCACCAGCCAGTTGTTGATGATCTTGTCCAACGCGGAGCAAATACATATCATCGGGATGGGAAAGGAACGCCCCTTCTTGCTCATGTAGTGACCAATCCTCATAATTTGTCAATTGTGCAAACGCTTATCAGGCATACGCCGCACTTTGCAAAATTGGAGCAGCAGTCAGAAGTAGCACGCGTGTTAAAGGAAAGATGCACAAATGGGGCTCATGAAGGTTATGAAGGAATAGATGAGGAAACAACACTTAATTGGGTTTTTGCGTTTCAATGGCATTATCTCGTGAGAAAAAATAAATAAAACCATAATGGTATATATCCCTTCGAGTTTCGCGACTTCGTCACTCCCTCAGGGAGGGAGCCTGTAAGATATCTCATAGGTAAACTGGGTATAAATGCCTAAACATGACTAGTGTTGTAATGGCCTTCGGCTCCGATGGCAGGTAGCATTTCGCAACGTTTTTCCACAGGAATAATTCCTTCATCATTAAATACGATGGTTCTATATTTCGATTCTAGCTCTTGTACTATTTGATATGTTGCTTGGTAATACATGAGGAAAATTTCAGCACTTACCCGTTGCATGTCAACTTCTGATCGTGCAATAGTTGCGGCAGTTGTAAAAGCATTTTCGCATTGTTCTTCGATGGAATAAGCAGCTTTAGAGGCATTGATTATTTTAGCAATATCTTCATAACCAGATGTTTGAGAAGCAGAGATATCGTTCTTTGTGGCATCATTATAGGTATCGGCTATCAGGGTAATTGCATCAGCAGCTTGGCTTAATGTTACACTGCTTTGATGGAGTTGCGCATTGAATTCATTTTTGTGGTCGGCTGCCCAACGTTTAATTTCTTGTTCAACATTTTTTCTGAATATTTCAACAGCTTGCGTTAAAGGGTCGGCTTGATCTAATTGATCAAGCAAAGTTGTGCAGAGCTTCCATGATTTTAAAATGGTGAGTTGGGTTTGTATACCATGATCAAGAGATTCGGCTACGATTTGCAATTGGATCAGATCTATGGTTGTATCGGTGTATTGCAATGCTGCTTGTCGTGCATTCCAGGCGTGTTCTAATAAATCCTGTGCCGTATCGCGCACGTGAGAATCGACTGCTGCGAGTGCATAGGAAAGATAGACCATATTTGCAAAAAATTGTATTTCGCTAGGACTTAGGGGTTTAATCTGTGTGCTGATGAACGTATCAATGGTGTTAGCTTCGCTTGCTTGTAAAGAACTTAAACTAAAAGTTGCAAGCAAACAAAGTAGTAATTTTTTCATAAGGGCCTTTATTGTTTTTTAGATGAGTTTAAATAAAGTTTAGTTTGTTCAACTACTATAAATAGTTTCAGAAAAAAATACAGAGCATTTTGAGACAAAATAAAGCAATATTTGTGATTTTTTTAGAGATAGAGTTTTATT
>Ga0206920_1037_pt1 | contig 44482 bp, 42 predicted proteins | sample Alteio_BWOrgHeat_65_FD_152934 | JGI IMG/M metagenome (GOLD analysis project Ga0206920, IMG submission 152934) | Enriched cells from forest soil in Barre Woods Harvard Forest LTER site, Petersham, Massachusetts, United States -... | ecosystem: Environmental > Terrestrial > Soil > Temperate forest >...
GAACGTCCTCGTAATAAGAACGGTTAAAAATACCGATACGGCCTCTTTGGGGCAGGGCTCTCATGTAGCGCCAGAGAAAGTTGTGGTCTAATTCATCCGGGGTGGGTTTCTTGAAGTTGTGCACCATGCAACCCTGCGGGTTGAGGCCCGACATGACGTGGCGGATGATACCGTCTTTGCCCGCGGCGTCCATGGCTTGCAGAATCACTAATACGCCGTAAGTGTCGCTGGCCCAGAGCAGGTTATGGGCCTGATTGAGGCTTTCAAGATTGCGGGAGAGGATTTTTTTGGCGATCTTTTTAACGCGTTCCTCGCCGAACTTATCTAATAGGTCTTTATGAGAGGCCCAGCCCGGATCCAGTTCGTCAAAGGACATTTTCTTGCCCGGTTTCGCCATAAATTTGTTGAGGAAGCCTTTGCTGATCATGAACACTCTCCGAACTTTGAAATGAGGCCACACTATAGGCGAGGGGAGGCGGGCGAAAATCGCCCGAATATAGGCTTTACTGAAAATTAACACGAGGCGGCGAGGATTGATTCCTAGATTTTTAAAGGTATTTATCGTAGTTTGAACCGCATGAACGACTCTGAACGCAAAACCGACTGGATTGATTGGGTAACTGAAGCCGCCGGAGTTCTCGGCATGAACAAAGTCAAAATCCGCTGGAAACTCATGTCCTGGCGGGATTCCTGGGGCCAGTCGAAGCAACGCGCGGCTAATACCGTTGAGCAGGTCCAATACCGCCACAAAGTCTGCCCCCATTGCGGGACCCTTCAGGATGAATCCCATAAAACCTGCCTTAACTGCGGCAAGCTATTATTGCCACACTGGCTAGAAGTACTCAAAAGAGTGGGGATTGGCCTGCCCCAAATACAGTCGGTTAGTTCTCTCCTGTCCCTGGTGATGATCGTTATTTATCTGCGGATGGTGATGGTTCAGGGGCCCAGCGGGGTTTTGGCTTTCGACGCGGATACGCTGATTCGCTTTGGCGCCCACTGGCGGGAAGCTACAGCACAAGGCCAGTTTTGGCGCATCGCGACCGCCATCTTTTTACACGGTGGGCTGATGCACATCGCTTTTAACTTATTCGCTCTCATGCAGATCGGCCCCATTGTGGAACAAATCTTTGGCCGGGGACGGATGCTGTTTCTCTTTATGGTCACGGGGATTGTGGGCAATATCGCCAGCGAGATGACCATGAATGTTTTAGCCATCGGCGCTTCGGGCGCCATCATGGGGCTCATTGGGGTCGCGGCGGGTTGGGGACAAAGAGACGGCACCCGAATGGGTCTGGGCGTGCGGGATCAAATGGTCAAGTGGCTGATCTATACCGTGGTATTTGGTTTTATGGTTCACGCGGATAACGCGGCGCACATCGGCGGTTTTGTGAGTGGCGCTCTTTTTGGCTACCTCTACAAACCCCGGTGGGGCGGTATGGCCCAGCATAACTTTCTTTATTGGGTGGAGACGAGTATTGGTGTGTTGCTGGCCGGGGCTACTGTATTTTTAGTTTTCTTCGCGTCGAGTTTATAAGAAGTACGGAGGCGGACATGGCGGAACAAAAGCGGGTTTGGTTTATTACGGGTATCTCCGGCGGGTTCGGCAAATGCCTGGCGGAAGAAGTCATCAAGGCCGGCGACATAGTGGTGGGCACCCTTCGCAAAGCCGAGCAGGTCGAATACTTTAACCAACTCCATTCCGGTAAAGCCCTGGCCGTTCAGATGGATGTCACCAAGCCAACTCAAGTTCAAGAAGCGGTGGATAAAGCCATCGAAACCTATGGCCGCATCGACGTCGTGGTCAACAACGCGGGTTACGGACTGATGGGGACGGTCGAAGAAGTCAGCCTCACTGAGGCCCGGGATCTTTTTAAAACTAATGTGTTCGGTGTCATGAACGTGCTTCATTGTGTGCTGCCGCAGTTACGCAAGCAAAAGTCGGGGCATATTTTGCAAATGTCGTCGGTTTCCGGTTTTCGGGCTACTGGCGGGTTCGGGCTTTATAACGCCAGCAAGTTCGCCCTTGAGGGGTTGAGCGAGGCATTAGCGGCAGAAATGATTTCCTTTAATGTGAAGGTGACCATGGTGGAGCCGGGCCCCTTCCGTACCGCTTTCGCGGGTTCTTCTTTAAAGCGGGCCGAGAAGAAGATCGACGCTTATGACCCCACACCAGTGGGCGAGTGGATGAAACAGTTTCCCGAGCGCGACGGTAAACAGGATGGTGACCCGGTGAAGGCCGCTCAGCTCATGATTGAGGTAGTGAACAGCGCTAATCCGCCGCTCCGTATCCCCATGGGGCAGATCGCTTATGACGGTTTTAAGCGAAAGATTGAGAGTGTTGAGAAGGACATGGAAGCCTGGAAAGAAAAACTCATTAAAACGTCTTTTTAACCACAGAGTTACACAGAGTAAGTCGTTAGAATCTCTTTAAAATTAATGATTTAACTCCGTGTACTCTGTGCGCCGCCGCAGGCGGCCCGTGGTGAAAGCCTTGTGTTTACATTGATTTGGGTGTTCCGGTGGTGTAAAAAGGTTGTCCATTTCCGAGGGTTTTAATGAAAGGGCAGTACTCATGAGCGAAAACATCAGCTGGAAAGCCAAACTACAAGACAAGATGCCCCAAGATTGGGCCAAAGAAATCGACGAATTCGAAGCCAATATCGAACTCAACAAACAAGGCAAAATGGAAGCCCGCGTTTTCGCGGAAACCCGTCTGCGCCGAGGCGCTTACGGCCAACGCTATGACAACGGCCACCGTAACGACGGTAAGCAAATCCGCCAGTTGAAGTACCCTAACCAGGGTATGTTTAAGGGTCCCGATACCCATTGGGACGCGCCGGGCATGGAACGTATCAAGTTTCCCTGGGGCGGTATTACCGCTGACCAGCTGGAAGTGATGGCGGACCTGGCGGAAGAGTATTCCGACGGTATCGGACACATCACCACCCGTCAGGACTTTCAACTTCACTTCATACATATAGAGGACACGCCGGATATCATGCGCCGTTTGGCCGCGGTGGGTATTACCACCCGCGAAGCCTGCGGTAACAGCGTTCGTAACGTCACCGCCTGTCCCTTAGCCGGTGTTTGCAACACCCAGGCTTTTGATGTGACTCCCCATTCGAAAGCCATCTTCCAGTTCATGCTGGGCCACCCTGACGCCCAGGACTTTGGCCGCAAATTCAAAATCGCTTTCTCGGGCTGCCCGGGTGAGGGCTGCGGTTTGGTGAACATGCATGACATGGGCTTTATCGCCAAGAAGGTCATGGTGAACGGCAAAGAAACCAGAGCCTTTGATGTTTACGTCGGCGGCGGTTTGGGCCCGGTGCCCTATAACGCCAAGCTCTTGTTTGAAAACCACCCCGAAGATGAAATCTTGCCGGCGACCCAAGCGGTGGCCCGTGTGTATGGCCGCTTAGGCGAAAAGAAAATCCGCGGTATGGCCCGTATCAAGTTCCTCGTGGCCAAACTGGGCATTGAAGAATTCCGCAAGCTGGTCGTTGAAGAACGCAAAATTCTGCCTCACGATCCCCGCTGGACGACGCTGATTCCGGAATGCGCTAAAGAACAAGAAACGGCCGCGCACAAACCGTCCGAACTCAAAGACGGTAAATATCCCGAGGGTTTTGTGAAATGGGCCAAGACGAACGCCTATAAGCAAATTCAACCGGGCTACACCACGGTTTATGTGAAGGTTCCGCTGGGCGATTTAACGTCCAAACAATTACGCGGTCTGGCTGAATTGTCCCGTACCTTCGTGAAGGACACGGTTCGTACCTCGGTGGAGCAAAATCTTTTGTTCCGCTGGGTCAGCAACGCCGACTTGCCGGCTTTCTACGAAGCCCTGGGCAAGCTGGGTTTGAACGAAGCCAACGCGAATACGATTTCGGATATCACTTCCTGCCCGGGTACGGACACCTGTAAGTTGGGTATCTCCGCTTCCCGTGGTCTGGCCCGTGAACTTTCCCGCCAGCTCGATAAAGAAATGGAATCGCTTCCTCAAGAAGTGAAAGATTTGAAACTCAAAGTCAGCGGCTGTCCCAACTCTTGCGGTCAGCATCCGATGTCGGACCTGGGCTTTTACGGGGTTTCCCGTAAGTCTGGCTCCTACGCGGTGCCGCATTTCCAAATGGTCATCGGCGGCGAATGGACGAACAACGGCGGCACTTACGGTATGGCCGTGGCCGCGGTTCCTTCCAAGCGCATTCCCCAGGCCATGAGACGCCTGACGGATAAATACGTGAAGGAACGTCAAAAAGACGAGAACTTCCAAAAGTTCATCGCCCGTATCGGCAAAGTGGAAATTAAGAACGTCTTGCAAGACCTGACTGTTCTTCCGACCCACGACGCGGAGCCTGAATTGTTCACCGACTGGGGCGACCCGCGCGAATACACCATTGCTGATATCGGCAAGGGCGAATGCGCCGGCGAAATTGTGACCCCGGCTGAATTTTCCACGACCGCCGCTGAAAGCAAAGTGTTCGAGGCCCAGCTCAAGCTGGACGCCAAGGATTACAAGGGAGCGGTGGCTTTGTCCTATGACTCCATGGTTCATGCCGCTGAAGCGGTCATTCGTAATCACAACCGTGAATACGTGGGCGACGCGGATACAACCGTCGATATTTTCCGCAAGTCCTTCTTCAACACGGGTGTGTTTGTGAAGCACGTGAATAACACCCAGTTCGCGGCGTTTCTCTTTAAAGCGCACGACAACAAGCTGGCCAATCCCAATCCGGATGAAGCTCACCGGCAAGTGGAAGAAGCCCAGCTCTATTTAGAAGCGGTTTACAGCTATATGAACAACGCCGAACCGGGCCCCGTGCCCGCGGCCAAGTAAGGAACATTCATGGACTTCCACAAGATTAACGTTAAGTTTTTCGCCGAAAAGGGTTCGGAACTTTCCTTGCACAGCTTTATCCCGGTATTCCACCGCTGGATTCAAGAAGACAAGCTGGAAGGCTTTTTGGTCGACGTGACCGAATACACCCACGTGCAGGAAGGCCCGGGCGTGTTGATCATCGCGCAGGAAGCTAACTACAGCGTCGATGAAGCCGAAGGCAAACGCGGCTTTATGCTCGCTCAAAAACGCGTCCCCGAAAAGAAAGCCGAAGAGCACTTCAAAACCGCTTTCCGCCGCTGCTTGCAAGCCGCTTCTTTTCTGGAAAACGAAAAAGAATTCGCGGGCAAGCTGAAGTTCGCTACGGGTCATTTCGAAGTGACGATTAATGACCGCTTAGCCGCTCCGGCTGGCAGTGCTTCTCAAGCCGCCATTGAAAAAGTCCTGAAGCCTTTCTTGGATGGTCTTTACGGCTCTGGTTCTTATCAGCTCACTGGCGAAAAAGACGCTAAGAAATTGGCGGGTTTTGTGGTTAAGGTGAACACCAACCCCGAGGCATCGGCTTTATTGGCTAAGTTGAAATAAACGGTTTGGTATTATCGAAGCCGGTACTCTAAAGGGTGCCGGCTTTTTTATTTTCTCAATTTCCAGAAGGCGCTAATGATTAAGAATAAAACGGTATTTGTTTTAGGGGCTGGGGCAAGCAAGCCTTATGGTTACCCCACTGGGGAAGAATTGTTTAAAGAAGTATTGCGCCTCGAAAAACACCCTGGGTTTTTAAATTTTTTGAATAAAGCCTTTCCTTCTCATGAGGTTATAGCTCTTTCGGGAATCAGGAGGACTGAAACTAAGAAAAAGAAAACACAGCATGAATTCGAAAAGTTCATAGATGAGTTGGCGAATAGTGGTTTAGTTTCTGTAGATAGTTTTATTGAAAAACGACAAACGCATTCGGCATTTTGTAAGTTCGCAATTGCTTATTTGTTACTCGAAAGAGAGTGGCATAATCCTTCTAATACGGCGCTCATAGAAAATTCCGACTGGTATAGATATCTTTTTTCTAAGCTTTTGAACGGAAAAAGTTTTGAAGAAACACTAGAAAACAATGTTTCCTTTATTACTTTTAATTATGACGTTTCTTTTGATAGCTTTTTTACAAGAGCGCTTGTTCATCAGTACCCTAATTGTGATCGAGGTAAATATTTCTCTAAAAATCCAATAATTCATATGCATGGAAATATAAGAACCTCAGAGTTCATTAAAATTAATGAATTAGTAGACTTTACTAACGTTGAATGTGCGCAAAAAGTTTTAGAGTTTAGTAAAAATATAAATTTTTATTTTGAATCCGCTTCAACGGAGGCAATTGCACTGGCGCGAAAGGAACTGTCTGAGGCGCACAATGTGTTTTTTTTAGGATTTGGTTTTTTGCCAGATAACATGGATAAGTTGAAGGTTAATTGGGTCAATGATCTGGATGGAAAGCACACGAATCCCTTGCTTACTAAATATTACGGAACTGCTTTTGGTTTGGAAGAAGCTGAGGCGATGAAGGTGTTAGAAGATAATAAGGTTCCTTATAACCATAACTACCCTCGTGGTGACTCAAGAAGGGCCAAGTTGGAACTTGTTGATTGCGATTGCTTGTCTTTAATTAAACAAAATGTAACTCTGCTTAAGTAATTTTTTTGAAACTATCCCCCGTAGCTCCAACCTGTCGATTCCAGTTTTAGTGGCCCATTAGCAGAACCCAATTCCGCTTCAATCACTTCGGCCACGACCACCGCATGGTCGCCTTGCTCCACAATATCCGTAATCGTGCACTCCAAATAACCCGCCATGTGGGGGAACATCGGCAATTTATGCAGGGGACTGCGGACAAAAGCTTCGCCGGCGATAGAGCTTTCGGCGGGGTCAGTATGCTTAAAGAACTTCTGCGCGATCTCTTTTTGATTTTCCCCTAAATAATTCAAAATGAAATTCTTGGATTGCTTTAAGATCTCGAAGGTTTGGCTGTCGGCCCGAACGCCTAAGGCGATCAATGGTGGTTTGAAGGAAGCCTGGGTGACCCAGCTGACGGTGGAGGAAGCGGTTTTGCCGTTGGCTTCGGCGGTCAAAACATAGAGCGCGTGTGGAATCATTTGCAGGAGTTTTTTCTTGGCGGATTCGTTCATAGGTTCCTCTTTAATAAAGTGAAGATAGTCTGCGGATATAGGCGCATTTTATCAAGACTTTAAGCCCTTTTGAGCGCTAAAGGGGGTGGAGGCTTGAGCGGGGCCATGTTAAACTTCCAATCCGTTGCGGTGTCAACGCTCGAAAGGCTGAATTTTGGAACCCTACGACATTCTTAAAGAACTCGTTGAATTACAACGCTTAGACTCGGGTTTAGATGACCTGGAGAAGCATAAGAAGAAGTTTTTGAATGATATCGCGGCGCTTGATGCCAATGTCAAAGCTTCCCAGAACCAATTACAAAGCGAAAAGAAGAAACTCGAAGAGTTGGTCAAACAGCGCAAAACCCTCGAAATTGAAACGGGAACTTTGGATTCCCATATCGCTAAGTACATCAAACAGCAGAATGACGTCAAAAATAGTGAGCAGGTTACCGCGTTGGGCCAGGAAATTGAAAAGAGCAAGCTGGCGAAAGCTCAGGCTGAGGACAAGATGATGGAAATCCTCTTACAGGAGGATGAGCAAAAGATTGTGATTAAAACCACAACGCAAACTTTGAGTGATGAGGAAAAAAAGGCCGTTGAGGATAAGGCTTACGCCCAGACAAAGATTAACGATTGCGACAAGGCCATCGAGGATAAAAAGCAGGAAAGAGCCGCTCAATTAGCCAAGGTGGAGGCCCCTTATGACCGCGGCTACGAAAACATACGCAACAAGGGAAAGAAAATAGCGGTAGCCCAGGTGTCCGAAGATAATATGTGTGGTGGTTGTAATATGAATGTGGCACCCCAGGTGCTGCATGATATCCGTAAAAAAGACGCGATCATCAACTGTCAGTGCGGCCGCTACTTATATATCAAGGAATACGCATGAGCATTTCTACCGCGAAGCGGGTTTTAACAATTGAAGCCCAGGGTCTTTTACAGTTGTCCAAAAAGATCGGAAAGTCTTTTGAACGGGCGGTTCAGCTGATTCTCAAGAGCCGTGGACGAGTAGTAGTGACGGGTATGGGCAAGTCGGGGTTGGTGGGGCACAAAATTAGCGCCACTTTATCCTCAACGGGTACACCTTCTCTTTTCTTAAGCCCGGCGGAAGCGCTGCATGGCGACATGGGACGCGTGACCAAGGGCGATGTGATTTTGGCGATTTCTAATAGCGGCGAGACGGATGAACTGAAAAGTCTTTTACCGCATCTCAAACGTATGGGCTGCAAAATTATCCTCTTCACGGGCAACCTTTCTTCCGCTTTAGCCAAGCTGGGCGATGTGGTGATTGACGCGAGTGTGAGTAAAGAAGCCTGTCCTTTAAATCTTTCGCCGACAGCTAGCACGACCGCCGCTTTGGGTTTGGGTGACGCTTTGGCGATTGCCTTGCTGGAAAAACACGGTTTTACGGAAAGAGATTTTGCTTTGTTTCATCCGGGCGGTGATTTAGGCCGTCGTCTTCATTTGAAAGTCGCTGACATCATGCGTAAGGGTTCTCAAATTCCTCAGGTTCCGTTGAAGGCTTCTTTTGAGATGATCGTGAAACAAATTAACGCTAAAAAAGTCGGCTGTACTTTGGTGGTGGAGAAAAATCAGCTCAAAGGAATCATTGTGGACGGTGACTTGCGCCGCGCTCTTTTGAAGAATGCCGACATTCGTAAATGGAATGCCAATAATTTAAAGACGCCTCGTCCGAGCACGATTTCGGCGGAAACCACTTTGGCTCACGCGCTTCAACTCATGGAAGAGAAGACGATCTATCAATTGATTGTGGTCGATAGCCGTAAAAAGCCAGTGGGACTGGTTCATTTGCATGACCTGCTGGGTCGTGGTCAGATTCAGATAGGCTAACTGATAATTTTGAATTATGAATTTTAAATTTTGAATTGTGGTATCCCTTCGGGATTTTGATTTAATCTTTACTGAGGTTTTAAAAATAAAGCCATCTCCGTAAGGAGATTCAATAATTTAGAATTCAAAATTTAAAATTCATAATTATTATTTGCCTTACAAAGGACTGTTTATGGGCATCAAAGACATTCGACTCTTTTTGACCGATGTGGACGGCATTCTCACCAATGGTAAAGTTTATCTCAGCACTTCCGATGAAATGATCCAATTTGATATTCAAGACGGCATCGGCCACCGCTTGGCGGTTTGCGGCGGGTTAAAGGTCGGCTGGCTTTCGGGTAGGGTTTCCAAACCGGTGGCGGAGCGGGCGAAACATTTAAAAATCGAATTTCTCATGCAAGGCAAACTGGACAAAATTAAGGCCGCCGAAAAGCTTTGCGATAAGTTGGATTTGAAACTTTCTGAAGTGGCCTATATGGGTGATGACATTATTGATATCCCTCTGCTTCAGGCGGTCGGTTTTTCAGCCACGGTGCCTTATGGCCGTGCTGAGGTAAAAAAGACTGTGAATTATGTGACTAAGGCCGAGGCGGGCAACGGCGCCTTTCGTGAAGTGGTTGAAAAGATTTTGAAAGCTCAAGGCAGATGGCCGGAAGCTGTGGATAAATTTCACAAGATCAACCGGGAACAGTCCGAAACCTCCAGCGACGTTTTCACTTAAGGCAACCCTTGGCTCAGACCAAATTTAAACATCATGTTATCTATTACGCCGCTTCGATCCTGATTGGATTTTTAAGCTTATTGCCCTATGCCTGGATGAGCTTTATGGGCAAAGCTTTTGGCCTGCTGGTTTTTGGAATGGCTAAAAAAGAGCGCGAAAAAACCACGGGAAATATCCGCATCGGTTTTCCGAACATGACCTGGAATCAAGCTGAAAAGTTAGCTCGGTCGGTTTGGGTGAGGTTAGGCTGGAATCTTTTTGAAGTGGCCCGCTGGGTGCCGATGAGTCAGGAAGAAGTGGTTTCTCAAGTGGTTCGGGTTCGGGGTTGGGAACACATGGAAAACGCGCTGGCCCGAAAAAAAGGCGTGATCATTGTGTCCGGTCATTTAGGTAATTGGGAGCTCATGGGTGCTTATTTCGCCTGGAAAACACCCACCGTCGCGGTGGCGCAAAAACTTTACGATCCCCGTTTTGATGAACTGGTCACCTGGATGCGGTCCGACAAACTAAAAATCCCCATGATTAAAAGAGGGCTGGCTTTGCGCGGCATTTTGGAAGCGCTCAAAAATAATAACGCTATCTGCGCGCTGGTGGATCAAGACACGGGTAATGACGGAGTGTTTGTACCATTTTTTGGCAGGCCAGCCTGGACGCAATCGGGTGTGGCGAGAATCGCCTACAAAACCGAAGCCGCTTTGGTACCAGCCTTTGTGGTGCGCGGCGCGGATGGGCGCTTTGAGATGCATGTGGAAAGGGAAATCGCGGTTCCCCGCACGGGCGATGCCGAAAAGGACATTCTGGAAACTGTTCGGCGCTATACTGAGGTCATTGAATCCTACGTGAAAGCCTATCCGGATCAGTGGGTATGGATGCACGAGCGTTGGAAAACCCGGCAGTTCTAGAAACTTTTTTACCACGGAGTTCACGGAGTACACAGAGTGAATCTTAAAGATTCCTTATGACTTCGGTTTAACCAAAGATTTGCCTTACTCCGTGAACTCTGTGTACTCCGTGGTTAAACAGAATTTGTTTAGGGTTTTAATATTTTGAAACGTGAGTTGTCATGAGAAAGCCTAAAAACCTTAGCCTGCCTTCGGTCGATCAATCGGTCATCATTTTGACCCCTTCACACAAAAACCTGGGTTTGTTTTTTAAACTGCTGGGTGTTTTCGCGGTAGTAGCGATTGGATTGTTTTTTTTACGTGAAAAGAGCCAGCCAGCTCCGAACAGCCCCGAAACCGTAGCGCAGGACGAGGATTCGCCTGACGCGATTATTGAAAAATTCCACCTGATTTCCAGCTTCAAAGGAGTTAAGCGTTGGGAGCTTTACTCGGATATGGCGCGGCTTTACCAATCACAACGGTTGGCCTATTCGGACAATGTTTATGCCCAGTATTATAAAAAGGACAAGCTGGTCTCGACGCTCACCTCGGACAAAGCCATTATCAATACGGAAACTAACGCGACCCAGGCCCAGGGCCATGTGCAGCTGATAGTCGAAAACGGGTCGAAACTGGAGACGGAAAAGCTCAACTGGAACCCTGATACGGACCAGATTAAAACCGACGATTGGGTGCATGTTTATAAAGGAGCGGATGAAATTACAGCGGTGGGAATGACGGCGGACACCGAACTCAACAACATTCATTTCAACAAAGACGTTCATTCTAAGGTTCGAGACGTTAATGACATTACTGACTTCAAAAAACCCAAACCCTTTTGAGCTAAACGCGATTCTTTTTCGCGTTTTGGCGTTAGCTATCGCTTTTTTCGCCGGCGTATTTTTTTCGCGCGCCAGCGACGCCAATCCTCCTGAGAAGCAAGTCTCCCGCAAAAAGCCGGTCAGCATTTCCTCGTCCCAATTGACCTTTGATAAGCTCAAAGGACTGACCCTGTTTAAGGGCCGGGTGACGGCGCTGCACGGCACGGTGGTTTTAACGGCGGATGAGATTAGGGCTTTTTCGGAAAATAACGCGGCGACGGCCAAAGGCCATGTGAAGGTAGTAGATAAGACCCAGGCCGTGACCCTGACCTGCGGTAACCTGGAATATCAGGACTTGATGGACACCATGACAGCGCACGACCATCCCATTTTGACCAGCATCGATAACAATAAAAAGCCCGTGACTATTTTGGGGCGGCAGATGGAACTCAACTCTGACGCGAAAACTGTGGTGGTGAATCAAAACGTTCAGATTGTTCAGGCGGAAAGCAACGCCGAAGCCCAAAAGGCCACTTTTTTGGCCAACCAGAATAAATTAATCCTCGAGGATGACCCACGGGTTTATACTTCCAGTGCGCAGATTTCGGGAAGACGAATCACTACGAATCTGGGTGAGGAAAAAAGCTTTTTCGCCGAAGGTTTGGCGGACGTTCTTTTTAACCCGACTGGTGCGCCTTTGACGGTAACGAGCAAAAAAGACGAAAAGAAAACAACCGCGCCAGGGAAGATCGCCACGCCTGGCGGTGGTAAAACAAGTAGTAGTCCAGCTGCTTCTGGAACCCCGGGAGTGCAGTCAACGGTGGTAATGACGCCTACCGCTGTGGTACAGAAATCGCCGACGCCTGACTTTAGGTCGGGTGAGTAACTTATCTCGCTGAGGAATACATGAAACTGCTTCGAACCGACAACCTAGTGAAACTTTACGGCAAGAAAAAAGTTGTCGATCATGTTTCTATTGAGGTTCGTCAGGGTGAAGTGGTGGGTCTCTTAGGTCCTAATGGCGCGGGCAAAACTACCACTTTTTACATGACGACCGGCTTTATCGCCCCCAATGAAGGTCAGGTGTTTTTTGAGGAAGAGGGCGCGACCCACGACATTACCCAAATGCCCATGTACAAGCGGGCCCGTTTGGGAATCGCTTACTTACCTCAGGAAGCTTCGATCTTTAGAAAATTGACCGTTGAAGAAAATTTAATGGCGATCTTAGAACTGATGCCGCTTTCGGCTAAGGACCAAAAAAAGAAACTAGACAGTCTTTTAGAAGAACTCAAAGTGACCAAGCTGGCCAAACAGAAAGCCTACACGCTTTCGGGTGGGGAGCGCCGCCGGGTGGAAATTGCCAGAGCCCTGGTCGTTGATCCTAAATTTATTCTTCTCGATGAGCCTTTCGTGGGGATTGACCCTATCGCCGTGCAGGACATTCAGGGCATCATCAAGTTTCTTAAAAAGAAGGGTATTGGCATTTTGATTACCGATCACAATGTGCGTGAGACTCTTTCAATCGTAGACCGGGCTTACATTATGTTTGAGGGAAAAATCCTTCTGGCGGGCACCGCCGCCAAGCTCGCTTCCAATAAAAAAGCCCGCGAGATTTATCTGGGCGAGCGATTCTCTTTAAAATAGTTTTTTAAATCAGGTTTTTTGTTCAGGAGTTGTCCTATCGCATCCCCCGCTTCTTTTCTGACCAAGCTCAAAAAATGGATTGATCAAACCTTAAAACCCGTTTGTAAAGTTTTGGTCGCCCTCAAAGTTCACCCCAATATGGTGACTCTGGCGGGCGTACTGGTGACGTTGATGGTGCCGGTTTCGATGGTGCGAGACCAATGGACCGCCGCGGGTTGCTGGCTTCTCTTCGCGGGTTTTTTCGACATTTTGGATGGGTCTTTGGCGAGAAACGGGGCTATGACCGGACGCTTCGGGGCTTTCTTTGATTCCAGCCTGGATCGTGTCTCGGAGGCCATCGTTTTTGCGGGTTTTCTCATGTATTATTACAATCATCAGGATTTACGTAACCTTTTACTGGCCTTCATCGTCTGTATTTTGTCATTCATGGTGTCCTATACCCGCGCCCGCGCGGAAGGACTGAAGATTGATTGTGAAGTAGGCATTTTGCCGAGACCGGGCCGGGTGATTTTACTGGCCGTTGGTTTTTTTGCTGCTCAACCGACTCCCTTTTTGGGTGTGGTGGGATTTTTGTCGTTGATCACAGTTTTACAAAGAATTTACCGGGTTTGGGATCAAGCCCGAAAGAAGTAACGCGGTTTATTTTGCCGGGAGGTTTTGGGATGGCTAAGATTCGTGTGGCGATTGTGGGCGTTGGTAACTGTGCCTCTTCTTTGGTGCAGGGGATTCAGTATTACCGCGACGCCGATGAGGATAAGTTTGTCCCTGGCCTGATGCATGTGCGCCTGGGCAAATATCACATCAATGACATTGAATTTTCTTGCGCCTTCGATGTGGATTCCAATAAAGTCGGAAAAGATTTAGCTGAGGCCATTTTTACCCCGATCAATAACACCATCAAAATTTCTGATGTGCCCACACTGGGAGTAAAGGTTTATCGCGGCCATACTTTTGATGGTCTGGGCAAGTACTACCGCGAAGTCGTCACCGAATCGGTTGATAAGCCGGTGGATGTGGCTCAAATTCTTAAAGATACCAAAACTGATGTTCTGATTAACTATCTGCCTGTGGGCAGCGAGGAAGCTGCCAAGTTTTACATGAATGAAGCCATCAAGGCGGGCGTGGGCGTGGTCAATTGTATGCCTGTCTTTATCGCTTCTAACCCGGCCTGGGCAAAGAAATTTGAACAAGCGGGCGTGCCCATTGTGGGCGACGATATTAAATCCCAATTGGGCGCCACGATTATTCACCGTGCGCTGGCCAAGTTGTTTTCGGATCGCGGCATGGTATTGGACCGCACCTCCCAGCTGAATTTTGGCGGCAACATGGATTTCAAAAACATGCTGGAGCGCGACCGTCTCGAATCTAAAAAAATATCCAAGACAGGCTCGGTGGTGAGCCAGTTGACCCAGCCTATAGATCCTCAGAATCTTTATATTGGTCCCTCGGACTATGTACCCTGGCTGCAAGACCGCAAATGGGCGCATATCCGTTTAGAAGGCCGGGAGTTTGGCGATGTGCCAATGAGCATCGAATTAAAATTAGAAGTGTGGGATTCCCCCAACAGCGCGGGCGTGGGCATTGACGCCATTCGCTGCTGCAAGCTGGCCCTGGACGCTAAAGTAGGAGGCCAGTTGGAAGGTCCTTCAGCCTTTTTCATGAAGACGCCAGCGGTTCAGTATTCGGACGCGGAAGCTTATGAAATGGTCGAGCAGTTCATTGAGAAGTACCAAAAGGCCGGGAGCCCGGTGAAGACGGTTTAAATAAAGGTTTTTTAAAAAAGCTCGGGAACCCTCCCGGGCTTTTTTTATTTGGGGGCAAAGTGCGTTTCGTTATCGCTCTAACATTATGTTTTCTCTTTCATTCCTCTCTCTGGGCCTGGGGCGCGGTGGGGCATAAGACGGTGGCCTATATCGCGCAAGATCGGTTAACTCCCGAAGCCCGCAAGGCGATTCGCAAGCTTTTAGGTCCGGGTCAAAGTCTTGTATCAGTCTGCACTTGGGCGGACACGGTGGCGCATAGCAACCGAACTGAAACCGCTCCCTGGCATTACATTCAAGTGAATGTCCGCGAAGAACAAAATCGATACGACTTAGCGGATGTCTGCCGGGATCACCAATGCGTGGTCGATCAAATAGAGCGAGACGAAAAAGTGCTCTGGGATAAGTGGGCGTCGCTGTCGGCCAAAAGGGAAGCGCTTAAGTTTTTAGTTCATTTCGTGGGGGATGTGCATCAACCCCTGCATTGCGCGGAAGATGATGACCGGGGCGGCAATGAAAAGTGGTTCCGCTACTATGGTTCGAAGCGCGGCGGCCGCTATACCTGGGTGAACCTGCACAGCTTTTGGGATAATCTGCTCGAGACCCATGCCAAGGAAAGTCCCCGAAAGTTATCTCTTCAACTAGAACAATCGATAACGCCTGATGAAGCCTCCGCCTGGCAGACGGACAGCCCGAAGGATTGGGCTTATGAGAGCTTTCGTGTGGCCAGGGATAACATTTATTCCGAGCTCCCTTCTGGCCCGCTTTTGGAAAAAAACCGATGGGGTAGGGATTTGCCCGAGGATTATTACGGCCCGCAAATGAAGCAAATCGTCTATGAACGGCTTGAAAAGGCTGGCGTACGGCTGGCTTATGTGTTGAATCAAATTTTTCAAGGCGAATAGTTCGGGTATAGTCTGTTGAAACCATTTCCCCTGTGGAGCTTCCTCTGAAAGTTCAAACCGCGATTGAAAAAGCGATTGTCTACGACGCTGTAGCCAGCGGCGCGTTAACCAATCACACAATCCTGATCGACAATGGAAAGATCGCCTATATAGGCCCTCATGAGAAGGCGCCTGAATATAAAGCGATGGAAGTCATCGATGGCGAAGGTCTCTTTATATTGCCCGGGTTTATTGACCTTCACGTTCACGGCTTAGTCAGTGAAGCCAGCCTGTACAGTTTCATTCAAAATGGAGTCACCAGTATTCGCGATCTGGCGTCCGACGCTTTTGATGCGCTGGCCTGGCGGGCGAAAGAAAGATCGGGTTTGATTGCCTCACCCCGCATTTTCGCGGCGGGTCCCGTATTAACCTGCCACAAAGGCTATCCCGAAAATGTTTGGGGACCCAAAGCCGCCGCGCCCATTCAGGGCCGCTATCAGGCGCAGGAAAAAGTCCGCCAACTGGCGGGGCTGGGTGTGGATCTAATCAAAATGGGATTGGAGCATGAGTTGGGGCCCTGTTTGTCCGCTACCGAAGTGGAAGGCATTGTTTTGGCCGCCCATGACCATGGCAAAAGGGTGACCGCTCATATCACGAACGAACAGGACTTCGAACTTTGTGTGAGATACGGCGTGGATGAAGTGGCCCATATGCCTTCCCGGCCGGTTTCGGACGATCTTTGGAAAGAAGCGATTCTTAAGAAAATACAAATTGTTCCCACCATTCAAGCCCACGCGGGCTGGGCTAAAGAATGGCAGCGTAAAGATGATCATCCCTTCGGTAATTTTTGCCACCATGGTTTTAAAGAGGGTCATGAGCAGTGTAAAAAGAATTTGGAACGGTTTCTCAGCCTGGGCGGGCAAGTGATCTATGGAACCGATGCGGGTAATCCCAATATGCCTTTTGGTGTCTCGATTAAAGAGTGGCAGGATTTGCAAAGCACCGGCATGACGGCCCAGCAATGCTTAAAAATGTCGACCCGAGACGCGGCTATCGTTTTGAGAATGGGTGATCAGCTGGGAACTTTGGAGAAAAATAAGTTCGCGGATTTGGCGGTTTATGAGCAGGACCCCATGAAAGACCCTGAAAATTTTGCCACCCTCAAGGTAGTTTTTAAAAACGGCAAGTCTTATCCGGCGGGCCCGGTGGAATACCCTCTTCCCTTTGATTTGGAATATTGGATTGATCAATGGGAACGAACCGAGTTTAAGAAGGACTGGGAGAAGCAATAAGTTCCCCGCTGTTTACACGTTTGTCCTTTTCTGTCAAAACCCCGTAAAAACGTACCCCTTGGGGGTTTCTTTTAAGCAAAGAGGATATAATGGATTTTCAGAGGCCCACTTTTCTCATTAAGGCATGATTTATGCGTCAGCAATTTGGAATGAATCAAAAGATGCAGCAGCGCATGATCATGACGCCTATGCTGCAACAGGCCATGAAGATCCTCCAGATGTCGACCATGGAGCTGAAGGACTGGGTCGAAAAGGAAATGGTCGAAAATCCTGTTCTCGAAGAAAATGAAGAAACTACCCCGGATAAAAATACTCCCGAAGAAGACGCTTCTCCCTCGAACACTGAAGAAACTGTTTCGGATCCCACTTTAGAAAAAGCCCGCGAGCAGCACGATACGGATTTGGTAGAACACATCAAAGACGGCGAACGTTTTAAAGAAGAAACCTGGGCCATGTATCAGGAGTCGCAAGAATACGGCGACGCCGGCGACAGCGAATATGGCGGAAGACAAAATTCTGAGGCGGATCAGGAAAAAAGAGATTTTGTGGAAGCTTCCATCACCCGCGCGCCCAGCCTGGCGGAACATTTGGAATGGCAATTTCTACTCGTCGCAAAAAATGAGCAGGAAGAAGCGATCGGCAAACTGATCATCGGTAATTTGGACGACAACGGTTATCTTACGACCAAACTGGAAGACCTGGCGGCGGCCCAACAAGTTTCTGTGGCTAATATTGAAAAAGTCTTGAGTGTGATTCAAGGATTGGAACCCACGGGTGTGGGGGCCAGGGATCTTCGGGAATGTCTGCTGCTTCAATTGGAAAACCGCACGGGGGCTATGGCCCAAAGAGCTTACCAGGTGGTTTTAAACCACTTTGAGGATATGGAGAAAAGACGCTATCCGGCCATCCTGAAGGGCCTGGAATGCGATGAGGAACAACTGCGGGAAGCCCTGGCCTATGTGGGCAATCTGGAGCCCAAACCGGGCCGGTCTTTCGAGGTGATTGATACTAAATATGTGACCCCTGACGTGAGCGTCCGAAAGATTGAAGGGGAATATGTGGTGGTCTTGAATGACGAGCCGGTACCCCGGCTTCGGGTTTCTCCCTATTACCGGCGTATGTTAAAAGATAAAAACGCCGTGGACGCGAAAGAAACCAAAAAGTTCCTGGAAACTAAAATTCAATCGGCGATCTGGCTGATTAAAAATATTGAGCAGCGCCGCAAGACCATTTACCGCGTTACTGAAGCCATCTTCCGCATTCAAAAAGAGTTTTTGGAGAACGGGGTTAATTCCTTAAAGCCGCTGACCTTGAAACAGGTAGCCGACATGATCGGCATGCATGAATCGACTATCAGCCGGGTCACCACCCACAAGTATGTGCAGACACCGAGAGGATTATTTGAACTCAAATATTTCTTTACCAGCGGATTGGAGTCTTCCGACGGTATGGATGTGTCATCCCTCTCCGTAAAAGAGAAGATTAAAGAGATGATCGACCTGGAACCGCCTCAAAAGCCCCTATCGGACCAGAAGATCATGCAAAATCTGACAGATCAGGGACTGAGTATTGCCCGCCGCACCATCGCGAAGTACCGCGAAGAGTTGCGCATCCCGCCCGCGTCTCAAAGACGAAAACTGTAATAAACACCTGAAAATTCCATGAAAAATCCTTACCCTGTAAGGTGAGGTTCATTGACTTCCCATACCTGAATGTTAAAATGAACCTCTTTTCGCGATATTTCTGCTCAATTTCCCGTAAAAATCGGGGTCTGTGACGCTTCTCCAAGAGGAAAAACCATGAAAATTCACATTACCAGCCGTCATGAAAAGCTGACTGAAGGCCTAAAAAACCACGTAGAAGAGAAGATTGAACGAGTTGAGCGCTATGTGGGAAAAATTAAAGAAGCCCATGTCATTTTGAATTTTGAGAAGAAAGTGCACCTTTGCGAGGTGGTTTTGACCGCCAAGGACCTCAAGCTCAGCGCCAAAGCGAGCTCCCGCGATATGTATCAGTCCATTGATGCCGCCTTAGGCCGTTTGGAAACCCAAGCCCAGAAACAAAAAGAAAAACGCTCCAGCCACCATCGTGCTGAAAGCGGCCGGGCCACCCGCGGGATGGTTGCGGAGCCGGTCGAAGCCGAAGACGTCAAAGTGGTGAAGACCAAAAAGTTTGCGGTAAAGCCCATGACCGTGGATGAAGCCGCCATGCAGTTGACCGCGTCGAAGGATGAATTTTTAGTGTTTTATAACGCTGAAAACGAACGCACCAGCGTGGTTTACAAGCGCTCGGACAGCCATGTGGGCCTGATTGAACCTGAATATTGAGCCTGACTACTGATAGCACCGTTGGGGACCTTCGGGTCTAAAGAGCCGTTCACTACTGGGAGGTTGTTCATGCAGATTCTCGATTTTTTATCCGTTGATTCGATCAAGTTATCCATGGAATCGAAAAACAAAAAAGACGCCATCAAAGAATTGGTCGAGGTTTTGTTTAAGTCCGGCAAGGTGAAAGACAAGAAAAAGATGATTCAAACTCTCATGGAACGTGAAGAACTGGGTTCCACGGGTATTGGACAGGGCATCGCCATTCCTCACGGCAAGTCGGATACGGTTTCGGATCTGGCGGCGGCTTTCGGCGTCTCCACTGACGGCGTGAGCTTTGACTCATTGGACGGCGAACCGGTGAACATTTTTTTCCTTCTGGTTGCCCCCGAAGGCGCGGCAGGAGCCCATTTGAAAGCTCTGGCCCGCATCTCCAGCCTGCTCAAAGATAAGTATTTCCGCAAGTCCCTGCTCTCGGCTCAAAACGCCGAGGAAGTGATCAAGATTATCCAAGAAGAAGAAAAACTCAAACACTAGGTCTTTCCCAGGCGAAGATTTCGAGGCGGCCACCCGATGAAAAAAATATCCGTGGAGTCACTCTTTCAACAAGCCAAGGAAAGACTTCGCCTAACGCCTTTATTTGAAGTGGATATGAGCGGCCGCGAGATTGTGGGCGTTGATATCAACCGCATGGGTATGGGCCTGACCGGTTATTTGAAATGGTTTCCTTTCCACCGCCTTCAAGTCATCGGCAAAACTGAAATTCACTATTTGCAGACGCTTAAGCCGGCGCAGCGCAAAAAAATTCTTCAAACTCTCTTTTCTAAAAAAATGCCCTGTGTGGTCGTGACACACAAAATGAAAACGCCTGCGGATCTGATCAACGTGGCGAAAAAATATAAGGTTCCTATTTTTACCACGCCGACTCCAACCACGAAGTTTATTTCTGAAATCTCCGTTTACCTTGAAGAAGAGTTCGCGCCCGAAACTACACAGCATGGGACGCTGATGGATATTTACGGCGTAGGCATTTTGATTTTGGGCAGCTCGGGCATTGGCAAAAGTGAATGCGCGCTGGATCTGGTAGAACGCGGACACCGCCTGGTGGCGGATGACCTGGTTTACATGAAACGTTTGGCTAACCGGATTGTGATGGGCTCCAGATCCGAAATCATCAAGCACCACATGGAAATCAGGGGATTGGGCATCATCAATATTGAGAACCTCTTTGGGGTTGGCGCGATTCGCGACAAGAAGCGCATTGAGCTGGTGGTGCGGTTGGAAGAGTGGGACAACAAAAAAGAATACGACCGGTTGGGGCTGGCGCCTGCCACGCATAAAATTTTCGATGTGGAACTGCCGACTTTTGTGATTCCGGTCCGCCCGGGGCGTAATTTGGCGGTCATTATTGAAGTGGCGGCCATGAACCACCGGTCGATGAAGATGGGTTATTTTACAGCGCAAGAATTCGCGGACCGTGTGGGACGCATTATGACCGAAGAGACCAACCGGCAGAAAGGCACCCGCTAATGCAAAGCTGGCGCTGGCTTTATCCCGGAATGAGATTGAAACGCTGGTTTGTCCTGATCGGGATGGCTTTGTTTGTTTTTATCGTCGGCTTTTCGGGTTTGATGAGCGAGCACATTTCGGGCATTCACGTCCGGCCCGCCATTGTGGTGGATATCGAAGACCATCTCAAACGCCTCAAGTTTGTCGACTTTCTCTTTATGGTGCTGGCGATCTGGGGTTTTATTTTAGGCATCCGCCGTTTGATGTTCTCGGTTTTGACGGTGTACGCTCCCGCCCGTGAAAAAGAATTTCTCAATGTGGTCTATGAACGCACCCGTTTAAAAAGAGGCCCCCGCATTGTGGTCGTTGGCGGCGGGACCGGTATGCCGAATGTTCTTTCCAGCCTCAAACAATACACCAGCAATTTAACCGCGGTGGTGACGGTCGCTGATGACGGCGGCAGCTCGGGCCGTCTTCGCAAAGATTTTGGAACCCCACCTCCGGGCGATATCCGCAATTGCATCGTGGCTTTATCCGATCAGGAAACTCTTCTTAACGATCTCTTTCAATACCGCTTTAAAGGCCATGGCGATCTGAAGGGTCACAGCTTCGGTAATTTGTTTATCACGGTGATGAAAGAAATCACCGGCGACTTTGGCCGGGCCGTGGAGGAATCCAGCCGCGTTCTTTCGACCCGGGGAACCGTGATGCCCGTAACCTTTGAACCCATGACCCTGATGGCCAAATTGAAAAATGGAAAAATAGTCGTGGGAGAATCCAATATCTCCAAGTCGAAAGTTCCTATCGAGCAGGTCATGCTCAAAGAAAAGACCATCAAACCTAATCGTGAAGTGCTTAAGGCTATTTTAGAAGCGGACGCGGTGGTGCTGGGCCCGGGCAGCCTCTATACCAGTGTGATTCCCAATTTGCTCATTCCCCAGGTGGCCGAGACCATCGCTCTTTCCCGCGCGGTTAAAATTTATGTCTGCAACGTTATGACCCAGCCGGGCGAGACGGACGGCTATACGGTCTCAGATCACGTGAACGCCATCTTGAAACATACGGGCCCCAATTTTGTCCATTACGTCATCGCCAATAAAGAAAAAGTGTCGCCGAAACTTTTGCACCGTTACGAACTATTTCATCAAGAGCCGGTGGTGCTGGACGAGGCCGCCGTGGAAGCCCTGGGCGTTAAGCTGGTTAAAAATAATCTGCTGAATTATGAGAATTATGTGCGGCATAGCTCGGAAAAATTAGGTAAGGCTATTATCCGCCGTTTGGTGATCTGATAAGGTTTGAGGTGTTAATTCTAGGCGCGAGGTGAGATATGTTTGGAATTGTGGTCGCCACTCATGGCGAGTTCGGTAAAGAATTAGTCGCCACGCTTCAAATGATTCTGGGCGAAAGCGAGGGGATTAAAGCGCTGGCCCTGCATTCCTCCGAGACCCTTGAAAGCTTTAAAGAAAAGCTGGAAGGAACCCTGAAAAAAGTTGATCCCAAAAATCACGGTTCTTTAGTGCTGGTCGACATGATCGGCGGAACACCTTTTAATGTGGCTCTCTTGGCGGCTCAGACTCACAAACTTCAAATCGTCACCGGGGTCAATTTACCCATGCTCATTAAAGTGGCTACCAGCCAGGACGAGAAGGATTTGGAAACGCTGGCGCTGGAAACTCAAAAGGTCACCCGCGAGGGTGTGATGACGTCGGTAGAGCTGCTTCGAAAGTAATAAAGCCGCAGGGATAAAGAGGACATGATGAACATTCAACTCATTCGAATTGACGACCGGTTGATCCACGGACAGGTAGTGGTGGGCTGGGTTAAGGCGCTGGATATCCAGCGTCTGGTAGTGGTGAATGACGAGATCGCCAAAAACAATATGCGCCGCACCCTGATGGAAATGGCCGTTCCGGCCGGGCTCAAAGTGAACTTTTATGATGTGGCAGGGGCGGTTGACGCCGCGAAAGATGATTCGCAAGACCGCGCTTTGCTGCTTTTCGCGGGTCCGGCGGATGTTTTGACTTTTGCCAAAGCAGGCGGGCCGGTGAAGGCCGTCAACGTGGGCGGGATGCACTATTGCGACGGCAAGACCCAGATGAGCAAGACCATCTGTGTTGATCCGAATGACCTGTCGGCTTTTAAAGAATTGAAAAAAATGGGCGTGGAGATGGAATCCCGGGCGGTTCCCGGCGATATGCGGGAAGCTTTGGATAAAGTTCTCCCCGAGATCAAAAACTGAGGTCTGACGTGAAAAAAATAAATTTCATTTTTGGCGTTCACAACCATCAACCGGTCGGTAATTTCGGCCAGGTGTTCGAAGCTTTATATGAAAAATCCTACGAACCTTTCCTGCGTATTTTGCATAAACACCCCAAGGTGAAGTGCACCTTTCATGTGACGGGGCCTTTGCTGGAATGGATTGAAGAAAACCGTCCTGAATATTTCAAAATGCTCAAAGAAATGGCGACCCGGGGACAGGTTGAGTTTTTCACGGGCGCGATGTACGAGGCCATTTTGGCCATTCTGCCGGACCGGGATAAAATCGGCCAGATCCGCATGTTGACGGAGTATCTCCAAAAGAAATTTAAAGTTGATGCCAAGGGTATGTGGCTCGCTGAGCGGGTTTGGGAACCCCATTTGACCAAAGCCCTGGCGGACGCGGGAGTGGAATATGTGGTCATCGACGATGCCCATTTGAAAGCGGCGGGCTTGGCGGAAGAACAAACTTATGGCTATTACCTGATGGAAGAACAGGGCGAAACGGCAGCGGTTTTTCCGATTTCCGAAAAAATGCGTTATTTGGTGCCTTTTCAAGCAGTGGAAGAAACCATTGAGTATCTGCGGTCTTTAGCTACCGAAGAGGGCGACCGCTGTGTGGTGTTGATGGATGACGGTGAAAAGTTTGGCGGCTGGCCCGACACCTATAAATGGGTTTATGAGGAAGGCTGGCTGGAAAAATTCTTTACGGCCCTGGAACAAAATTCCGAGTGGCTCAATAACACCACCTTCGCTGAGTATAAAAACAACCACCATTCTCAGGGCATCGTTAATTTACCCACGGGATCTTATACCGAAATGGGCGAGTGGTCATTGCCGACTGAAGCGGCCCGTGAATATGACAAGATCCGCCATGAATTGCGGGACCGGGGTGAGATGCACCGCTATGAGCTTTATTTAAAGGGCGGCTTCTGGCGCAACTTCTTCATGAAGTATTCGGAAAGCAATCATCTGCACAAGAAGCTCCTGTGGGTTTCGAAAAAAGTGGAAGCGGCCCGCCAAAAGCTCGCCAAGAAATCCACGCCTAAACAAAAAGCCGTTTTGGATCAGGCGGTTTTGGCGCTTTACCGCGGCGAATGCAACTGCCCCTACTGGCATGGTGTTTTCGGCGGTCTTTATCTCAATCACCTTCGTTTCGCCATGTACCGCCAGTTTATCGAGGCGGAAAAATTAGCCGACTCCATCTTGAATCCCGAGGGCGATTTGCAGGTGACTGAAACGGATTTTGATAAAGATGGCCGCAATGAGTTGATTGTGGAGGGTAAGGGTTATCACGCCATTCTGGCTCCGGCCAAAGGCGGAAGCCTGATTGAAATCGATTATTTAAAAAACGCTATTAACCTTTCGGATTCGTTAACGCGCCGTAAGGAACCTTACCATGAAAAACTCAAGGCCCTTAAAGACTCGGCTCATAGCGGCGCGGGCGTGGCCAGTATTCACGATATGGTTCGGGTTAAAGAACCTGGGCTGGAAAATAAACTTTTCTACGATCCGGATGAACGCGCCAGTTTGATTGAGCGTATTTTGCCGCTCGACACCAAAGTGGAAAATCTCTGGAGGGGTGAATATCAAGAGCTGGGCGATTTTCACCAGGCGGTTTTTCAATACAAAGTGGAACAACCCAAACGTAAAGACCAACCCCTGAAGGTGATTTTGAACCATCCGGGTTCAATCGAGGGTAATCCGGTTCAGTTGACTAAGCGTCTTTCCTTGAATCCGGTTAATTTTGAGCTGGAAGTGGTTTATCAGCTGAAAAATTTGGGTTCTAAAGAACTGCGGTTCTTGTTCATGAGCGAATGGAATTTAACGCTCCTGGCGGGCGATGCTTCTGATCGAAATTATTTCATCTCGGGACGAGACGTGAAAGAAACACGTCTCAATAGCATGGGTATGGAAGCTGAAGTGGTAAAGGCCGGCATGCGGGACGGCTGGTTGAAGCTGGAGATTGATTTTGAAACGGAAAAACCGGCGCATTTCTGGCGTTATCCGGTTGAGACCATTTCCCAATCTGAAGGCGGGTTTGAGCGGGTTTATCAAGGTTCCTGTTTGCTCTGGGGCTGGCAGGTCGTGCTGCCTCCTCAGGGTGTTTTTGAGGCGCCGTTATCGCTGCGCTTGAAGGAGACTAAAGGATCGTGATGTCACATTGGTTTCTCATCTCAACCCTATTGGCGTTTTTGAGCCTGGACGTGGCCGCGGTCGGCCAGTTCATGGTTTGCCGGCCTATTGTGGTGGGACCTTTAGTGGGATGGTTTTTAGGACATCCGGATATTGGACTGGAGATGGGCGCGCTGATTGAGTTGATTTGGATCGGCGATTTGCCAGTGGGAGCGCATTTACCCATGGATTTGATGATGCTCTCGGGTGTCTCGGTCGCTTTTGCCTGTGAATTGTTGGGCACCAAGTATCCGAATGAAGCGGTGATGACTTACGCCCTGGGGATGACTATTCCGCTGGCGGCTTTGAGCACTGAAGTGGATATTTTTATCAGCAAGTTCAACGTGCGCTGGGTTCATTTGGCGCAGCGTATGGCGCTGAGCGGGCATTTTAGAACTTTTGCCTGGATCAACTGGTTTGTGCTTTTGGAACTTCTCATTAAAGGCTTTGTGGTCGCGGCGGTGAGTTTGACTTTGGTGCACTTTACTTCGGGACTTTTCTTTTTATTCACGACGATTCTCAACGGCAAAGTGATTGAGGGCCTCTATTACGCTCATTGGTTGCTTCTGGCCCTGGGCTGCTCGGCGGTTATCGATCTTTTGGTGGAAAAGAAAACAGCGGTCTATTTGATTCTCTCCATTGTGACCATTATGGGACTGGCGATTTTTTATCACATGCAGGGCGTTTATCTGGTTTCCATCGCGCTTTGCGTGGGTTTTGCTTTGGCTTTGTTCTATATGGGAAAGGGGGAAAAGAATGGCTGACGAACCGATCGTGTCCCTTAACCGAAAAGATATGATCTTCGCTTTTTTGCGGTCTTTTTTCCTGCAAGCGGCGTGGAATTTCGAGCGTTATTTAAGCTACGGCGTGGCTTATGTTTTGCTGCCCGTTTTGAAAAAAGTTTATGCCAGCCAGGAAGACCGTTCGCAGGCGCTTTCGCGCCACCTGGAATATTTTAATACCCATCCCTATATGGCGTCGTTTGTGTTGGGCGCGATTTTGCGCATGGAAGAAGAAAAACAGCAATTACCCAAGCCGAAGCAAAAGCAAAAAGAAGAAGAAATTAGCGCGCTGAAGGTCGGCATGATGGGCCCCATCGCGGCGATGGGGGACAATCTTTTCTGGGCGACCATCCGTCCTTACTGCGGTTTGCTGGCGGTGACGCTGGTGTTGTCCAGCGCTTTTCAAGTGAAGGGACAATATTGGGTTATTCCTTTGCTGTTTTTGATTGTTTACAACGTGGCCCACGTAGGGATTCGTTTGACCGGATTCATTCAGGGTTACCGCAAGGGCGACCAGGTCGTTTTGACTTTGAGAAAGTACGGATTTCAGGAAGCCATTCGTGGTTTGAAATTGGCTTCCATTGTTTTGTTAGGTGTTTTGATTGTGTTTGTGAACTTGTCAGAGTTGGAAAAAGAAATGGGACTCTTCGTGCTGAAGCTCACCTTCTTCACGGCGATTGTGGGGCTTTTTACTTTCGCGCTTCACCGCAAAATTAGTCCCAGTCAGTTGTTTTACGCGGTCGTTCTTTTCGCTTTAATGCTGGCCTTTTGGCCCGATTTAAGCGCGCCGCCGCAGATGGAACATTTCGCGCCGTCAATACCCGCTGCGGTGGTAGTCCCGGCCGAGATGAAACCAATAAAGGGGAAGTCATGAAAATCACCGAGAAACTTTTGATCGTCAACAAGCTGGGCCTGCATTTAAGGGCCGCGGCGGAATTGGTGAAAGTGGCCAATAAGTTTAAAAGCCAAACAACCATTCATCATGGTATTCAAAATGTGAACGCGAAAAGCCTGATGGGTTTGATGACGCTGGCCGCGGCCAAGGGAACCGAATTGGAGTTTGAGTGCGACGGCGCGGACGCGAAAGAAGCGATGGCAGCCTTGAAGGAGTTGTTTGAGCACCGGTTTGGCGAAAAAGAGTAGCGGTTGAGCGACTTTGAAACAGGAGTAGTATTTGTCCGATAAAATTTTTTACGGGGTGGCTGCCTCAGGCGGCATTGAAATCGGCCCCGCTTATCTTTATCACGCGCAAGGATTAACGGCTTCCCGTCGTTTGCTGAAACCGGAAGAAGTTAAAACGGAGTTGGCTCGCTATCAAGAAGCGCTGGCGAAAACACGCGCTCAAATTGTGGAGTTGGAAGGCCGCGCCAAAGAAAAATTGGGAGAAGAGCACGCCAGTATTTTTGGCGCCCACCAAATTTTATTAGATGACCCTCTTTTTACTGAAGAAGTGCCCCAAGTTATTTCCAAAGAACATATGAATGCTGAGTTTGTGCTTCACGAGGCCCTGGAAAAATTTAAAACCATTATGGCTTCCCTCAACGACGAGTATTTCCGCGAACGGGGCGGCGACATCCGGGACGTGGGTAACCGCGTCTTACGCAACCTCATGGGCAAGGGCGAAAAAGAACAGCTTAAAAATTTGGACCGTGAAGTGATTTTGGTGGCGAATGACTTAACTCCTTCTGATACGGTCACGTTGTCGACTGAAACCATTAAGGCTTTTTGCACGGATGTGGGCGGTAAAACGTCGCACGTGGCCATTGTGGCCCGCTCACTGGGTTTGCCGGCGGTCGTCGGCATGCAGAACGCCACAGTTAATATTCAGGATGGGGATCTTTTGATAGTGGATGGCAATAAGGGATTGGTTTTGGTCAATCCGCAGTCCCATATCATTGAGCAATACCGACGTCTTAAAGACAATTACACCGCTTTTCAAAAAAGCTTGGAAGCCTTTAAAACCCTGCCGGCGGTTACGCCTGATGGACACCGGGTGACTTTGGCCGCCAACATTGAGATTCCACAAGAACTAGACGAGATGAACCGGCATGGGGCGGAGGGTATTGGTCTCTATAGAACAGAGTTTCTCTATATGAATAGGGAAGAGAGTCCGACCGAGGAAGAACAATTCCAGGCTTATAAAGAATTGGCCATGAAAACAGGCGTTAATCCCGCCATCATCCGCACTTTAGACCTGGGCGGGGACAAGTTTCTTTCGCATTTGAACGAGTCAAACGAACAAAACCCCTTCTTGGGTTTAAGGGCTATCCGTCTATGCTTAAAACGGCCGGACATTTTTAAAGTTCAGCTTCGGGCCATTTTGCGGGCAGCCGCCCATGGGCCCATCAAAATCATGTTTCCGATGATCTCCACTTTGAGTGAAGTGATGGAAGCGAAGGCGATTTTACAAGAGTGCGCGGATGAGCTTAAAAAAGAAGGTCAGGTTTTTAGAGCCGGGGTAGAAGTGGGCGTGATGATTGAGATCCCTTCCGCCGCGGTCATCGCGGACATCCTTATTCAAGAAGTAGATTTCTTCTCGATCGGCACCAATGACCTGATTCAGTATTCCATGGCGGCTGACCGGGGAAATGAATCGGTCGCTTACTTATATGATCCTTTAAACCCGGCCATCCTTCGTTTGATTCAAATGACGGTGGATGCCGCCCACAAAGCGGGGAAATGGGTGGGTATGTGCGGTGAAATGGCGGGCGACCCCCAGTTTGTGCCGCTTTTACTGGGAATGGGACTGGATGAGTTTTCTGCCAGCGTGTCGGTAATCCCCGAAATCAAAAAAATTATCCGCATGATGCCCTATGAGACCGCCAAGAAAATAGCCCAGGCGGCTACCAAACTCAAAACTTCCGATGAAGTATTTGACGTTATCCGGGATAATGTTCCGCCGGAATTAAAAACGCTTCTTTTTTAAAGACACTTCATCCTAAAAATGAAACGGGTTAAACATGCGAAAACTGATTAATGGTATCGTCGATTTTCATCAACACCGCCGGGACCAGGTGAAGGATACCTTCGCTCAATTGGCTCTGGGCCAAAGTCCTGACGTTTTTTTTATCGGCTGCTCGGATAGCCGTGTGGCGGTGAATGTATTCGCTTCTACTGAACCGGGCGATCTTTTTGTCATCCGTAACGCCGGCAATTTTGTGACGCCGTTTGGCGATTCAACCCAGTTGGCCTCGGACGAGTCGGAAGTCGCGGCGCTGGAATTCGCTTTGGAATATCTCAAAGTTCCCCACATCATTGTTTGCGGTCACTCGGATTGCGGCGCGATGAAGGCTCTGTGCAATGGCCGCGAGAAGGTAGAGCTTCCTCATCTGCGTTCCTGGCTCCGCCATGGAGAGGATGCCTTAAACCGGATTCGCTCTAAAAAAGAAAAATTGCAGGGCCTGGAAGAAGTGAACGCTGTTTCGAAAGAAAACGTACTTCTGCAACTGGAACATTTGAAAAGCTATTCCCGCGTGGCTGACCGGGTTAAAAGCGGGGAACTGATGCTTCATGGTCTTTGGTTTGACATTCAAAACACGGATGTCTATTACGCGGGTTTAGATGAGAGGGCTTTTCGTATTATCGACGACGTGGAAGGCGCCAGAATTTTGGCGTTATTGAAGGATAAATAGATTTAGCTTTTACGTATTTTTTAATTGGCTACCATTTTGAGAGTGTTATACTTTGGCCATGAAAACATTTAACCTCAAGTATTTAAAGAAGTTTTTGATAGTAGTTTCTCTTCTCTTTATTTCTTCCTTGGTACATGCGGGTGCTCTTGATGTACTTACTTCACCCATTCTTCCTCCGGCCCAGATCAGTGTTGTTGGCACGGGTATGGGGAACGCGATGATGGCCGACGGAACCCAGTTCAATGCTACCGCTTATAACCCGGCTTTATTGGGCCGGGCGCCGGGCACCCTGGAACTTTTACAATTAGGCATCCACGTCTCGAACGATGATATTACGACAGCCAACTACGTACAAAATATCGCCAACAACGGGATTAACTTCAACGCGACGGATTTCGTTCAAGGAATTCTTAAAAATGACGCGTCCTTGGTTAACCCGAATTTAAAAACATTGGATGATATCTCGGCGAATATTATGAATAAGTCTATTGGGTTTGGTGTCGGCGATAATTTGGCGGTCAAGTTCGCTCCCAATTTCGGGATCCAGATTTATGAAACGGCCAATGGTGTGGCTGAGATCAAACCGGGTACCCTTCTTCAACAATTGACCAATATTCCTCTTCCTTATTCTGGCGGAGCAAATTCGACTGTCACTGCCGCCTTTGGGGCAGCCATTCAAGCGGGTGTTAACTCGATTGTTCCTGCTTCTCAACAGAACGCGAATGTGCAAACGGATATCAGCAAAATTCAGAACGGTACCTACAGCGTGTCCCAGGGTGTTTCTCAAATTGGCAATGATTTAGCGGCGCAAGGTGTGACGCTGAGCTCGGGTTCCCAGCAGACCATGCAAAACGCGATCGTCAACAATTTGTTAAAAGATATCGCTTACGCGAATGCCTTGGCTTACAGCGATACAGTGGGAATGGCCACTATAGCTTTCGATCCTTTTGAGGATTTTCCGCTGACGATTGGTATTAGCGGTAAGGTTGTTCACCGTTATTTTGCCTGGTCGAGTTTGACCATTTCCACGACGAATAGCTCGCAGCAGGTCACCGATTTTTCTAACGATCTTCAACAGTCAACAACCCGTTGGGGTATTGACTTTGGTCTTTTGTATGCTTTTGAACAGGACTTGAGTTTGGGTATTTCTTTTCAGGATTTGATCAAACAATCGGCCACCATTTCTAATACTTTAACTTTGGGCGATATCATGTATGGTGCGACGACAGACCCAGCGCCCACGGTGACCAATATTGGACTTTCTTGGCACCCGATTCATGAATTTGTGGTGAACGCCGATTTGGATGACGTTTTTTCTACGACTTCGCTTTATTACAGCCAAGATATTTTCTCTCACTTTAAATTAGGATCTTCCCTTGAACTGGCGGGAATCCTCCGGTTTCGCGGCGGTTTAGACACGGGTAACTTTGTCGGCGGTATCGGAGTACAATTGGGCTTCCTCGGCTTGGATTATTCTTATGGGATTGATCCTGTGACCGAATCCTACAATCATTACGGTCAATTAAAGCTCGTTTTTTAAAAAGTAAAGACTCAATTTAAAAGCCTGGGACCGAAAGGTTTCGGGCTTTTTTTATGATAAAATTGGCCTTCTTGCTGATGAAAATCGAACAATTAGATCTAATTAACTTTATAATTCATGGGTTAGACCTAATTTAACATGTGTTTTGAAATTGAAGAGCAAAGGATCCATATGCTTTTTTACCGGCCAGATTGTCGTCATTTCACTGGCGAGAAGCCTTGCGCGCCTCATAAGGCCGAGGGTGTGGTTTGTCTCAATTGCCCCCGCTATGACCCGATTAAAAAACGCATTTTGATCATCAAATTAGATGCCGCTGGCGACGTTTTGCGCTCGACCGCCATCTTGCCGGCTTTTCGTCAAAATAACCCCGGATGCTCTATCTGGTGGGTGACCGAAAATGGTTCTAAGCCATTGTTGGAAAAAAATCCTTACATCGATGTTTTGTTGGGCTCGGATCCGGCTTTGAGCGGGTTCTTGGGCGCTACATTTTTTCATGAAGCCTATAACTTTGACATGAGCCGTAAAGCGGCCGCGATTTTGCATATGGCGAATTCTCCTGTGAAGAAGGGTTTTGGTTTATCTCAAGAAGGCGTGGTCGTGCCGCTGGAAGCGAAAGATGAAGAGTGGTTTCAAATGGGAATCATGGATTCGTTTAAACGGGCCAACCAACGCACTTATCAGGACCATCTGTTCCAATTGGGCGGCATGAAGTATTCGGGTGAGGAGCCGCAGCTGGTTTTGACCGAGAAAGAAAAACAATGGGCCCAAGATTGGTCCAAGAAGCACAAACTGGGTAAGTACAAGAAGATCATTGGTTTCAATATTGGGTCGGGCGGCCGGTGGCCGATGAAGCGTTGGAGACTAGATGGTTTTTTGTGGCTGGCCAAACAGCTACATAAAAAATATCCCAAGAACGCCATTCTTTTGTACGGGGGGCCTGAAGAGCGGCAGTTGATGCCCGAGCTGGCTAAAAAGTTAAAGAACACCGCGATTGCTACAGGAACTGAAAATACGATGCGCCAGTTTGTTTCCCTCGTTGATCTGGCGGATGTGCTGGTGTCGGGCGATACTTTGGCCATTCATGTGGGCATCGCGCTTAAAAAGAGATTGGTGGCTTATTTTGGCCCCACTTCGGACGCCGAAATTGATCTTTATGGACGCGGGGAAAAGGTTTTGCCCTCAAGCCCCTGCCAATGTTACTACCAAAACCAATGCACCCAAAAGATGTCCTGCATGGATAATTTGCGTAACGAGGACATGCTGGCGGCTGTGGAACGCCAAATTAAGCTGATTTAGTTCTTTCCTCGAATTTTCCGAAAGCATTTAGTCTTTTATTTTTTGAGCAATCATTCAGGAGTGTCATGAGCGCGAAGAAGAGAGATCTATTTAGGAACTCCCGGCAGGTATTTGAGAACTATAAAGAAACCTACCGCCAGGAAATTCAAAAATCTATCGACTTCGTGGGTCAAGATCTGGAATTTTTTACCGAAGTAAAAGCCGACTGGATCCTTTACCTGACCCGCCGTTATTTGGGAAAGCTCTCCAAACTCAAGGTGCTGGATGTGGGTTGCGGGGTGGGTATCACCGATCACTATTTGACGCCGCATTTCAAGAAAGTCTGCGGCATTGACCTGAGCCCGGGCGTGGTCAAGAAGGCAGCCTTCCTCAACCCCGACGCTGAATACCGTTATTACGCGGGCAAGAAACTCCCTTATCCTGACAATTCCATGGACGTGACTTTCGCCGTTTGCGTACTGCACCATGTGGAACCAGAAGGTGTGAGGCACTTCGCGGAAGAAATGATACGGGTTACCAAGAAGGGCGGACTGGTGATGGTTTTCGAACATAATCCCTTAAATCCCCTGACACGCCGTGCGGTGTCCCAATGTAAATTGGATGAGGACGCTCATTTGCTGCGTAAAAGCGAAGTGAGCCGTTTATTGCGGAACGCTGGCGGCACCCTGGTTTGCCGGCGCTACATCTTTTTTACCCCTTTTCGCAGCCTTGTTTTCGGTATCTTAGACAGGCTTTTAGGCTGGCTGCCCCTGGGCGCGCAATATTTTGTGGCGGCCCGTAAATAATTCATAAGGACGCAAACATGAAGACTGTTATCGTCGTTCCAACTTATAACGAGAGCGCCAATATCGCCGCGCTCGTCAAACTGATTCACAAAAGCGTTCCGGCCGCCCAAGTTTTGGTGGTGGACGATTCTTCTCCTGATAAGACCTATGAAGTGGTGAAGGGCATTATGAAGAAGGACAAGAAACTGCATTTGCTTAAACGCCCCCGGGAGATCAAGGGCCGGGGCTGGGCTGGCCGGGATGGTTTTGTGCAGGCTTTGAAAATGGGAGCGGATGTGGTGGTAGAAATGGACGCCGATTTATCCCATCAGCCAAAATATATTCCGGCCTTTATTAAACTGATTGCCTCGGGTCAGGCGGATGTGGTTTTGGGAAGCCGTTATATGCCGGGTGGAAAAGATATCGACAGGCCTTTTTACCGTCAAATGACCAGCAACTTCGCCAAAAATTATTTGAAATTAGTTTTAGGCTTAAAGGCTCAGGATCCGACTTCGGGCTTCCGGGCTTATTCAAAAGACGCGCTTAACCGCATCAAAGTGAAAACACTCACCGCCAGAGATCCTTTTACGGTTTCCGAGATTTTGTACCGCTGTTACCGGGCGAAATTAAACATTAAAGAGTCGCCGATTGTCTTTATTGACCGCACTCAAGGCGAGTCGAAACTTCAAATCACAACTCTTTTGAAGTATTTGGCCAGAGCTTTGGCGCTGCGCTTGGGACCTAATCCGCTGGCCTAAATCCGCCTCGAAATCTATTTGTCTTTATAGCCGATAACCGCCAGATTTCCCGCGGGAAGCATGATGGGTAAATAGCCCAGCTTAATTTTCTTTAAAAAACTAATCAGAGCGATTTTTAAACCCTTGGGCGCCGGCAATAGTTTTAGCCAGTAATGAAGGGGATAAACGTTAAAGATGGGCTTTACCATAATTCTTTGGTAACCCGCTTTCGCTAACAACGCTTGAGCGCTTTGGGGCGAGAACAACTGTAAGTGCTCAATGTCAAAGATGGGGCTTTTCATTCCCAAAATGCTGTAGGAAAGCGATCGGCGGTTGTGGCAGACGATATAGAAGGCACCGCCCTTTTTCAAAATGCGGTAAGAATCCCGGCAAACATTTAAGGGTTCGTACAAGTGCTCGATGGTCTGAAAGCACGAAATCAAACTCACGCTGTTCTTTTTGAAACTCTTCGCGTTAAAAAGACCTTTTTTAATAAGCGGTCGAATTTTAGGCAAGCTGGATTTAATGGGGGCGTCAGAAGGTTCAATGCCGACGACTTTAGTAAAACCGGCTTTCAGCAACTCCTCTAAAAAAGCACCGTCACCCGTTCCGATATCAATGGCGCCTTTGGTGTCCGGGGTGCTTTTCGCGATTGCGGCTAAATTTCGGGCGTAGGTGCGCGCGGCGCAATGGGCTTCCTCTGAACTGTCATAAGCGGCTTCCTGATAACTTTTCGCGAGATGCTTCAAAGACGGCAAAGGATTAGCGTAAAGCGTATCGCAAGTGGGGCAGTCAATGAGCCGGTAATGCATGTTTTCGGGCATTTTCCGGGACGCGAAGGCATAGCCGTCTAAGGAATCGAGATTGTAGTTTTCTTCAGCGTAAACATTGGACTGATCTTTGGAAGAACAAATGGGGCAGGCCCGTGAAACTAACTTCAGCTTTTTCATCAATGTTTCTCCATAGAATTAAAAAAAAGTAATGACTGTATTTTTAAGCTTGTAGAACCGTTAAAACGCACGAATCAAGAATCTTTTTGAACCGCCCGGGTCTCGCCGTTTCGAATAATATTCTTTCTGATGAAGTGGGGCCGTTGTTTTACTTCCTCGAATATTTTGGCGATATATTCGCCCAAAATAGCCAGCGCGAAGAGATTGATAGAACCAAAGAACAGAATGGCTAAAAGTACCGTGGTGGTTCCCTTGGGGGCGATATCAGGGAATAAGATGCGAAGGGTGATTTGCAAGATCGCCAAACCGACGCTCATGAAAAATAAGCCCACGCCAGCGAAGCTTAGAATGGAAAGCGGGGTATAACTGTAAGAAAGGATTCCCTTTTTGGCCCAGTCGACATTTTTGAAAAAGTTATTGGTGGTTTTTCCGAATAATCTTTCGGGTCTTAAGTAATCCACGCCGATTTGTTTAAAGCCCACATAGGCCCTGACGCCGCGCAAGAAGAAGTCTCTTTCGGGGAACTGCAATATGGCGGTAACCACTCTTCGGTCCAATAATGAAAAATCGCCCGCGTCATGCGGTATCCGAAGGTACGAGAAATAATCGAAGATTCGATAGAAAAGCTTGTAGGCGATTTGCATGTAAAAAGGAGCCTGGCGCTTGGTGCGGTGGCCATAAATAACTTCGTAACCTTCACGCCATTTTTCCACGAATTTTTCGATCAACTCTGGCGGGTCCTGTAAATCGCCGTCTAAAAGAACGCATCCGTTTTTGGTCGATATCTCTAAACCGCTGCGGAAAGCGGCCTGAGAGCCGAAATTGCGGGAGTGGGAAATGCCAATGACGCGGCGGTCTTTTCGGCTGATTTCCAAAATCACTTCCTCACAGTTGTCCGGGCTGTTGTCGTTGACGAAGATGATTTCGTAATCGATTTTGAGTTTATCGAAGGTGGTTTTGAGGCGTTCGTACATGATGGGTACGGCCTGGCCATCTTTGTAACAGGCGATGATGGCGGAAACGCTATGTTTGGAATCGAGTTCGAATTTTTTGGAAGATTTTTCGTATTTATCTTTGTCTTCTAAAGAACCGTACCATTCGGCGGTCGCTTTTAAGCCTTCGGCTAAGGTGGTGTGGGACTGCCAGCGCAAAATTTGTTTCGTCTTATTAGTGTTGGCGAACCAATCCTGAACATCCCAGATGCGCTCAGGCATAGAGTTGAAGTCTGGCTGGGCTTTGATCTTAAAAATCTCTTTTGCCGCGTCAGCCACATTACGAATGGTAGTTTTTTGGCCACTTCCGATATTGAAAGAGTCGCCGTAGTTGGCCGTGGGAAGATTGTTGGCCGCGTCCGCGAAGGCTTCGCAGACATCATCCACATACACAAAGTCCCGGGATATCTCTGGATTCACCAGAGCAGGGTATTGTCCCTGAAGCCCTTGCTTGATGACGTTGGGAATCAGCCGGGAAGAGTCTTCTAAAGGTCCGTAAATGGAATAAAGACGAAGATTGGCGCAGGGCAGTCCTTTTTTTCTTCCGTAAAAGTGAATGAGATTGGCGGTTGAAACCTTTGAAACGGCGTAATCGCTATTAGGTTCGGGTAAATCGGATTCGGTCGGGCCGGAAGCTTTGTCTCCATACTCGGAAGAGCTGCCGGAGTGAATGTAACCGGCGATCTCAAGCCTGATTAATCGGGCCAATAGTTTTTCAGTTAAGTTGAAATTGGTTTGGTAAATGAGTGAGCTGTTGGTCTCAAAGGAATAGGCTCCATAGGCGACGCAGTTGAAAATGGTTTTGGCGCCGGTTTGTTTCAAAATCACGTCTAGATTGGAGTCGACCAAAAGGTCGGTTTGAATCACATTTTGCGCCGGAAGACCCTCGAGGCGCCAGGCGGGGGAATGGAAAAAGGTTCCGAAGGCGTCCTGACGGTATTTAAGCAGAGTGCGCAGTAAGTTGGCGCCGAGAAAGCCGCTGGCTCCCAAAACCAAAATAGGACCCTGAATTTTTTTGATTTTTTCTTCGATGGGGATCATTTTTTCAATTCTTTTAAAATGGTTTCCGCGGTCAAATTAGATTCTTTGCGGTGAAAGTTTTGCGACCCGTAAAAGCCAGAGACATAACCCTGGGCGCAATAGTGGCTAAACTTTTTAGGCGCTTCTCCGGCTAACAGCAAAATACGGGACAGCATCTCGCCAACTCCGCCATGCGCCACATGCTCTTCCGCGACGACTAAGTGGTTCGAGCGTTCGAGGTCGGCTTTAAAGGCGGCGGGTAAGTGATGGTGAACGATAGGCAGTTCGGTTAAAACCCAAACCGAGGGCCTGTCACTGGGCGGTAATTCTTTGAAACCGTTTAAAATCTCCCCGGCCAAGGGGCCCACAATAAGAAGGGTCGGACCGTCGCCCTTTAAAAGATGACGCCAGGAGGCATAAGGCGGCAGCTCGAAATTTTTTGGCTGTTCATCTTTTCCTAATCGTAGATAAGAAGGATGCTCCAGTTTGATCAGCCTTTCCACAATGGGAGGGACATCGGCTCTAAAGGCCGGCACAAAAACATGCATGTTGAGTAAAGTTAACAATATTCCGTAATCGTCGATAGCGTGGTGTGACGCGCCCATCACGCCGTAGCCATAACCGCCGCCGTTGCCAACTAATTTGACCGGTAAGTCATGAATGCAAACATCGTTGCGAACTTGCTCTAAGGGGCGGGCATAAATAAAGGGGGCGATGCTGTAAGCCCAGGGTGAAAGACCCTGAGAAGCTAAGCCAGCCGCGACGGAGATCATATTTTGCTCTGAGACACCGGCGTTAATAAAGCGGGGGCCGGCGGCTTTTTGCAGAGGTTCCAGCGCCATGTAGCCTAGGTCGCCGGTTAAAAATATAAAATTAGAATCGTCGGAATGCTTGACCATGGTTTCGCAAAAGATGTTTCTCATGATTTGTCCAACTCTTGAATGGCCAGCTGATACTCAGGCTCTTTCAGGGGCAAATAGTGCCATTCCATTTTGTTTTCCATGAAAGAGACACCTTTGCCCTTGGTCGTATGGGCAATAATGGCTCGCAGACCCTTGGTATTTTGAGACAGAGCTTTTTCTATAGCGTTTAAATCGTGACCGTCTATTTCTTCGACCGGTATGCCGAAGGATTTAAACTTTTCAGTGAGGGAATCCATGCTGGCGACTTCTTTGGTGCTGCCAAAGCCCTGAAGGCCGTTGGCGTCCACAATCAAGGTCAAAGAGTCCAGCTTTTGGTGATGGGCAAAGATTAAAGCCTCCCAATTGGAGCCTTCCTGCCATTCGCCGTCAGAGGTCAGGCAGAAAACCCGTCCGGGCTTATTTTTAAATCTTTTTGCCAGCGCCAGTCCGGAAGCTAGGGAAAAACCATGACCCAGACTGCCGGTGGCAAAGATGATTTCTTCACGCCATTTAGGAGCGGGATGACCGCTTAATTTTGTGGGTTCTTTATGGAAGAGTTTTAAATCCTCGTCCTTCAATTTGTTCATCGACCACAAGGTTATATAGAGAGCTCCGGCTGAATGGCCTTTAGAGAGGATAAACTGGTCGTCTTGGTTCATGATTTGATGATGCAAAACCATCAAAATGTCGAGACAGGAGAGGTTTCCGCCGATGTGACCCACGCCGCTTTCGAAATGCATTTGAAGAAGGCGTTTTTTTGATTTTAAAAGAGTTTCTTTGAAGGCCATTAAATGATTATCACTCATTTTGGGTTTAATTTGGCGTCGCAATGATACTACTTTTAGCGGGAATTTAAGCATTTTATGGCGGCCGCGGGTGGGTGACAACGGTTCATTTTTTATCCCAAGTTCAGGTGAGCGGGCGAGGACCAAGGCCTCTGTTTTGAGACAAATAAACGGCGGTTTTTTAAAAAATCGTTTATATTCTTAGTTCATTGAGCCGGTCTTTTTCAAGGAGAAGTCATTGAAAAGCAACGCGAAAAGCAGGGAATATTTTTTTAATCATTATCTGGAAAAGACGCCGATTGCCATGGCTTTTTGGCGTTCGTTGGAATGCCACAGATATTCCCTGGAAAAACTAAAACATCCGGTCTTGGATGTGGGTTGCGGTGACGGTTTTTTGGCCCGTGTGGCCTTTGAACAACAATTAGAAGCCGGTATCGATTTAGATAAGGGCGAAGTGGGCAGGGCTATTGCCAGCAAGAGCTATAAAAAAACCCTCTATGCCAGCGCCACGGATATTCCCTTTAAAAAGGACTCGTTTAATACGGTGGTCAGCAACTGCGTTTTAGAACATATACCTGACATTGATAAGGCTTTGAGTGAAATCCGCCGTGTTTTGAAGAAGAACGGGACACTGATGATTACGGTGCCGAGCGAATGCTATAGCAATGATTTGTACTTTCAGGGTTTGCTCAAAAAGGTCGGCCTGACTGGTCTGGCCGAGTGGTATGTCACTAATTTGAACAAGATTTTCAAACACTATCATGTGGACAACGCCGCGACCTGGAAAAAACGCCTTCAAAAGGCCGGTTTGAAAATGGAAAAGGCGGAATACATCATTCCCCTGAGCACCTTTCACACTTATGAACGCTGGATGATTTTGGCGTTCCCCTCAAAAATTCTAAAAGTTCTTTTTGGCCGTTGGGTGATTGGACCCAGAGGACCGGTGCGCTGGTTCGCGACCAACTGGCTTCGCAAAGCTTTGAACGCTAATGGAAAACCCGGCGCCTGTTATTTCATAACCGCGCGCAAGGTGAAAGCTTAGGAGGATTCATGCCGGAACACGCAATTGTTCAGAGATGGCGCCACCCCGCGGTTTTAATATTTGTTTTGGGCGGCTTTCTGGGCGCTTTTTTAAATCTCGGCATTACTTTGATTTTAGCGGTTCAATTCTCAGTGAATCCTTTGATCGCCTTCTTCGTGGGAACCTTTTTAAATCAGGCTTTTCATTACATCTATTACAACGTTGTCTATGTGAATAAAGAAATGCAAATGAAGACCTCCTTCCCGATTCATTTGTTTTTAAGTTTTTGGGTCTCCGTTGGCAGCGCGGCGCTGTTGTGGTTTTTCCTCCAAAATCAACTTTCCCTGATCGCCAGCTTGCTGTCCTGCCTGTTCATTCTGGCTCTATCAAACGCGCTTCTGAACCGCATTTCTACTTTTAGCTCGGCGAAAATCGCTGAAGTTGAATATAAAGAAATGAACGAAAGCTATTACGAAGACCATACGGACGAAAATAAAGTCAGCAAATTTAGAGCCTGGTATCACCGGTCGCGTTATGAACAGCTCACTCAGTTTGTGATGAAACACTTTAAAACCGGTATGAAGATGGCGGACTTAGGTTGCGGCAATTGTTTGTGGAATATCCATCAATTGCCCGTGTTTGGCATTGATATCAATGAAAAAATGCTCGGCTGGGCTAAAAAACACAAACGTCTAAAAGATTACAAAGTTTGCTCCGATTTGGCCAAAACGGGCCTGAAAGCCAAGAGCTTAGATTTGGTTTTGATGTCGGAGGTTTTGGAGCACGTCTTTGATCAAGCGGAAGTTTTGCAGGAAGTCTCCCGCATTTTGAAAGATGATGGTACATTTTTAATCACCGTCCCCTATGATTTTTTCATGGGGCCGTTTTTTATTTTGTTTAACCTGAATTGTCTTTATATGGGTTATGTCAAAGGCAGCTTGTATCACAAATACCGCTGCGGCCATATTCACCATTTCACCAAGGCTCGGTTGAGGAAAGCATTGGCTCAAAACGGGTTTGTGTTGGATAAAGTTTTTGTGGTCAATGGTTTATTACTGTATGCTAACGCCCGCAAACAGGCCAAGACCCGATAGTTTTGTAATGTTTTTGAGAAACACCGCAGGCTGATTTAAAACTTCGTCAGATATCTTTGGAGGATGAGATGGCTTCAAAAAAGAAAGTCGCTGTAAAGACGGCTAAAAAGCAGGCGGCAGGTTCCGCGCCGGATCAAACCAGCAAAGCCAATAAAATGATGGCTCGTATTTTAGTGGTGGTGGTTTTCCTGGCTTGCGCCTGGGAAGCCCTTCAAATGGTCAATCATGACGTTCCCAAACTGAAGACCGAAATGGTTTTGAAGTTGAACGCTGAGATTAAAGGCGCCGGTGTGTTTGTTCCCTGGGGCGCGGCGGCTATCGGAAAAGACAAGATCGTGGTCGCGGACAATCAAAATAACCGCTTGCTGGAATTTAACCGCAAGGGCGACTTTGTGAAAAGCTGGGGCAAGCTGGGTAAAGGCGCTGTCGAGTTTCACGAACCTTCGGGCATGACCGCGGATGATCAGGGAAACGCCTATGTTTTGGACGCTTGGAATAGCGCGATTAAGGGCTTTAACGAAAACGGAAAAGAAGTCGCCACTGTCGATTTAACCAATCAGGGCTTCTTTGGTCCCAGAGGGTTGACGTTTGATAACGGTAATTTTGTGATCGCTGATACGGGAAGCCACCGTGTGGTTTTGGTGGGACCTAAAGGAAATCTTATTTCGTCGATGGGAAATATGGGGACAGGTGAAGGCCATTTCAAGGGACCTTTGGCCGTGGCGACCGATGGTAAGGGCCGTTACTATGTGGCTGATACGGATAACAATCGTGTTCAAGTCTTGGACTCGACCTTTAAGAAAATCAAATACTGGGAATTAACCGGTAAAGTGAATTCGATCGCGGTGGATAAAGAAGGCCGTGTTTATGTCGGGACTGACGCTAATGACGGTGAAGTCAAAGTGTTCAATTCTAACGGCGGAACTTTAGGCACCCTGGTCGACAACTCGGGGTCGGGAGAACCTTTTAGAGGCGCCAAGTTTATGGCGGTGACGCCCGATGACCTACTGATGATTACTACCGGTGACTCGGTTTATTTATACAATCTGCCGAATTTTAATCAGAAATAAGACCACAGTCGAACCCGCAAGTTCGTGTTTCGCGCTAACTTGCGGGTTTTATTTTTTATCCTCAGTTCTTGAGGTGCGTATTTGAAAAAACGTTCTTCCCGTTCTAAAACCGTCCCTTCTAAAACCGCGTCTTCTCAATGGCCCATTTCCTCTTTTTTAATCTTACTGGCCGGCATGATTCTGCTGGGCTTGCTGATGCTGCAAGAAGACAATTTCCGCTGGTTGGGTTCTCCCTTTAGTATTTCAAATCCCTATTGGAATTTTTTAATGATGGCGGCTTTGGCGGCCATGGGTTACGGCTTTTACCGCATGCCGGCTAAAACCTCCGGCGGTGATCTTTCGAAATGGACCGCTTATTCGATTCTCGCGGTTATCTTTGGCGCGGCGGCTTATTTAAGGTTTGTACGGGCGGATCAGGCTTACTCCGGTTATTGGGCGGATCCGGCAATTGAAATCGCTGATGTTTGCGAGATGGTTCAAAAACATGTTTTCTTTGTGATCTTTCCTGAAGGCGGCCGTGAGCCTCTTTTTTCCTATTGCGCTGCTTTGATCTGGTGGCTGTTTCCATCGCTCAAGGCGTTATTCGTCCAGCGATTAACAGCCAATGTCATCAACCTGGCGGCGATTTGGATTCTTTACCGTTTGGGCCGGGAAGTGTCAGGGAAGCGGTCGGTTGGAATTATTTTGGCCGGATTGGCGGCGGCCACCAAAGGCTTGCTGCTCCTGAATCTCTGCGGGATGCGGGTCAACACTTTAACATTCGGCATCGCTTTGATGTTCTGGGCGCAGGTCAAACTTTTCAAAAAAATGAATCTGAAGCATTTTTTGTTTTGGGGTCTGGCCATATCGGCTGGTTTGTACACTTATACGGTTATCCGTTTATGGGTGCCTTTCCTGGTTTTGACCACGCTGGTTTTTGGATTTTGGAGTCAAAAAAAACAAAGCATCCATTCGTGGATTAAAGCGGTCTGCGCTGTCTTTTTGATTTTCTATTTGTCCTTTTACCTCGACAGCATGCTGGGCATGTTTTCTAAAAACTTCATTTCGGTGATCTGGGGAAGTTATTTTCCTGCCTGGGTGATTTGGCAGTGCCTCCTGGGCGCTTTGCTGATTTACGGATACCGTGTGAGCGGCAAAAATAACAACTGGCTTTGTGCCTGGGGTTTGGGTTTTCTGGTTGTCAGTATTTTGGGCCAACCTATCGCCCTGCACCCTGAAGTAGCGGGAAGAATCACGGAACAAAGCCTTCTCCCGAAAACGCTGGGGGGCTGGTTTTCCGCAGAATCGATTCAAACCATATCCACGCACGGCAAACAGGCGTTTATGGCCTTATTTAGTTCAGGGTCTGGCCGGTCTGACATGAATATTTTGGGCGACTGTTTTTTTGATTTCCAGGCTTCGGTTTTAATTCTGACTGGTTTGGTTTACGCGGCCATACGTCCCGCCTGGATGAAATCTTTCATCGTGTTGTCGGCGATCACGGCCATTTTGCCTTATTGGCTGACTTCGGATCTTCATATGGCCAAAATATCCGGCACCGCGGTGCCGCTTTTGCTTTTGGCGGCGTTAGCGCTGGGGCATCTTATCGATATTCTGTTTCAAAGTCCGGGCACCAAGAGGTCCATGGGTTTTATATTTGTTTTAACGCTTTGCTTATTTTGGGGCTGGGAAGTGCGGTCCAGCTATCAACGGGTTTATGACAAGTGGTGGTGGGAAGTTTGGAATGACGACGTTTGTGTGAGCCGGGCGGTGGATAAAGAACTGCCGGAGAAGCGTGTTTATTTAATCCGCATTCCAGATTCCGTCTCGCACTCGGGCCAGTTTTTTGACGCGAATACCCAGTCTATTTTGCATGACAATGAGCCCACTTATTTATTGCAGCCCGCTAATGTCATTGATGTGCGTCCCGGGGAAACCCGTAAAGATGTGGCGGTTATTTTTTCGCCGCTTATGACCGACTTGGTGAAGAAAATCAAAACCGAATTTCCCAAAGCAACGTGGGAACCGACCTGGCAGTATTATCAAAAGTCGCATGACGAAACGCCGTTTTTATACAGCGTAGTTATTCCGGCGGATCAAATTTCCGAAAAATCAGGAAAACTTTTCAGCTTTCATGTCGCCGATAGCGCCGCCTGGTGCCGAAAGTATTATTTGAGCCGGCTTTGTTTTAGAGAAGGCGTGGTGGAATCGGAAGATATGAGCCTTAAACTCAATCCCACGCCGCTAAGCGCTGCCTCGCATGCCGTAGGAGCGGAAGGTGATTGGACCGCGCCGGAAGATGGAAACTATACCTTCATATTAAAGGGCGGCGATGAGAGCCAAGTTTGCATTGATGGCCATCATTACATGACCCTTTATTCGGGCGGGCCGGGCAGAACCACGGCTGAGTTCTATATGAAGAAGGGAAGCCACCACATCCGCATCGCCGCTTACCTGATTTTGGGAAGAGACTTTCCATTATTGTCGGTGGAAAATACCAAGCTAAATTACAAAACGCTCCTCGGTTCCTAAAATCCACGGCCCAGGGGCCGATTTATAGGTTTTTTGGACGGACTTCATCCAGAAGAACGGCTTAAAAATTTGCCTTGCACCTCATTTCAAGTTATTATTTTCAACTAATCCCAATTGATCGTTTTGTTTGATTTATAGCGGTATTTCTGTTTTGGTTTAATTCCATTTTTGTTCTATTTAAGGGAGACAGCTTTGCCAGAAAAATCCGTCGGCAAGAAAAACGCCAAAAAGAAAGCTCCTCGAAAGTTCGCCGCTAAAACCTCAGTTAAAACAAC
>Ga0206920_1038_pt1 | contig 44030 bp, 52 predicted proteins | sample Alteio_BWOrgHeat_65_FD_152934 | JGI IMG/M metagenome (GOLD analysis project Ga0206920, IMG submission 152934) | Enriched cells from forest soil in Barre Woods Harvard Forest LTER site, Petersham, Massachusetts, United States -... | ecosystem: Environmental > Terrestrial > Soil > Temperate forest >...
CAACATGAAATGGCTCCTTCTCATTTTAAACATTCGATATCGATAAATCTTAATTTATCCATGTAATTGAAAGAGAAAATAATGAATATAAAATATTTTTTATATGCGATGCTTCTTGTATCATGCAATGGCATTTTAGCTGATAAATTTTTTGTGACTTATAGCACCAATAACAAAGTCGCTGTTGGTGATAGTAGCACTGCTGCAATCTCAGGATTAGTGACTGATCTTTCTCCCACTACTTTTAGCGCTCCTTTACCTATTGCAGTTACACCTGATGGAAAAACAGCTTATGTAGGAAATAATCTTGGTTTTGCTGGTTCATCAGTAAGTATTATCGATGTTGCAACCAATCAAGTAACGGGAATAGTCAATGATACCGCACATCATACTTTTATCGTTCCAGTAGCCATTGCCATTACTCCTGATGGCACTAAAGCTTATGTCGCCAATTCAACTAATGGTACCGTAAGTATTATAGATATCGCAACAAATTCGGTGATACTTCCAGCAATTACAGGTTTTAACGTTCCAGTAGCCATTGCCATTACTCCTGATGGAAGTAAAGCTTATGTCGCCAATTCCGGAAATAATACAGTAAGCATTATAGATGTTGCAACTAATACAGTGACAGGAACGGTGACTGATGCCGGCACGACCATTGCCAACCCTCGGGGTATTGCCATTACTCCTGATGGAAGTAAAGCTTATGTAGCTAACTATGACGGCGACTCAGTAAGCGTTATACAGGTTGCAAATAACACAGTGACAGGAACAGTGACTGATACCGGTCACACTTTTAATGGTACTTGGACAGTTGTCATTACTCCTGATGGAAGTAAGGCTTATGTAGTAAATAGAGACGGCAGTACGGTAAGTGTTGTAGATGTTGCAAATAACACCGTGACAGGAACGGTGACTAATCCCAACTTTAGTACCCCTTATTCTATTGCTATCACTGCAGATGGAAATATGGCTTATGTAACTAATAATGGGGGTACCACAATAAGCATTATAAATGTTTCCAGCAATGCAGTGACGGGAACAGTTACAAATACAGTTACAAATACTTTTCATCCCTTTAATATTGCATTTGTTCCAAGTCCAACTCCAAGTGGAACTTTCGATCCTTTTGTCACACGTCTGATACAAAAATATGGAGCAAATGGCTTAGGATAATATAAGACAGAAAAATTTTCATGAACAAACACCTCTTGCCGGTAGAAATACTTGCAAGAGGTTTGTATTTTTAAATCTTGTTACTTACTTTCTTGAACAGTATCGACATACTTGAGAATTTTATTAAATTCTTTCCATGGAACTTGAGATAATTGTGTAATTTTAAGCCCAGTAAGAATCTTATTTTTCAGTTCTTCGTTCCCATTAATTTTAGCAGTCAACAATGCATGTTGCTTATCACTAATCGCTTGAGAAGTTTTTTCAGCCGGTGCAGTTGGCAATGCACCATCATTATCAGCAGGATCATCTTGTGCAAATACGCCAAGCAGCATCATCGCATCATATCGGCGGTGATAGGTGCTTGAGCCGCCCCATGCTTGATCTGAACTTGGCAGTTCAAGATTGGGGGTCAAAAGTGATTGGCATGAAATCCACTGATTACTTTTTGGATGGCGTAAAATAGTTTCAAGAGCAATAGCCCCATTAATAATTCTGGAAGCTTGCGTTAAAATAAGGCCGTGCTTGGAGCACATTTTGTGTATTGATTCAAGCACGCAAGGCAATGAAGCGTACGTACCTTTGTGCCCCTTGCGATCTTTATTAATCACCACACCAAACTCTTTGTGTGTTTCCATCAATGCTTGCATTAATTGATCAATGTCTGTCGATTGATATTCCACCATGATAAGCTCAACTAGTATAAAGTCCCTAAAATATTTGTCCCTTGCCCATAAATTTACTATTTATTTACAAAATAACTACCATTTTTTAACATTTTGCCAAAAACAAACTGGAGCCCAGGTGGCAAACCTAGACAAAAAAGCCCTTTAAAACCATTGCTTTTAACTATTTGAATATGTTACAGTGAGAATAAGAGCACTATAGTAGTGTTCAAAATAAAGATAGTCTAAATCTTAGGTTATCTTAAAACAAAAAAGGAGACATACTATGTCACACAATAACAATAAAAAAAATGAGAATCAGCAAGGTCAACCAAGCAAGCATGGTCACGGAGAATCATCTCAAGGCCAACAACCTGCTAAATATGGACAAAGCCAAGGTCAAAACCAAGGCAAACATGAAAAGCACGATGAGAAGAAAGATTGGTCTAAGTCAAATGAATCTTCAAAAGGTTCATGGGACAAGAATAAGGACTGCTCTAAATCTTGCAAATAAGATGCATGAGTATTTTATAGCATAGAAAACAAGTAGTGGAGGGGTTTTGTACCCTTCCACTATATTTAAAAAGGAGATTGATTATGTTACCAGAAAGAAAACGTCCTACAGAAATGAGAAAAAAGAAACATGGCAAACCCGGAGATATTCCATCTCAATTGCTTAAACAAAAAGAGCATGAACGAGAGAATTCGTTTATACAACCAAAGAATCAAAAACCTACTAAAGCTAAAAAATAAACAACCAATCTGATTATTTCAGCTGAACAACTGTTGCCGATTCAAGATTTTCATTTACGGGAATTGAAACGGCTAATTGAGGATTAACTCTTTGCGCTACCATCGATGAAGAAGATTGAGCTAATAGAGCTCGAAGCCTTGCATTTTCTGCTTCTAAACTTGCCCTTTCATTCCTCCATTCATACGATTGCATCTTTAATTTTCGCTCAACTTCTTTCTTTTCAAGCTCAAGAAGGGCTAGACGGTTCTGGGCCACAAAATGATGATGTCGCTCATATGCAAGCCCAACTTCGGGCGCAAGTTTATTTCGAAGCGATCGGAGGATGTCATTTTGTTGCGCAAAACTATTGCTTGTAGCATTACATTTTGCGTGCTGTTCTTGTAAAGCAGCCGAAGCTGCATGATGAGACTCTAAAAAGCCTAAGGAACTGCTTTGAAGATTGCCACCCTGAGAAGCTTTAACGGCATTTATAGTCGCATCAAGAACTGCCTGTACGTTTAGATCTCCCGAACAAAATTTTTCCATAGCGCTCAGTTCTGCTAAGTAGTGCTTCTCTTGAATTTTGATCTCACATATTTCTGAAGTTAATAACAGTTCAATTTTTTGACGAATCGTAAGTACTGGTGGTGCACTAACAGGCACAGATGATGAACTTGACGCGCTCGATGAGCTCGATGAATGAGAAGAACTGGCTGCAGCTGCAGCAGAGCTTGCCTCACTGGCAAAAATAGAAGGCATACTTATAAGGCTAAAAAAGCAAAATGCTATTTTGATGATAATCATTCCCCAGAGGCTCCCACATGATATTATATATATTGTATTATCGTAGCACAAAAACAGCTTTTTAACAGGGTTTCAACATTACTTTCTATGAGCTCCCATGTGGCGCGCCCTTATGCTCGCTTCAGCCTTTTCTTTAGAGTCTGAGTGCGCAATCACTTGCCATCTTCCATTTTCATTTTTTAAAATTGGCCAACCCTTTGTCTTCGTTTTTTTTCCAACTTTATATGGCATGATTTTATTCCTTTATTTAGCAACTTCACAACAATAAAAATAATCCTAACTTTAATCCTAAGTCAAGCTATTCAATTGTTGATAAGGAGTTTTTTTTGCGATATCTGCACGAATTTTTGCATCTAAAATTTTGTGATCTTCCGTCCAAAAAAAACTTAACGGGTTAGTATTATTATAGACATACAACGATTCAGAAATATATTTTACGTGAGAACCAGCCATCTCTATCATGGGATACATGATAGCCACGTCAGCTGCACGAGGATAAAAATTACCCTCATACATTAAATCTTCCAATTTAATTTTCTGGAATAAGCCGGCATAAAAGGTTCTGAGATGGGAAAAAATAAATACTGGCAATGCACGAATATTATGTATATATTTTTGGGGCAAAGGAGCACAATAGCCCAATCCTCCACTCGATAAAAATTGAAATTGGCCATACGTAATCCAAACATGGGTACCCTGATATATCTCATTCAAAAAACTCAACACATTTTCATGTGCAAGCCAATCATCGCCATCTAAAATTACCACAATGTTATGTTGCTCAACACCATGTATAGCGGTGTATTGATTGGCCAAATGTCCTTTTTTGCTCTGATTGCTTATTATCGTAACGCGATCTTGAAAATTTTTACTCGCCACATAGTCAGTAACAAGATCCTTCGTGCCATCATCTGAACAGTCATCTATGTATATAAGTCGCCAATTATCATATGTTTGATCAAACACAGAGTCTAAATTTTTTTTATACCACTTTTTATTATTATATGATGCGATGACTATCACAAATGATTTTTGTGCATCACAAACAATCCCCATATACAAGCAACACACAATTAAACTCAACATTTTTCGATTCATTATGCCTCCAATAAGGCATTGATAGTTTCAGCTGAAAAAAATGTAACTCTATCAAGAAAAAATCTATAACAAATTATATCTTAAAGACTTATAGAAACTATATACAAGCAAAACCAAATCCATTGACGCGCGCATTATCATAATGCTAATTATTTAAAGGAATTTTGCCAGACACAAAATTTTTTAATTTTATTTTTTATCAAAGGCCACCCCACCATGAAGCATAGTTTTACGGTACTTTTAATGACAATGAACTGTGTGAAGCTCATTGGATTTCCAATGGTACCAGAAGGCTTTGGTATTACATTTTATGATTCTATGGAGTGTGTAAAAAATGTCATTCCCTCACTTAAAGCAACGCCTGAATGGCAACAAATAGAAAAAGAATATAACAAGCATGTGATTAATCATTTAACGTACAAAGAAAAACGCATACCAAAGATCATACATCAAATATGGATCGGGAGCCCTTTACCCGATGCATTCAAACGATTTCAACAATCTTGGATTAAGCATCACCCTGATTGGCAGTATATATTGTGGACGGACAAAGAAATCGATAAATTTAATCTAGAAAACAGAAATCTTTATGAAGCCACAGTCAATTATGGAGCAAAATCTGATATAGCTCGTTATGAAATTCTTTACCGCATCGGTGGATTATATGTAGATACTGATTTTGAATGTCTCAAACCAATGGATATATTTCATCATTGTTTTGATTTCTACACAGGCACCGCATATTTTAAAACGAGTACTGCATTTATGGCTATTATTGGCTCTGTGCCCGGTCATCCAATCTTACGTTATTGCATAGACAATCTTGATGCGGAAAAAATTCTCAATCCAAAAAAATCAATTGATATTTTAATGTCTACTGGCCCAGGCTATTTTTCAAAAGCACTTAATCAACATTTACTTACAGAATCTGATGCCTCAGTTGCATTTCCACCGGGATATTTTTATCCATGGCCACACTATAATAAAGACGAAAATACTCCCGAACAAATTCAACGATTTATTCGTCCAGAAACATTTGCCATTCACCATTGGCAAGCTTCCTGGAATGCGAATATAAATCAAAATAAATAATATGAAATTGATAAAAAAATACAAAAATAATACTAAAAACTGGAGTCATCCATGTGTACAGGAATTAAACTTGTTGCTCAAAATAATGCAGTGACGTATGCACGCACATTAGAATTTGGCCAAAATCTCGATTCCAAGATAATAATGATTCCGCGTAATTATGTGTTAACAAGTTTGGCACCATCGGGGCAAGGTTTGCAATGGAAAACAAAATATGCGGCTGTGGGTGCCAATGCATGTGGGGTACTTACCATTCTAGATGGAGTAAACGAACAGGGTTTAGGTGGCGGATTATTTTATTTTCCAGATTACGCATACTATCAAACAGTTACCAAAGAAGAGGAAGCCAATTCTATCGCTCCATGGGATCTGATGACCTGGGTACTAACGACCTGCGATAGTGTGGCACAAGTAAAAGAATTATTACCAACTATAAAAGTATCCAACACTTTTTTTGATCCATGGAAAATAGTGCCACCAGTTCATGCAATTGTACATGATGCACAAGGATTTAGTTTAGTAATCGAATACATTGACGGCAAACTCATCATGCATGATAACCCAATTGGCACATGCACTAATGCACCATCTTTTGATTGGCATATGACCAACTTGAAAAATTATATTAATTTATCACCCGTAAATATTGATAAAGCACAATTGGGCCCCATTTGCCTAACCTCCACAGGTCAAGGCTCTGGTATGTTAGGATTGCCGGGAGATTTTACTCCTCCGTCTCGTTTCGTTCGTGCAGCTTTTCTCAGTCAAACAGCAATGAACATGACCACAGAATACGAAGCAATACACACCGCGTTTCATATTCTCAATCTATTTAATATACCACAAGGAACCGTACGAGAAAAAATAGATAATGGCATATCGTGCGATTACACGCAGTGGACAAGTGCAGCTGATTTAAAAAATAAATGCTACTATTTTCACACATACGATAACCGCCAGATTCATATGATTAATTTAATGCGTATGACTCTTGATGCACAAGATCCGGTAGTTAAAGAGATGCGATACAAAGAAGGCATTGCAGATATTACTTCTTTGTAACCGGTGGCATGCTAGATTGCACATATCCATTCTGCGCAACTAATTCACCTCGTTCTGCATACATCTTTGGATCATCTGGCGTCCATGCTCGTAATCCATCGACATAGCGATTATACATACAAAATGCTGCTGCAATTAATACCGCATCATGAATTTCAATATCGGTTGCACCTTGCGCACGAGCGAGCGCAACATCTTCATCACTCACCGTTCGCGCATCGTCTTGCACTTTAGCTGCAATCGCGAGTAATGATTTTAGTTTTTCAGAAATTGGTGCAGTGGTATAATCATCTTTGACCGCTTGAAGAACATGCGCATCACCTTCAAGTAATGCAACTGCTATAGCGGTGTGAATGGTGCAGCAAAATTTACATTCATTTAAATAAGAAACATAAGATGCAATAATTTCGCGCTCTGCACGAGTGAGTGGTGATTCATTGACTAACAGTACTTGCGCAATTTCTAATAATGGCTTTGCTGTTTCGGGGCGGAAATGAAATAATGATCTGATACCGGGTATGCCTTCTGGTACGGCAATATGCGCACGCTTTGGGCTGACCTCTTTTTGTGCTTGCACAGGCAATACCATTCCACTTACCATTAACAAAATTATAACCAATATTTTTGTCATGCGTTCCCTTTCTAAATTGATTTAATCGCTTAGTTAATGTAATTTACCAATATCTTATCAATTCCAACAGAAAGAGAAATAACATGAAAAAAATAAAACTACTATTGAGTGTATTCGCATCCTTTTTGTGCATGAACACTCCTAATCACTGTAATGATGCAACGCCACAAGCGTCATGGACCGTAGTAGGTGCTGGTCCCGCGGGCATTTTAGCATTAGGGATCATACTTGATAGTGGCACTCCAGCCGATAAAATTGTATGGCTTGATCCTGAGTTCAAAGTTGGGGCAATGGGCAAATATTATCGCAATGTACCTGGCAATGGAAAAGTATGCCAATACATAGACCTTTTAAACTCATGCAACACTTTTCGTGAAATTGAAAGTGAAGCGATAGATCATCTTTTTAATCTTCCTCTAGAACACACGCCAAAATTAAAAATTTTTGTTGATGCATTTTATGACATCTCCAACCATTTACGCACAAAAGTGAATGCACTTGAAGATGAAATGGTAGCTTTAGATTATAAAGAAGATCAATGGCACATTAAAACAAACAAAACCGACTTTCGTTCCGATAATGTTGTATTAGCAACGGGCGCTCATCCACGCGTTATGCAGTATGAAGGTATTACACAAGTTCCTCTTGATATCGCATTAGATAAATTTACACTAGCACAACACGTAACATCAAATGATACGGTTGCTATTATTGGAAGCGGCCATTCGGCATTATTGATCTTGAAACATTTGTCTGAACTTTCTGTTGCACACATAATAAACTTTTACAGAAAACCAATCGTATATCAAACTCCAATGCGTGGTGGTATAGCATGGAAAGAATCTGGACTAAAAGGTGACGTTGCAACATGGGCAAAAACGGTACTGGAAGTTAATCCTCCACAAAATCTGCTTCGCTTATTTAGTTCGCCAGAAAATATTAAAACATGGTTACCAAAATGTACCAAAGTTATTTATGCTGCAGGTTTTGAACGCAACAGCTTGCCATCAATCAATGAAAGTCAATCTATGTATGAAAATTACGATCGCGCTTCAGGCATTATTGGCCCCCGTTTATATGGAGTTGGCATAGCATTTGCGCAACAACAAGTAGACCCGCTTGGTAATGTTGAATATTTAGTTGGTTTACCATATTTACGATTTGATGCACTCTATGAAGCACTCGGCATGAAAGATCAAAATTAAAAATGTTAAAAAATAGCTGTGATATTTTTTTACAATCTTTGCCAAAAGCTGAACTGCACGTGCATATTGAAGGAACTCTCGAGCCACAACAACTTTTATACATTGCTCAACGCAATAATGTTCCTCTACCTATCAAAGATGTTTTGTCTGCTGATCACACATCATATAGATTTGCAGATTTTCACTCTTTCATTCAAACGTATGCCACGATCACACAAGCTCTGTGCAAAGAAATTGATTTTTATGAAATCACATTAGCATATCTTGAAAAAGTTCATCAACAAGGCGTGGTACATACTGAAATATATTTCGATCTTCAAACATATGTACAGCGTAATGTTAATCCTGATATTGTGGTGTATGGCATCCATAAAGGATTACAAGAAGGTTATAAAAAGTTTGGCATTTCTGCCTCCATGATATTAAGTTTATTATGTAATGAAACAGAACAAGAGGCTTTAGAGAATTTTCGATTAATACATGAAAAATATAAACATATCATTAATGCCCTAGGCATCGCATCAGAGGGTAATGATAATCCCTTTATTAAGTTTAAGTCTATTTTTGAATTTGCACACAAAAATGGATATCACTGCGTTGCGCATGTGGGAGAATTTGATCATATAGAACTCATGTGGAGTGCGCTCAAAAATATTCCCATTGAGCGTATCGATCATGGTATTGCCTGCGCAACTGATCCCCAACTGATGCGTGAACTTGCAAACAAAAAAATTCCTCTCACTATTTGTCCCATATCAAATGTGATGTTGGGTGCATGCAAAAATGTGCAAGAACACCCCATTAAAAAAATATATGATGCAGGCATTATTGTTACTATCAATTCTGATGATCCAGCTTTTTTTAAAAGTTATATTGCCGATAATTATGTAGCATTATTGCATGCGCAAGTATTATCTTGCCCTGAACTCGTGCAATGTGCACGCAACTCAATTAACGCATCATTTATTACACCTAAGCGTAAAGAAATGTTACTTTCTTTGATTGATCAGCATGTCAGGACTCACTCGTGCACCTAAAAAAACCCTTGTAAATCCATTATTTCTTTCAAAAAACTATTGCTATTAGAATATTCAATCTGATAAGATAGAGGTAAGCCTAGGGTAGAAGGTCTGCCGTTTGGGTGAATACCAGTAATCTCAATAAGAAGAAAGCTATGCGGAGGTCCTAATCATGTGCTATAAATCTGGCGTATTTCTTTTAATCTCTGCGTTTATGCTGAATTCTTATGGCGCAACTGATGAAGCAACTAAAATCAAAGAAGAACATACTGAACACGATTTAAAATCAGACCATGCGACGCAGCAACAGCTTTATGCAAAAGCTATAAAGGATACAGAAATTCACGGCTTCATTAAAAATCCACCTTATTTAGTTCCAATTGTTCCGTGGAACCCTGAGCTCATTTGGGACAAAAATAAAAAAAGAGTTCTCATGGCTTCCTGGATGTCTGAATGGGCAATGAAAAATTTTTATCAGGATAAACTTCACAAAACAATAACCACAACCGATAAAGTTGAAAATGCACCATGGGTAACTTCAGCTGGAGAAATGAGAAAATTTGTAACATCTTTTAAACCTACTGAGGATCTTGGATTGCATGAGCGACTCAATCAAAGATTGGGGTTACCTCCGCGCGAAGGACAAAAATATTTTGTAGAATTCTGGGTAAGTCCTCATGATCTTTTCAGACCTTGTCTTAATCCAGAAATAATCAATAATACTTGTCTTGCTGATCCTGCAAATATAGACGCTGGTGAAGATTATTATAAGACCTTTGTTAGTATCCCTACGCCACATTATGATTGGTTTGTCACAAGAAAGAAAATCAGCTATACAGGCGACAATCCATTTCCTTGGTCACGCCTTGGAACTACATTTGATTGGGGCTTGCAAACCCATGTAGGTTTTACTGAATTTGTAATACGACCAAATTCAACTATTGAAGTAGAATCAATAACTCCGACCGATGATTACGCTACTATGCAAACTCCGTCATAGTGCATTTTTGCTTTTCTTGCTTGCAAAAATTAATCAGCATATTATACCTCAAAACAATGAGTGTAGAACATTTTTATTGATTTTTTCTGTTTTTTGCCCAAACAGTGGCGATTACTAAAACTGCTGCAATTCCCGGAATAATATAGCGGGGTTTCATGAATGATTCGTATTTTTTTATTTGTGGTTTTATTAAAAATTCATGCTCATTGATATGAGAAGTCCCTTGAGGTTCGGAATCGATTGCAATACTACTACAAGAAGAAGCGATAGAATTGGTACTTGCACCAGCAGCTTTTTTGCGAGCTCGCACATATCTATCTTCGTAATATTGACGAAACATTTGTTGCCCTTCTTCAGTACGCGGCGTTCCCCCAATAGTAGCATAAATCATTCTTTGTTCATATTCGGTAAACTGTATTGGTTGAGAGGACGATGCTTGAGACGCACTGCTCCCAAATAAAGGAGCAGTAGATGCCATTGCAAGAATCATAATAATTTTTGTATTCATATAATTCTCAATTGATAAAAAATTTAAAATAACTTGTTATATTCAACCTTAACTGCTCAAACTACTAAACCACGATGATTGCTTTTTTGGCTTTTCATCAAATGCTGGCTGACATTGCTTATAGCGTTCTTGCCCTTCTTTAGCCCATTCTGGATTGTGAGGTCTATTATGAGCTTTTTTAAATGCGTGAACAACATTTCTAACAATTTCACCATCTTTACCGTTGATAATATTTGCATGCGCACCGCGATCAACAACTAATAAATAAGCTTTATTGTGTCCAGATCGTCGCAAAACTTTATAATATTCTATTGAAAGACCAGCATCAACAACTGTATCATTTTTACAACAATAGATAAGTATCGGAATATTTTTATCTACTTTATCTGCTACTTTAACTGGTTGAACACCATTAGGATCATGATTGGTCGCCCAGCCAACTACAGAAGCAGAAGATGCAAATCCTGTTTTTTTCTTTACCACATTTTTAAGATCATCAAAAGGAGATTCTAAAATTATTGCTCTGACATTTTTAAGTTCATGAGTACCAGCATAATTGCCTATAGCAGATGCACCACGAGACCATCCAAACAGATCGCAATCTTCATATTTTTTGGCATTTTCATCTAATATAACGATATCTGCTTTTTGACCAAGATTAGTTTTCAGTGGAGAATCGACATCATCATAATCAAATGCATGAAGCACTCCTTCTATAAAAGCACCCTGATTTCCTGAATCTACGTGATAACCAAATGCATGCTCTTTACGAGCGCCAAAACCATGGGAAGCTACTGTCACCGGTTCATGAGCAGTTTTAGGGATACCGTAAGTAATTGTTGGTTTATATACTTGCGCTGTACTCGTTATTCCTAGAGCTACACCTAAAGCAACTTTAGCCGCAGGAGATTTTGCCACTCGAGCTAATCTATGCATGCTGTGCATAGCGGTAGTTGAAGCAAATAATAAAACAAAAAGAGATAATTTGATAATAACCTTAACCATTCTTTCCTCCAAAAACCATTTTACACTATATTTCTATTAGTATAAACAACCTTAGAAAGATGTCAAACGCCCTATTTATACGCCTCTTTCAACTCTGCCATCTTTTTTTGCGTAAATTCCTGCGCAACTTGTTCTTGAGCTTGGGCTTCATCCGGTATCACTTTAATTCTTGCTAATTCTTGCGCTAAAAGCTTGCCGCATTTTGTCATCGCTTTTTGTGCTTCTTCTGGAGATTTGGCATAATTATCAGGAAGTACTGTTGCCTTTTCTTGCGGAGTTAAACGTTGAGAAAATACAAACATACGGACAGCGCTATATTTTTTCATTTTTACCATAGCAGAACTCAATAGCTCAGCATCATATTTTACTGGAAAATTTTTAGAAGCTGCATGAGCGCAAAATCCTGCTACAAAGTTTTGCATAACGCGCGTTAATGCTTTTTCATCTTCGATATAGCGTTCTCCTTGCTCAAAAACCGCTTTATCTTCTTTTGATAAATTTTTATATCCCCAATTTATGTTTGTTTTGGCCTGCCCTAACCATTGTAAGCCTTCACGTTCTTTTTCTGATAACGTACTTGTATCATACCAACTCAGGATTTCAGCCTGCAGAAAATTAATATTGATTAGTGCAAGAACACAGTATATTTTTCTTAAATAGTTCATACTTTTTCTCCGCTATTTTTATTTTTTTTCAGGCTTAACACCGCAACAGGTAACGAATAATAAAATTGACCAGGGCTTGCAACGCTTACTTCACTCATTATCCCTTTCATCACGTCAGCGCAAAATTCTTCTCTTTTTTCTTCCGGCATAAAACTAAATAACGGCATAGAGAGTATATTTTTTTGCGCTACTTCAAATGGCATCCATTGTCCATTTTTTTTAACTTCAAAATGTTCAATCGAAAGACCCGATGCACTTACGGCTTGCACTACTTTTTCCAAAGAAGGAGCATGAGAATTTTTTTTATACTGCAACTTGTACGCTCGCCATTTATCTTGTTCTAATATTCTTTGTGCCCATGTATTCAATGGATCATCACCAACAACATGACATAACAAAGCTTGCCCTTTTTCTGCCGTTGCTTGTGCAATTCCTTGTATGGCTTGCTCATAATCTTCTTCCCAATGCAATGACCAAAAAGAGGTGACTACATCATATTTTTTTCCCGATGTAAGAGCATAAATGTCTTTACACGCAAATGTTATATTTTTTTGATCAGTTAATTCTTGTGCCAAAGAGATCATCTCTGGATTTTTATCAATAGCGTCCACATGGCCATTAGGAACATATTCTTGTGCAATAATTTGAGAAATTTTACCAGCCCTGCAGCCAACATCCAATACCCTTTCTGTGCCAAGCAAAGATAGCTTTGAAAGCTCCTTAACACCATGTGCAACTTGCCCGGCGTCATTTTTTTCAAGTTTTTTGACATCCCACTTGCTATACGCATGCTGAACACTCATTAATGCAAGAACACAGTACATTTTTCTTAAATAGTTCATTTTTTTCTCCGATATTTATTGTTTAAAATCGATCATACTTTTTATAACATATTTTTAATTTTTGAACATTTCTGCAATTATTGACATTCATGCAAGGGAAATTTATCCTGCAAAAAATGAAAATAAAAAAGAATTTAAAAAAAGGACACTATGAACGCTATTCGTTTTTTTATATACGCACTCATCTTAAGCAATGCTACTATCATTATAGGCTCACATGCAGCAAAAAAAGCTGATTCTGATACATCTGCTCCTCTTGCATGGGTTCAAGCGAAAATGAAACTATTTCCTAAAATCCTTGAATCACTACCAGAAGAGGATCGACAAGTATGGAATAAAGGAATAAATTATGCACAAAATCCCGAAGCTGTCACAAGATCACGTCGCAATTACGTAACGGAGCTTGTACGACAAGTCCAACAATCGGGTAGTGAACTTGAATACGATGAAGAAACAATTCAATCTGCTGTATTGCAATCCGTTATTGCCAGACACACCAAAACAGTAAAAGTTGTTGATGAACAATCAGCTCGCAGCTTTGCCTTCACCCAACTTTCTGAAGATGAACAAGCAACATGGAGAAGACCTAATTATCAGGCGTGCCCAGAAAAAGCTCATCAAGTTGCTCAAAAATGGAGCGTACTTGCCGCAGCAACCTGTACCCAATACAAATTCATCAAACCTGAAGAAGCTGAACAAACAGCAAAAAAACTTTATGAAGAAAAGTTGGAAACATTCAAAACTATGTATTCAAAACCTGAATCAACAACTTTGAAAGAAGCAACAACAAATCAATAAAAAGGTGTAATCACCACATTTTCTTATAAATATTTTAAATTTTTGAGCATTGGGTAAACTAGTATAATATACTGTACAAAAATCATTACACCATTATTGCTCGAAAATAGACGTCATGAAAAAACAGATTTTAGTATTATTATTAGTCGCACCACTCTGTCAAAAAGTACAAGCAAGTCAGCTTCAATCAAGGTACGCAGGGCACCCAACTCGTAAAGATTTTTTACAAAAAAAAGAAGCTGCGTGTACTCAAGCTATACAAAAGCTTAATAAGCCAATTTCCCCTACAGCAAAACTGTTGCTCATGGATGCAAGCTCAAAGATTGAGAATGATCTTGTACAGACTCACTTGAAATTAGCTCAAAATCCTGAAAATACGGATTTGCTCGTTTATTTATCCAAACTACGAACACAATACTCTGACTTATGGGGCATTCCTAGCTCAGTTCACTATCAAGCTCATTTAGAGACCTTGTTGTTACAAAAAGCATTAGTTGAAACCACATTAAAACATGCTCAGCAATAAATGCAGAACAATATGAACTTTACTAATATCGCCCTAGCCATTTATGAACTCGAGCATGAACTTGAGCGTGAGCTCAACTATCGTGGCATAAAATTCCACAAGCGCGATCGTTTATATTTTTTAGAGGCAAACTACTGTCCCCTTTTTGCGCAAGTCACCTGGATCGATTGCCAAAAGATACCTATCACTTCAATTGGTGACGGCATAAAAAAATTACGTGCACTTGCAAGAGATTGGTCTCTATTCACTATTAGCGATCATGGAAGAGCGCATCTCATTCAAGATGGGCTCTATAAAATTAAAGACAACCCTGTTGAATTTATGGCCCCACCTCCAAAATATCCTATGGGTGGTTGGACATTGCTGGATGCAAACACTATCGTGTGTTCGACAAACACAACATCGCGTTATCCACTGGGCAAAATTGAATTTGATGAAAACAAAACGGTGCCACCATCACGCGCTTATTTAAAATTATGGGAAATTTTCACGGTGCATTGCGCACCTCCACAACCACACACAAAAGTGATCGATATGGGATCATCTCCTGGTGGATGGAGTTGGGTTCTAAGTCAATTAGAGCTTGATGTGATAAGCGTCGATAAAGCCCCACTTGCTCCTAATATTGCCAAAATACCCAACATCACTTTTTTGCAAGAAAGTGCTTTTGGCCTTGACCCTAAGAAAATGGACAACATCGAATGGTTTTTTTCCGATATCATTTGTTACCCAGAACGATTATTAGAATTAGTTAAAAATTGGATGCAAAAAAGTAACGTAAAACATTTTGTGTGCACCATTAAATTTCAAGGTGAAGCTGATTTTGCTATTATCGACCAATTTCTAAAAATTCCGAATAGCAGCATTGTGCATTTGTATCACAATAAACATGAAGTTATGTGGTGGGTCCGCTCCTTCAACGTCGTTCAGGGTAAACTCCATAAAGGTTTTTAGTCCTGATCCTGTCAAAGGGTTGCCAAGCCTGTAGGCCTGGATAAATGAAGGTTGAATGGGTCAGAGCATCGATTTGACTTTGAAGATTGGCCTTTCAAGCAATTTTCTGCGCAGTCCGCCCTACTTCGACATGATTGGTCATGCTATTAATTATATTGAACTCATTGGGTTGGCAAGTTCCTGGAGCATAGACGACGATAGGAGTGACCACGCCAGCATCAGATAGCACAGGGACTACTACCTGCTTTGGTCTTGCGCCATAAGCACTTTCAACAGTAACACCAATCAAAACAATCACCACAAAAATAATCTTTCTTATTAAGCTTCATAAAATCTTCCTTTCCATTAATAATGTAATAGAAAAATAATTACCAAATATTGCAATCGCAGACCACAAAAAGCAATAATAAGAATAAACCAAGACATAATTTACCAAAGGAAGAGTCAAGAATGCACGCAAAAAAAACATTATTCTTATTATCTGTTTTTTTTCAAATTTTGCATGCACAACAGGGTCATGAAAACAACCTCCTACGAGTAAGCTTCGATACTGGCATGGAACCAATAGGCCGCTATCTTAAAGACTATGTTAAAACCAACCCATTTTGGAAACTTGTAAAACAGCTCTATACAAACAATATTGTTAATAAACTTGACTACAAACAAACTGCGAGAATTCCCAAGATAATCCATCAAATTTGGCTCGGAAGTCCGATTCCACAAAAATATGAAGCTTGGCGAGATAGTTGGATTAAAAATCATCCAGACTGGATTTATATATTATGGACCGACAAAGAAGTAGAAAAATTAGATCTGATCAATAAAAAAATGTATGACAAAGCTAGTAATTATGGCGAAAAATCGGATATTGCCCGAGTAGAAATTCTCTATAGAATGGGCGGATTATATGTTGACACAGATTTTGAGTGCCTAAAACCATTTGATGTACTACACCATTGTTGCAACTTCTATGCAGGGATTGATGATGGGCCAACCACTGTTTTCAATGGATTAATGGCATCAGCTCCGAAACACCCAATCTTGCTATCTTATATTGAAAATATGAAGAGAGATGAACACGAAACCGATTCAACCGGTGAGATAGCACATAGAACAGGCCCACAATATTTTACAAAGATATTACATGAAACCTTGCCCTTACATAATAACTTAGTTGTCTTGTTTCCAACAACATTTTTTTATCCATGGCCATGGTTTCACCGCTTTGATAATAATCAAGCGCAAATTCAACGTTGGATAAGACCAGAGACTATGGCTATACACCATTGGGAAGCGTCTTGGAATGGTGGCAAATATAGAACATCAATTATTTTTGCTGCTTAACGACACTTATTTTTACCTCTTTTTCTAGCTTGAATTTAGGCATTGCGACAACTGCCATATTGTTGGTGCTATGAAAAAACCAAACGTAGCGTATTTGTTTACCACGCTTGGTTTTTTGCCTATTTCAATTAGTGACTGCCACCACCTGCTCCTTTGCTAGATGCTGTTGATATGCATTGATTGCCGGACGTTGATGTTTGTAACGTTATTGCTGGTACTGGTACCGCATTTCTTCCTCCTGGTATTATCGTTACACCCATACAATTGGCAACACACCCACTCCCATTGGATGACCCTGTGTTTCCTGTACATGGTATACAACTAGTCACAGCTGTATTTGGTCCTGTTCCCGCTAAACATTGCGTACAGGACGATGCGCCTGCAGCATTGGAAACCCCGCCAGGCAAGCACGTTTTACATCCAGATCCAGCTGTTGAATATTGACCTGCTAGACATAAAGCACAAGAAGTTGCTCCAGCTGCAGATCCTGTACCTGGAGCACATAGTTGACATGTTGTTGCTGACGTAGCACCCACAACACTCGAATAAGTATTAGCTGAGCACAATTGGCATGAAGCGGGCCCAACTGAGTATGCACCTGCTTGGCAGTTACACGAAGAAGCCCCTGGAGCAGAAGACGCACCTGCTGGGCAAGAATGACAGCCAGTACTATCTCCTATTGAATATTGACCTGCTAAACATGCAGTGCAGGAAGTTGCACCCACTCCAGATCCTTTTCCGGGTGGACATGTGGTGCATGTTGATGCTCCTGAGCTTGAATAAGTGCCGACAGGACACGCTGAGCATCCAGATCCGCTTGTTGAATATTGGCCTGCTGGACATGCGGTGCAGGAAGCTGCATTCCCTGCAGATCCTGTACCTGGAGCACATGGTTTACATGTTGATGCTCCTGAGCTTGAATAAGTGTTAGCAGGACATTGAGAACATGACGTTGCTCCGACAGTAATTGTGCCTGTCTGTATGCCTACGGGGGAAATTGCGGGCAGACTAGATGTTATTGAATATTGACCCGCAGGACACGGTACACAAGAAGCTAGATAACCACCTGCCGAATGGGTTCCTTGAGGGCATGCAGAGCACAAACTTCCTGGTATGCACGTGCACGGCGTACCCCAAATGACAGCGCCACCCTCTGCTGCGGCTCCACTCAGACCAGCAGAAGATTCCCCAACCCCTCCGTTTGGTGGGCATTGCATGCACGACGAACCGGACACTCCATAGCCAGGAGGGCATGTTTGGGCCGCCCTCAATTGTTGTATGTAGCTTGATGCTATTAGTGCTGCGGCTTGATTATCATTCCAGGGGCAAGCGTTATAATTTAGTACAACGGCATAAGGGCTACCAATTACGCCGCCATAACTGCATTCAGAACTATTGCTGCCGTCCCAATCTTCCCATGTATACGTAAAACAACCCACAAAATTCTGATTATCTGAGCAATCTGCATAAATTTTTTCTGTCATAAACATAGAAACGGCAAAAATGATTGTTATTATCATTTTCTTGTCACACATAAAACATCCCTTTTTTTAGAATTATTAATAAAAAACACATGCCGATTCATTTCTAATAGTAATTAATAGGGAGGGCAAAATCAAGAGTTGATTAAAATATTGTAGGAGTTGATTAAAGTAAAGGGATTATAAGGTTTGGAATCTCTAAGTCCTTGTTGCTTTGTATCAGATTTGGCACATTGTTCTGAGTGAGATAGTATTATGCAAAAAAATATAAAATTAATCATTAAAGTTAAGGAAAACAATGAAACAAATAAAAAGAAAACATGAAGGAAGCAACTTTGAAGATTATCTTAGCGAAAAAGGTATTCTTGAAGAAGTTGAAAATGCGGCTTTTAAGCAAGCCATAGCTTATGAGTTAGAAAAAGAAATGAAAAAAAAGAAAATTACACAAACGGTTATGGCACAGAAGCTAGATACAAGTAGAGCAGCAGTTAAACGATTGCTTGATCCTAAAAACACTTCAGCGACACTTCTTACGTTAAATAAACTTGCCCATGCTCTAGGCAAGGAATTAGAGATTCGATTTGTTGATATCAAAAAATAAGTTGTGCATCAAATCTTTTGTGGTCGCCACCTTAAATAAGCACAATCTACAAAAAAAAGAGCCCTTCTATTTTTTCTTAGTGATTTTTGCTAAGAAAAGATAAACCCCTATCCTTTCTTAGCCAGGAGAAATTGTCTAACATTTCTTATTGTTCTTGCTTAAGAAACTTTATATTGCTATTTTTTCTTAGCAAGGAGAAAATTTAATTTATGACTATAAAAACAAGACTTGGCACTTATTTAACCCAAACAGTTATTGGGGATCGCTATAAAGCTTTTATGCCCCCTGATTTACCACCAAATCCTCCCGTGGACATGCTGGCATTATATCCATACCTAGAAAAAGCAACCCAAGCCATTGCTAAGCTTAATAATGTTGCCAATGTGATACCAAATACCTCTTTATTCATTTACATGTATGTCAGAAAAGAGGCTCTCCTTTCTTCTCAAATTGAAGGAACGCAAAGTTCATTTTCCGATCTTATGCTGTTTGAACACAAGCAACAAACTTCTGTCTCTTTAGATGATGTTGAAGAAGTTTCCAATTATGTTCAAGCAATTAACTATGGGCTTAAGCGACTTCATGGCAATTTTCCGCTTTCATTACGCTTACTAAAAGAAATTCATGGTGTATTGCTTAAAGGAGCACGCCGTTCGCATAAATATCCGGGAGAAATTAGGCGAACGCAAAATTGGATTGGAGGTACAAAACCAAGTAATGCTTTATTCGTGCCGCCACCTCCTGAATATTTAGGAGCCCTTTTGGGCAATCTCGAACAATTTTTACATGATAAAAAAATACCCATCTTAATTAAAGCTGGTGTAGCACATGTTCAATTTGAAACAATACATCCATTCTTAGATGGTAACGGCAGATTAGGAAGATTATTAATCACCTTATTACTTTGTGAAAACGGCATATTACAGGAACCTATTTTATACTTAAGCTTGTATCTTAAAAAGCATCGCGCAACATATTATAATTTGTTGCAAGAAGTAAGAACTCACGGCAGTTGGGAGACTTGGCTACAATTTTTCTTAGAAGGCGTTACTACTTCTGCTCAACAAGCTGTTGTAACAGCGCAAAAAATTAACACTCTTTTTGATAAAGACACAACAAAAATTCAAACATTGGGCCGTGTTAAATTTTCATGTTTAGATATTTTTGAGTATTTAAAAAAACTTCCTCAAGTGTCTGTACCATTATTAAGTGAAGAGCTTGATATGAGCGCCCCAACGGCAAGAAACGCAGTGAATCATTTAGAAACACTTGGCATTCTTAAAGAAATAAGTCATAAAAAAAGAGACAAGGTATATGCTTATAAAAAATACCTTGATCTATTAGAGGAAGGCTCCGAACCACTGTAACATTCGTAAAAACAAAAAGAAGAGAATAGTATGTTGAAAAATTTCCTCACATTTTTGTTAGGATTTTTTATTCAAAACTCTGTTGAAGTTCAATCACCTGAAAGTATTGCGCTCCGCAATATTAAACAAATAACTTTTCCATCGATGGGATTTGAAAAAGCAGGTGAATCATATTTTTCTTCTGATGGTAACACCTTAATTTTTCAAGCAGTGCCAACGGGGAAAACGCACTACCAAATTTACACTATTGATATCGAAAAAGGATCACCACGTTTAGTAAGCACCGGACGTGGTGCATGCACGTGCGCATCGTTTAGAGCTGACGGAAAAAAAATAATTTTTGCATCATCGCACGAAGCACCCGATGCCGATGAAAATGATGCACCGGGTTATCAACGCGAAACAAGTAATTATTCGTGGAAATTTACGCCGCACATGAATATTTACCAAGCAAATTTTGATGGATCTGATCTTGTACCGCTGACAAGCGGCGCTGCCTACTGCGCAGAATGTGCCTATTCATCTGATGGTTCTCAAATCGTTTTTGCAAGCAACACATCTGGAACCATGAATTTGTATACCATGAATGCAGATGGCACAAACGTGCAACAAATAACTCACACAACGAGTGGTTATAATGGTGGACCATTTTTTTCACCCGATTGCACAAAAATTCTTTTTCGCGCAGATTATGAAAAAAAGGATTACCTACAAATTTATTGCATCGACATTGCAACTGGCGACACTCGACAATTAACCAATAATGGCGCAGTAAATTGGGCACCTTTTTGGCATCCAAATGGAAAGATTATTGCGTTCACTACATCACTGCATGGCCACCATCAATATGAAATATATTTGTTAAACATTGAAACTAACAACACTTATCGATTAACATACAATGCAAGCTTTGATGGTCTGCCAAGTTTTAATAAAGATGGTACTAAAATCACCTGGACATCAAAAAGAGGTCCTGATAAAACTTGCCAAGTTTTTGTGGCCGATTTTGTGATGCCGGAAAGTTTATAAAAAAAGGATATAGATGAAAAGAATATTAGCACTTATTTTTATCGCCACATATGCTCTGGGCTCAGCTAACCAAACGCCTGATTGTTCACCAATTATTGTCAATGGAACGTTGCCATTTACCATAAACATACAAACTGCTGACTTTAAGTTGCCCCACGGGATACAATCAGGAGCATTCGCGCAACTCGGATTTGAAGTTCTTTTTATTGCCGGACGCACAAATGGTTTACATGGATTTAGCAATGGTGATAATAATTTTCCACCACGGCAGCAAAACAGCACCGTATACGTGGTAAACCTTCAAACAAAACAAGTTGCTTCACGTTCATTACGCGATTGCTCATCAGGATTAACACAACAACAAATTGATACACTTTCAGTAACGAGCCCAGAATCATATCAACGTGGCAACATCTTGTATATGGCAGGAGGTTATGGCGTAGATACGGCCACAGGAAATTTTTCTACTAAAGATACGTTGACGGCAATCGATGTGCCGGGTCTAATATCTTGGGTAAAAACCTGCGACTGTTGCTCTTTTGCATCGCAATACATTCGCCAAATTTCACATCCAATTTTTCAGGTAACAGGCGGCGAAATGCGTCAAGTAGGCAACGGACCCACGCTGCTTATTTTTGGACAAAATTTTACAGGTTTTTATAACGATTCAGCAAACGGCGCTTACACACAACAAGTAAGAAGATTTAGAATCATTGATAATGGCCACTATCTTGGTGTTGCAGTTGAAACACCCACACCACAAAATCCAAATTATCGCCGCAGAGATTTAAATGTTGTATCAATGATAACGTTTGATCAAAGTCAAAATAAAGTTCCTGGATTTGTTGCACTTTCAGGTGTGTTTACTCTTGATACAGGCATTTGGACGGTGCCGGTTGAAATAACTGCGGACGGACAACCAACCATGGCAGACCCAAATTTGCCCACAACCTTCAAACAATGTATGAATAATTATAATTCTGCTACTGCTTCATTATTATCCGATACCCAGGACATGTATTTTATTTTATTTGGTGGTATCACTTTTGGATATTATCAAAATGGCGTGTTTGAAACTGACACAGAAATTCCGTTTACCAATCAAGTAACTGTTGTTAAACGAAGCGCCAGCGGATTATACGAACAATATTTGCTACCATCGCAATATCCTACAATTTTATCTCATGGTCCACACAAAGGAAACCCATTATTATTTGGAGCTGGAGCAAAATTCATTTTTGCACCCGGTATTACCATGAGTGGTAATGGCGTTATAAATTTAGCAGCAATTACAACTCCAACAATTATTGGTTATATAATTGGCGGCATTCAAAGCACGTTGCCTAATACAAATACGCAGCGAGATTCGGCAGCATCTCCGTACATTTTTGAGGTGATACTTAGTCCTGCGTAACAATATTAATACTTAAATCGACCGCCCTGTAGCTAGTCCTGCTCCGAAAATTATCAGCACAATCGTTCCACATAGTTTTGTATGATTTGTAACAAATTGATAAGCCGTTGCAAAATCATTTAGCAATTGATTGGCAGCGGGGCTTTGTTGTGCGGTTTGAGGCGCTGGAGGAGCTGATGATGGTGATTGAACTACCACACTTATTCTCGAAGCTTTTTTTGCAGATGAACCGGATCCTGATGAACTTTCTTTGTGTTCACCTAACTCCCTAACCGGCGACGTTGTAAATCTGCGTAGCGGACTCACATTGGGTTGAGCTAAAGGTATTGAAGAGTTCCTCCCGTTATCATAAGCTAACGGTGCACTGTTAGGAGTGTGTTGTCCTTCATTTTCATTCACAACTTCATGTGGACTTTTGAACTGTATTGGTGCCGAGAGTGGTTGTTGGCCCGCAGAAACTATTCTTCTATGCTGTTTTTTTGTGGCAATTTGAGGCCGTTGCGTTATTCCAAAATTTCTATTATCTGGTTGCAAATAGGCGATTGATGAACTTCCTGAATATTGACGACTATGCCGCAAAGGAGAATCACCACGAGCTAATGGCTGTTCTTGCGGCGGGCGAGGAATAAACCCTGAACTTTCAGATTGAGATGCGTACACCGAAAGAATAAATAAATCAGTGACTAAAAACAGCGTAAAGAATATTTGTTTGTTTACCATCATACCCCTCCAGATATTTCTCATTTTTTATCTTTGTACCATCCTTTCAAAATGGTCACCTCTTTATTTTACACAAAAAATAACTTCGAAAGTAACGGTATCAACAAATACACCATCTGGACGCATGGCAAGCAATGTTTTTTTAACTCGATGTTCAAATTCTTCTTTGTCAGCAGCAAGCCAATCAAGAAAACCTGTGCCTGAATAGAATAAATTAATAATTGATTGAATATCCCATTCTTTTTGCATTGAAATTTCAAAATTTTCTATAGCCTCAAAGGGGAAAGATTTCACATTACTTTTAATCACATCAAGTGACATATTTATGCCTTTGATAGGAACGAACGGCTTTTTATGCGTAAAGCTTTCAAAAATAATAGGACGCACTGCATTGAACCATATCGTATCCGTTTTCCAAAAGCTTCCTCCTGCATCCATAACAATTGCCAACATACCGCCTTTGTCCAATCTATTATAAACTCCTTGTATCACCAGTTGTTGATTCATCCACGGCAATGCTCGACCGGCTGTCACTAAACTGAGCTTGGTGGTAGTTGGTAATGAAGAGAAATATTCTTCTGATGTACTTTTTATTAAAGACACATTGGCCTTTTCTATTGTTTGCAGTTTTTTTGCAGCTTCATCAAGCATTGCAGCATCGGGATCAACGCCAAAACAATGTTTGAAATGTTGTGCAAGTGGCACGAGAAGTTCTCCCGTTCCACATCCAAGATCAAGGTAAATGTCGTCTGTTTTGTGCGATAGTTTGGACAAAATGTTGGTAAATAGTTCTTGCGGATAGGCAGGACGAGCTATGGCATACATGTGCGCAATATTTGTATAGTTTCTACTACCGTAGGATACAAACGGTATGAAAATTAAACATGGCAAAAGCAATCTTTTAAGCTTCATCAAATATTCTCCTTGTTATCTCATGCATCTTAATTCATTACGTCGCTTATTTTTTTTGAAAAATGTTGGTAATCAACTCGATCTGTCCATGCATTGCCACGCCATTCATATCCTCGAGAAACGAATGCTTGATAGCACGCATTATTTTCTGATTGTGTGATTATGCCTTTATAATTTTTTGTGCGATCAAGATACGCAGCACCCTCCGGTGGAAGTATGCGTTTTCCTTTAACGTATGGATTAATAAGAGGGTTTACATCCATAGCTATACCATAACTGTGATTTGAAAAAGTTCCTGGAAATGTAGTGTTTGCTCTGCAACAAAAAGCTGCGCTATTATTTGCTGCAATTGATTTATCATCATCAGCATCATACATATCAATTATTTCCATACGCTCAATAGGAAACTTTGCTGCAAACATGTCGGCAAAAATATCTAAAATCTCTTGAGCTAATTTTGCATGAACAACCATGTGACCTATATGCACTTGATCATCAAATCCCCAATGGGACATAGTAAGATAGCGCAAATCTTTTAATGGAACGGGGCATTCTAGTTTCCACGATTTACCTATCATCAAAACTTCAATATGCAAAGGAATTTCCTCTGATGCACCAAAAAATTTTATTTCCTCTGCTTGTATAAAGTTGACACTTAACAAAACAAACAAAATTATCTTTTTCATCTTTTCCTCCTTTTTTCAATGAATATTAGTTCAACTGAAAATATAGAAAAGAAGGAGAGACAAATTCAATACATTAAAATTTTAGGTATTGTTTTTTAGTCTTACCAAAAGCAGACTTAAGCAGAGTATTAAAGAAAACATTCTACGTCATTTTCTCAAACGAAAATTTCAATTCAATACACTATTCATGATTAGAAATTCGCTCCAATCCTTGAAAATTGAAAATAAATTTTTTCGTCATCCGATGAAACAATTAAGTTAAATGTTTGTCCATAAAAGGGAGAAAATCCAACCTTTGTCGTTACCTTTACAATACATTCAGTAACCATGGAATGTATAATGCTGTCTAATTCTAAGTTAATTAATCTTGTTGGTGTAAACCAAGTCACTATGAGCCCATTATCAGCAGCTAAATAATTTGATATATCTGTGAAGATTCCATCTCCAGTTTGCATAGATAAAAAAGAGGCAGAGCATGTTCCGGCCTTCATATTATTTACATTATAAATGGGTGCTTTTCCTGCAAGGTAACTCGAAGCTATTGTTGAACTATCTTTCGATACATTAGATGTTGTTATTTCAATAAAGCTTTGGGTAAAATCGGCGATATAAAGATAATACGTTATTGTTTTGGACTCAGAACAACTAAACCCATATAAAGGATTTGTCAAACCAATACATAATAATACAAGGAACATTGCGTAACTATTTTTAATAATAATCATTATCTACTCTCTACTTTTTAGGGTTAAAAACATCTACATAAAATAAAAGATCGTTCTTTACTTAAATACAACAATTTAAATTTAATGGACTTATAGTAACACTTGCTGGAATCGAGAAATTTCCAGCAGCATCAACTGACACAACTTCATAAGTATAAGTAACATTCATCGCACGATCGGGGTCTTCAAAAACTAAAGGTGCATTAGCTTGCACGCTTCCGATTAATACACCAGATCGATAAATATTGTAATAAACAGGCGGAGTCCCACTTATTGGGGGAGTCCATCTAAGAATATTAGTGTAGACAATACGCCCTTGAATTCGCGTTCTTATTTGCTTTCCTTGAAGATTTAATGGTGGCTCTACATAACCTAAAAAATCAAATTGAACAAATGTAGGATTTCCAATTGGTAGATAAGAAAGCGAATAATTCGGAACTGTTCCAGTAAATATGACGGAATCAAAGGTGCCTGTAATCGTAGATGAAGTGAGAATTGTGTATGAGCCAGGCACAGCATTTGGAGCTAAGTCGATTTCCAAAGTACCTGCTAATGATGCAGGTCCAACTACTGAGATTGAAGATGTGATATTGGAATCGATTTCGATATATACAAGGCTTCCAAGAACATTATCGACTGGATCTGCTGAATTTAGAGACAAACTGCCAAGAGTGAGCGTTCCTTCGATGTCTGGAAAAATCGTTCCGGAATTGACAAAAACATCTCCGGTCAAAGTTCCGGTCCCGCTCAACATACCTCTTTGCGAACTAAAGCCAATATTTCTACAAACAGAAATCGATGCTGTATCGATCAGTCCATTCACTTTGAAATTCGCATTGTTAACCACAATGTTTCCTTGATAATCAGTCGTTCCATTATAAACAACAGTTCCATCGCCGTTGACAAAGACGCTCGTTCCTCCTGCACCAAAAGATGTATCATCAGTAAATGCTACTTGCTCGCCGAGTGTCAAAAGATCATCAATAAGCGATGCTGTCAATGTGAGAGAAGAACCTGCGCGCAAGAAAATACTATTTCCCAATGCTGATCCATCAGAGCCATCTGTGCCTCCACCATCGCCTGCAGTTCCATGAGTTCCTGCTTGTGTTATGCAGTTTAAAGTATCGAAAATGGTTGGAAACCCAGGCACTGCTTGAATAATGAAATTTAAACCACTATCGACAAAGATAGCGCCCCCCAGACCACTTCCTCCTCCTCCGCCTCCACCGCCAGAGCCAGATCCATAAGAATTTGCACCAATTCCTCCGCCCCCTCCACCAAGATTTCCTGTATCAGTTCCACCCGCGGCATTAGAGCCATTAGAAGGTCCACCACCGGCACCTCCACCTCCGCCAAGAGAATTGCCACCTCCGGCAGGCGTTATACCAGATTGGTTGACTCCTCCGCCTCCGCCACCACCGCCAAGGCCTCCTGATCCACCTTGTACTGTGTAAGCTATATCATAAGCGCCGGTTCCAGCACCACCGCCACCACCACCTCCATAGCCACCACTTCCAGCTTGTCCATCAATGCCATTTGTAGAAGATGTTATTACGACTCCGGCTCCACCACCGCCTCCGCCATCTCCTCCGTTTCCTCCGGAAGGTACAGCGCTACCTCCTGGTGCCATAGCGCCTTGAGGCTGAAGGCCATTCGTTCCAGCGCTTGCCCCACCGCCACCTCCAAAAAGTGTAGCGTCTCCTCCACCGCCACCTCCGGCATTATTTCCTCCACTATTACCTCCGCCACCAGAACCAGCAGTAATGGCCAGACCATAACCACTTCCATCCATTCCATTATCTTGATCCGAACCTCCAGTACCCAAATTCGTAAGCGCTCCTATGGTGGCGCGGGATCCCAGGCCTCCACCTCCGCTGCCTCCACCACCCAGTAAATCGTTGGTCGAAAGAGTGACGTTTCCACCATCTCCACCAAAGCCGCCTCCTCCAGCGCCTCCAGTACTTCCACTGGTTGTAATAGAACCACCATTACCGCTAAAACCGCCACCACCAGCGCCTCCCTCATTGCCTGTAGGAGACGAAATGCTGAAATAACTTCCTCCATTGCCACCAACGGCAGAGCAGTTATTTATCGATACATTTGCCAAAGTGATTGAAGGATTGGAACCATTTAAGAATGTTTGGGGTGCGTAAATGGCGCCTCCAGCACCCATGCCACCACCACCGCCCGAAATTCCGTCTCCACCGTTGCCACCTTTTGCGGTTAGGTTTTGAAAGGTCATGTTTTGGATTGTCACATTTCCCATTGGGATGAAAAATCCGCTGTAGGCACCACTGTTACCGTCAATTGTGGCTGTAGGAGTAGAGCCTGGATTGCCAATGGTGATATTTACTGGATTTGAGGAGTTGTTAATAATTGGCAGAATTCCATTGAGAGTGATGGTCATCGCATAGTCAAAATCAATCGCATAATCATCGGGAGTTGTGTTTAAAGCCTGATTCATTGAATTTAAACAATACCTTAAATCGCCCACATCTCCAAAGCCGCCAGGATTATTGTCTGAGTTTACTGTTACATTGAGCGTTGTTAAGGCGCACAAAGAATGTGATATGAAAAGAAAAATACAATACTTGAATTTGAACATGAGAAAACCTTTTTTTAACTTCATATAACTTTTTTAGCATCATATTGAGTAAAAAAAAATTATTCAATATTTTTAAAATTGGGGCAAAAGAGAAAGTTCGTTTTTTCCAGAACTGTAGTTAGGCCTCATAGCGAATACAATTGTTGCATATCGAATTTTGCCACTTTGTGTGACAATGTGAGGAGTTGGGTAAATGGAAAACTCTGTGAGAAGCACACCGGGAATGAGCAATATGGAATTTTGATTGTACTCTCGGCAAAACGTTCTTACAGGGGAAGAAAAATCATCGACGGTCAATGAGGATTTATAAGGAGAAAGAAGAAGTGACTGATTATCAGTGCTATCAAGAAAAAGGGAGAACGCAGTTCCATCATAATGAGGTTTTGTGGCAATGTAAGAAGGAAGATATTTGATTACCTTGAAAAGAATAGGAGGATGGTTGTATTTGGAAGAGAAAATCGACTCTAATCCTAACTCAGCTACCGCTTCATTGAATATATTTCCGTATGATTTTTGGATCTCAAAACAACTTTCAAAAAAACGGATGATTTCGGGCACTTGCTTAAATTCTTTGTAATGAGAACAAACAAATTCATGGAAATGCGTCGAATAATAAAAAGATATCTGATTTCTTCCTTCTCTTGTTGATTCATCATAGAAACCAAAAAAATCTGTGGAATAATAATTTCTATCTTTTGAGCGAATAAAACGTTCTTTTGCGCTGTATAATTTTTGTACCCAAGTCGGATTTGCCTGAAGAAAATGTATGAGCTCATCAAAATATGTATACAGAGAATCAAACGTTGTCATTCCATGCTTATTATCACAAATTTCTACAAAGCCTGCTTGCTTGAATTGTTCTGCCAAAGGTAGTGCGCAAAAAGATTGAAATGAAAAAAAAAACAAAATTCCTAAAAACGAAGGCTTTTGAATAATCATGAATCCATCGTATTATTTATTCTTTGAGCTTGTCAATTTTTTTTTGATCTTTCTTCTCTATGAGATCATGTTGAACGAACTCTCACAATGGAAAAAATTATAAAGAAAGTTGAGATCGCATAAAATCATTCCGAATAAAAATCCCTGACTTTTAATTTCCACGTATACTATTCTTTATCAATCCAAGAATTATTCATAAATATATTTTATAAAAAATATGCTTAAGCTTAATACAAAAAACCAAACCGATTTCAAGATTGCAAAGCTCTTGACATACTACATTGAGCTATCTGATAATAGCTTATAGGAAGATTAAAAATGGATGTAAAAATAAGATGGATAATTTTATAAAAACATTATTGATAGCATGGCTCATGATAATGCCATCAACCCAATGTATGCAACGCGTATTACAATTGGGTTCGCCATTCCAATCAACCGTCCAAAAAGCATGCCTATCAAAGCTTGATCATAAAGTTACTAGCGGCACTGTTATGAGTCTTGCGGCCATTACAAATAAACACATACACAATAACCCTGAGCAAGAAAAAAAAGAACTTATCTATAAACCTCAAGATAAGCATCATAATATTACAACTATATTTGCTCACGGACTTTATGGCGATTATAGACACGGATTGGCATATCATGTGGATACCAAACATCCTCACGTTTTTCCACATGCATATATAGAAGGTCCCCTGCATGTTTTTGATTTTGATGATGCTCATGACCCCAAAAAATCTTGCCTTGGCCAAGATGCTGATATGGCTCGCTTGCATGATGTTTGTAAGCAAAATGATCAAGCCATTTTAGAAGGATCTTCACGAGGAGCAGTGGCAGGTCTTAACTATTTAGGCAAATATCAACCCAAAAATATCCGTGCTGCAATTTTTGAATCACCATTTGATAAATTATCAACGATCGTTAAACATGATGCCTATTTTGAATTTTTGGAGCTTGTATTGCCCTATATTCCTTACAAAGGATTTCCTAATTATAACCCATATGGAATTCAACCAATAGACGTTGTTAATAAGATAGATCAAAATCTTCCTATACTTTTCATATGTTCAAGCCAAGATACACGCATACCTGCAAAAAGCACTATAAACATTTATAAAAAACTACTTGAATCTGGCCACAAAAATGTATATTTATTGCATGTTGAACATGGAGAGCATGCCACTATTATGCAGGGAGAAGATGGGCCACTGGTAAAACATGTTGTCCATGCGTTTTTAGCTCATTGTAATTTAGCTTATAATAAATCATGGGCCGAGGCAGGACAAGAAAGATTTAAGCTTTGTCAGCCATCGTTGCAAGATTTTGAAGCAGAACAAACACAGGATATTATTGAAAATTGGTGTAGTTGTTAATGTATTATTACCATGGCAAAATTTCACCATAGTAATTATAAAAAAAAGCCTCAAGCGATTGAGGTGCTTGCAAAATAATAGTGCGCATACCCGATACGCTAGCGTGAATATCAACTTTTTCACCCACAACATTTTTGCCCATCGCAGTTGCAACCAAACCTGGAGAAAGTAAAAGGACCTTTATCCCTTTTTTATAGCCATCTATGGCCATATTACTCATCGTCATATTAAGGGCTGCCTTACTGGCACTATAAGCATAAGCATCTTGTGGGATAGTATTTAATGTTAGATTGGCCGAAATGCTCCCAATTAGACTTGATAAAGATGCGATAGTTTTTAATTTGCTTTTAGCAACATGTTGCCAAAAGTATTTGGCCATTAATAAAGGCCCAACTGTATTGATCATAAAATCAGCATTCATTTTTTCTGTAGTAATTGTAGCAAATGTTTCAAACTCTTGGCGAATACCTGCATTATTTATGAGAATATCTATGGTTTGATTTTTCATCTGCTGGGCAACTTGCATAATCTGCTTTTCATTACTGATATCAAGTGGAATCTGCACAATATTAGAATAAGTATCTGCTAAATCGTGTAACAAACTACTGTCTACCCCCTGTAAATAGGCGGCAAAAACTTTATAATTATCATGCGCATATTGGCGCACAAATTCTAATCCTATACCTCTATTTGCCCCGGTGATAAAAACTGTATACATGCAAGTAATCCTTGAATAAAAAGATGACCATGTTACCAGGATAACAATTCACCTTGGTACGTATAAAAAAGCTTTTCTTTTGACCTTGGTATTTCGCTTATAACTTTTCTTAAGCCACTTACAGAAGTTGCAGCATCGATCATATCACCAGAAAACATAGCACCAACTTGGGTATTTACATGCCCCGGATGTAACAACAATACTTTCATTCCTTGATCATAAACATCTATGGCTATATTGCTCATAATCATATTCAATGCCGTTTTACTTGCTCGATACCCATAAGAGGTCGCAATCTCCTGAGGATATGCCAAATTACTTGCAATACTTCCCATGATACTGGAAATAGAAACTACAGTTTTAAAATCACTTTGTGCAATATGGGAAATAAAATGCCTTGTTACCTGCATGGGAGCAATGGCGTTAACTAAAAACGCTTGCATCATTTTATCTGTTGTAATAGAGGCTAAATCTTCTTCATTACCGCATATGCCTGCATTGTTAATTAAAATATCTATTGACTGATTTTTTAGCTGCAAAGCAGTTTCAATTATTTGATTTTCTTTTGTTACATCTAGAGCAATTAAATGAACATGGCCAAATTTTTGTGCCACTTTTTGTAGCTCTTCAGTCTGGGCCATGGGAAAATAGGCAGCAAACACGTTATAATTATCCTGCGCATATTGGCGCACAAACTCTAAACCTATACCTGTACTTGCCCCAGTGATTAAGACAGTATGCATCCATTCTCCTTGATTGCTTGAACCAAAGAATAAATGTATAAGAAAGCCCAATCAGAGGTCAATGGTTGTTTACTCAAAGGCTAAAAATAAATGTGGCAAAGCTATCCTACATCAAGATAACTTTGCCATCAAAATCATTAAATTTACTGATTACACGGCTCAATTTCTGTTTGATAAGCAGTCGTTAATGCATCTTGTATGTCAACTGACGAATCGCTTTCGTTAATGCTGTTACAAAAATTAGTTAAACATGCAGCAGATGCGCTGTTCAAGTCGTTCTCGTGCTTGGCTTTCTTATTGTTATGATATGGTACCTTAGCACCTGTTACAGCATCGCTTAAAGATTCAACAAAATTTTTATACGCTTCTTGTCTAGCAGTTCCCGTTGCGCTGCCTATAGCATCACACAACTCTTGTTGCTCAGATGACATTGGAATAGCATTTAACACTGCACCTTGAGCCAATAAAGCCAAAACACCTGCAACTAATAGTGATTTTTTATTGATTTTAAACATAAAATCTCCTTTTATTAAGCCGAAATTATAAAAATAGATCAGTAAAAACGGCATCCTTTACCAACCTAAGATCGATCCCATTAACCAATCTACCCTTAGCATAGCAAAACATTGTTTCAAATAGCAATAGTCTTGGGTTTTATCAATACCACTCCTTAAGCCCAGTAAAAACTCTACAATTCCCACAAAATATCACTTTTGTTGACTATTGCACTTTGGTAATGCTACAAATAGAAATATATGCTTAAAAGTTTAATAAAAAAGAGTGCTTTATATGAAAAAAATTAAAAAAATAGTGAATCCATTAACAAAAAATTCTACATTATCACTATTTATAGAAGATAACTCTCTCCATTTTGAATACGGCCATTGTATTCCAAAAAGTACAAGTTGCTCAGTGATTCATGGGCATAGTGCAAAAATTACGCTTGAAGTCTTTGGTAATCCAGATAAAGAAGGAATGATCGTAGAATTTCGCCTTATTAAAGATGCTCTGAAAAAAGTTCTACACATTTTTGATCACAAGTTCATCGTTGCTAAACAGTATGCAACACTAAAAAAAGACCGGTACTTTGTCTCATTTGATGGACCAAATGGCTACGTTGAGTTTAACGTTCCGGCATCGCATATAATTTTATTATCCGGAGATCCAACAAGTGAAAATATGGTGAAAGCAATTAGTGATCAGCTTGAAAAAGTATTGCCAAAAAAAGTGTTGGCTTTTTCTGTTGTATTTTTTGAAGGAGCAACAAAAGGGGCTATTTTAACTAGAAAACGAAATAATAAATAAATTTGTAACATAAGGAGAAATGCAATGGCCGATAAAAAAAATAATAATCAGATTATAGATTGTGATGTGCAAAATGAGACAAGCACTATTAATGTACGTGCTGGTATCGAAAATCTAAAAGTCATGATGAAAATTGATGGATATACTCTTCCGACCAATATAGCAATCATTGCGACAACAAATTTAACACGTGGCGTTCATATGAGCCGTTTAGTTAATGCTGCATTTGAAAATTTAGAAAACAAACATTTTACCCAAAATATGCTAGATATATTGACTGCAGTTAACGCAACACAAAAAGAAGCGAGTGTTCGTTGCGAATTTGAATATCCGTTTAAAGACGTTTTTGTTCACATTGTGGTTTTACTCAAAAACAATACCTTCACCTATATGTTCAATGCTCCCGGAATTACCGCCTGCCCATGTAGCAAAAAAATGGTAGGAATTGGTCATATGCAACGAGCATGGCTGAGTATAGCATTTACTCAATCAGGCCAAATCAACATAAATGAAATTCTTGAGAAAATGTTCGAGTGTTTTAGTACTACCACAACTGAATTCATGAAAAGACCGCAAGAAGGTCAAAAGGTTTTAGACTCGCAAAATAATCCTAAATTTGTAGAAGATGCAGTACGCGATGCAGCAATAAAATTTCCTCAAGCATACTTAATTAAAGCTAGAAGCGAAGAATCTATCCATATGCATGATGCGGTTGCCTATATCTCAAGAAGTACGAACTGCCCAAAACTAACAGAAGAAGAATGCTGTTTTTTTAAAATTTAAAGCTTTAAGTTTTAAAAAAGCGGTTCATTTTAAGCCAGCAAACACAAACTCTTTGCTTTTGGCTATGAAAATCTGATATAAATAAAGTCATGGTAAACAAATCCCGTCCCACAAAGAATTTTATTGACATCTAGAAAATTTTAAGGCATAATACATTATTAATAAGCTATTTTGTTAATCTCATACATTTTTTCTCATTGGACTGATTTTGAAAAAGATTCGAATAATTTTATTATTGATTACCTGTTACTTCACTCATAGCTTTGGTTCAGAGACAGGGGTTAAATGCGTTCCTGCATCTAGAATAAGAACAGTTCTCTTTCAACCCTCAATTTTTCGTTCGATTACAGGGGATCAAGACGCTGCCCTCTCTACACAAGTAACGCAGCCTACACCACCAGATGTGGACCGAACTCACATGCTGCAATCTCCGACCCCTGGAATAAGGACTCCGATAATTTGCCTACCTACCCCTATAAGCATTGCCGCCTCAACAGAAAATATGCCATTGACAACGCCCAACTCCGCACAGGAATTTAGGCAAAGATCATATTCAATGGTACAGACTCCAGCAAGCATGATGTATCCCATAGGAAATATGCCATCTCCGTCTCCTGCAAGTCAACTTAACAGACATCGATCCTCTTCATTTGATCAACCGCAGATTTCACCCCGTCCTCAGTCTGCATTAGATACTCGACGCACCATTACCCATACAAGAACATTTACGGATTTAGGAAAATTAATGGAATTAGATGGTGCCATTAGTGAACCTGAGGAACAAGAAGATGCAGCTCATAATAATGACATGAAACATCTTGAAGAACAAAGACGACGGGAACGAACAAAATCGGCTTTGAGCTTCGCTCAAAAAATGTTAAATGTCCGAGTGGTAGAAAGAAACGCTGATAAAAAATAATTACGCCCGAGTCTCTTGCAAACTTTCCATCAATGCATTCTTAAGTGATGGCGTTTTTATACTATGTTTAACTTTAGGTGTTTTTATTTTAACAATTTTGCCCTTTGTATGTTTTTTATGAGTTCTTTTAATTCTTGAGCAAAAATATCTTTAAACTTGGATATATCAAATTTCTTTTTGGTCAACGTTTTATTGACCCATTCCCTATTGATTTTATAAAATCCTCCTTTTTTATCGCAAACATATCATATACTTTTTCATGATAGCTATAGTTAGTTGTTTGGGAGATTAATATGCAAAAAAAGATATCTATATACTTGATCTTATCTATTTTATTTTTACATCCGACAACTTTAAAAACTTCTGAAAAACCACCCTATTCTGAAAAACCACCCTATTCAAAGAAAAAAAAAGCTTGCGCTCTGACTATGCCAGCTATAGCAATGCGTGCCCATTTTTTAAAAGAACTAGACCAAAAAATTGAACAACAAAATGAACAAAAACCCATTAATCAAAAAATTAAAAAAATAGAGGAAGTACTCTGCTCTTTACCATCAAATGCCAATGTGGGGATAACTCTTTTAGGAAATAATCACATGATATTTTGGCAAAATCCACTGAACAATTTTACAGCTCATCAAAACATGGCCAAAGATAACTAAAAAAACATTAATTGGCCCAAAACTTTACGCCGTCGCTTCTCCACGCTCATCCTGAGTGTTTTGCGAAGGCAAAATGTATCGAAGGACGGCCTGGCAACCCTTGGGCAGGCCTCAGAACTGAAGGCCAGATAGCGAACTTTATCCTGAAGTTTACTGAAGGATTCAGGCAGGAGTCTACGATACTTTTTTTGAAATCAAACTAACACTTATGTTTACACTCTAAGAGCACTTATATTTTGCCTCCTTTTTTAGATAATGGTATCATGTTGCTGAATGCAATTTATATCAAATTCACCACATTAATCGGAAAAACACACTATGCACATTCTAATTACTTTTGCTTGTCTATTATCAGCGACTTTGAGTTATGGATTTGTAAGTATTCCTGCATATCATCCATTGGCTAGATTAGATGTTTCTGTCAATAGTTTTATGGAAAATGCTCCTATTCTGAGCAGTGATCTAAAAAAAGCATGGCACGATTCTTGCCGTACAAGCAAACCCGAATGCAAAGCATTTCCTAAACAACTACCTAGTATCATACAAGCTGCAACCTTAAGAACTTCATTATCGAACGTTCAAAAAGCCCTAGAAAAAGTTAACAATGGCACAGCTACTCCTCAAGATTTTCAACTTCTACAATTGGAAATAGCCTTTTATGGTGATGCCAAACTAGAAAACAATGAGTTGAAAGTTACCGATCAAGAAAGCGAACCTATTAAATTTGGCCCACAAAATACCGCCTATCTTAGAGCCGCTTTAATCATTGAACAATTAGGACGTAGCAGCAACTGGACGCCAGAAAAAATAGCGCAAGAAAAAAAGACCTTTTTTCAAAACGTGGCTGCATATCTGAACAAGCAATCTCACACACAAAAAAAATAATGAAAAAAATTATTCTTTATTCAGTACTTACTTTTATTTTTTGTCATGCAGATACCACACAAGAAGTTTTTACCGATATTTATAGAAATAACTATTGGCAAAATCCGCAATCAGTTTCAGGTCCAGGATCTACCTTGGAACAAACTGAGGCGCTCAGATTTGAGTTACCCAAGTTATTGCAAACTCTTGGCATAAAAACATTACTCGATGCTCCATGCGGTGATTTTAATTGGATGAAGGAAATCGATCTTACTTTTTTAGATTCTTATATCGGTGCTGATATCGTGCCTGAGTTGGTTGAAAGTAATCAAACAAGACACTCAAAACCCAATATCACCTTTAAACAATTAAATATCATTTCAGATCCATTACCTCAAGTGGACGCTATTTTATGCAGAGATTGCTTCATCCACCTTTCTTTTAACGACATTTTTACTGCGATTGCAAATTTTAAACGCAGCAAATCAACGTACTTACTTGCTACCACATTTACTAACGCGCAAAACGTGTTTGATATTAAGACAGGTGGATGGCATATCATTAATCTGACACAATACCCTTTTAATTTTCCTGAGCCTTTAGCTATCATCAATGAAGGATTTCAAGGTCAATACGCCGATAAATGTTTGGCGTTGTGGAGAATTGAAGATTTACCTTTTTAAACAAACATTTTTTCAAGAGGTGCTATGCAAAAAAATATACTTTTACTCGCAATAATTTTTACCTACAATTTTTGTGCTGCTTGCCAACTTCCACAACCTGTAGCTGCAGCAAGTTCAAGTTCCACACAATCTGCAATAGAGAAATCCCTTCTTGAACAACTACAAAAAGCACAAGACGAAGAAAAAGAATTTAAAAAAAATAATTCCAAACCACTGCTTGGTATGCTGAACAATCGATTTAGCCCTTATGTAAAAGACCGTTTGTCACCAAAAGATCTTGATGAGGGCGTTGAAGCTGAACAAAAACTTTGCTTACTTACACAAAAAATTCGTCACATTAAAGATCTAATGAAAGAAAAAGGAATAGAAACGCCTCGCTCTCCTAGTCCAGATTTATACGAAACCACCGCTCTAGCAGGCCCTTTGATAGATAAAGAATAGAAAGGCCTCTACTCCCTGTAAAAATCCATGACAACTACGATCTTTTTGACATCAATCGCTCATTGAATTAAGGTTATAAACAATACAAGCCTTATACCAACCTTCAAGGGCACATAAACCATGACTACAACAAATACAATAAATGAGAAAACAGGATCAACACACGGAACCATTTTAAGTTTGAGTGGCACCGTTGTGGACGTTCAATTTGCTTCTGAATCAACGCCGCATATTTATAATGAATTACATATAAAAGTGCCCGCACACAACGGCAACCCAGAACATACTGCAAGCATCGAAGTTGCTCAGCAATTGGGCGATGGTGCTGTGCGCTGCATAGCAATCGATAACATTTTTGGCATTAGCCGAGGCTTACAAGTAATCGACACAGGCTCTTGCATAAAAGTGCCCGTGGGCAACAATGTGCTTGGTCGTATTTTTAATGTACTCGGTCAAACAATTGATGATAAAAATCCACTTGAAGTTAAAAAAACGTGGCCTATATTCAGAAAAGCCCCACCTTTAATCGAACAAAAAATTGCTAACGAAGTGCAAGAAACAGGCATCAAAGTTATTGATATCATGTGTCCTTACATCAAAGGTTCAAAGATTGGACTTTTTGGTGGTGCAGGTGTGGGTAAAACTATTTTAGTGCAAGAACTCATTCGCAATATTGCCACAGAGCATGGCGGAGTTTCAGTGTTTACTGGCATTGGAGAACGAACTCGTGAAGGTAATGAGCTTTGGCTTGAAATGAAAAAAACTGGTGTACTTGAAAAAACTGCTTTAGTTTTTGGTCAAATGGGCGAAATGCCTGGCGCACGTTTGCGTGTAGGCTTAACGGGTTTGACCATGGCAGAATATTTTAGAGACGAAGAAAAGAAGGATGTGTTATTATTCATCGACAATATTTTTCGTTTCGTGCAAGCGGGTTCTGAAGTTTCTACGCTGGTTGGCCGCATGCCATCAGCGGTTGGTTATCAACCAACCTTAGCTACCGAAATGGGTGCTTTGCAAGAACGAATTACTAACACGATTAATGGCTCTATCACTTCAATTCAAGCGGTGTATGTCCCTGCTGACGATATAACCGATCCCGCTCCTGCAACCACATTTATGCATTTGGATGCAAGCACGGTACTATCACGCAAATTGGTTGAACTTGGATTATATCCAGCTATTGATCCGTTGCAATCTAACTCCAAAGGTTTGTCCCCAGACGTGGTGGGTAAAAAACATTATAAAGTTGCTCGCACTATCCAAACTATTTTACAACGCTATAAAGAACTCCAAGATATCATTGCTATTTTGGGCATGGAAGAGCTTTCTGATGAAGATAAATCTATTGTAAAAAGAGCAAAAAAAATCCAGAAATTTTTAACGCAACCACTTTTTGTTGCTGAATTTGCTAGCGGATTACCAGGAAGATATGTGTCACGCGAACAAGCAGTAAATGATTTTGAACAAATTATTAGTGGCGCTTGTGATGATATTCCGGAAGACGCCTTTTATATGGTTGGTACACTTGAAGAAGCAAAAGAGAAGGCAAAAAGGTTGCTTGCAAAATGAAATTAAATATTATCAGCCCGTTTACTAAAAAATCCCTAGATATCGCGTGGATTGAAATTAACACGCCGGTGGGAAATTTTGTTATTCAACCGGGGCATGTTCCTATGATTGCAACATTAGTTCCTGAAAAAGAGATTATTTTTTGCCTGAAAAGTGGTAAACAAGAATCTTTTTTAATTAAACAAGGCACCATAGACATTACAAGAACAGATGCAACATTATTATTAAGCCAGGAGCTATAACATGAAAAGAATACTACTCCCAATATTGCTTCTAAACATCTACACCATCTCATTTTCTAGTGCCGCACCAGCAAGTGCAAGCAATCCCAATGCACAGGCTCCAGAAAAAAAATGCACCTGTGTAGGCACTCCTGCTTTAAAAAAGCTCACTGCTCTAATCTCTTATCCCCCAAGTTATTCAGCACTTCATCCACAGTTCGCCTCATATGCCTTTGGCAGTAAAGAAGAAGCAATAAAAGCTGGTTGGCGGTTTAAAAAAGGGGATTTTAATCGAGCAGAAGTAGTTCTTAGGCCAATAGAGTCCCAGGTGAATATTCGTCAACAGGGAGAAGGTATCGGCAAAACGCCTTTATGGGAAACAAGAATGATCTATATATCCGGCATATCTCTGGGCATGCAAAATGATCAAGTCATTGTCCAAAACATAGAAGTAATAGGGAATCAAGTTAAACACAAGCCTGTATTATTTCCATCTGATAAAGTAGGCAGATTTCCTGAAAATGATATGCCGGCTGAGGTTGTTGACGCACAAGAGAACGCATGAAAAAAATACTCGGCACCATCATTTCCGGCTCACTCGTTGAAGGCTTTATCATGCGCATCGTTCCCGATGCAAACATAGAGGAAATCAAAACAGGAAAATTTGTTTCCATCACCGGCAATCATCATACTTTTTTTTCTATGATTACCGATTTGACGTTGGAAGTCACTCACCCGGATATTTTATTGTTTCCACCAACAAAACAGGAAACCTTATTAAGCTCAATTTTAAAACAAAAAGATATCTATGCTACAGCAAATTTAAAGCCAATGTTGATGCTTAATAAAGATAATCAGCATATGCCGGTCAAAACAATTCCACCCCATTTTTCCAGCGTGCATGAAGCAACTAAAACCGATGTTGCCCTGATTTTTGGCGATGAAGCAGATCCAAGTAAAAAATATTTTAATATTGGCTCTCCTTTGGACATGAACACTCCAGTGTGCCTTGATTTGGAAAAACTTACCGAACGAAGCAACGGCATATTTGGCAAAACCGGCACAGGAAAAACATTTTTGACCCGCTTAGTGCTTGCCGGACTGATTAAAAATGAAAAAGCGGTAAATTTAATTTTTGATATGCACAGTGAATATGGTTTGCAAGCGCGCAAAGAAGGTAAATCACAATCATTTGTTAAAGGCCTCAAAACATTATTTCCCGATAAAGTGGTGATTTTTTCTCTTGATCCTGAATCAACGCGTCGTCGTGGAGGCATGCCTGATGTGGAAGTAATTATTCCGTATCAAGCAATTGGCGTAGAAGATATTTTATCTTTGCAAGAAGAACTGAATCTGCACCCAACTGCACTTGAAGCTGCGTATTTAATATCAGCACACTACAAACGTGATTGGCTCCAAGCATTACTTTCAAATGGTGATGACATTAAAGGATTTGCAGAAAAAATTGGTGCACATCCTGAATCTATTGCAGCGCTTTATAGAAAACTCAAAGGGCTTGAGCGTTTGCCATTCTTAAAACCTATGCAAAGCGGTGCGTATAAAGATTGTTCAGTTATTGATCAAATGATGGAATATATTGATCGCGGCATTAATATTATTGTGGAATTTGGCAACTTTACTTCTACGTTTACCTATTTGCTCATAGCAAACATCATCACGCGCAGAATTCATAAACAATATATTAATAAAACTGAAAATTTTTTGGGATCTCAACGAAAAGAAGATGAACCAAAAAAACTGATGATCACGATTGAAGAAGCGCATAAATTCTTAAATCCTCAAGCGGCACGCCAAACAATTTTTGGCACCATTGCCCGAGAAATGAGGAAATACTATGTTTCATTGCTGGTTGTCGATCAACGTCCTTCAGGCATCGATCCTGAAATATTATCACAAATTGGTACCAAAGTGGTGGCACAACTTAATGACGAAAAAGATATTCAAGCAGTGCTTAACGGCGTAAATAATTCCACTAGTTTACGTTCCGTGCTTGCTACGCTTGATAGCAAAAAGCAAGCGCTTTTGCTTGGCCATGCACTCGCTATGCCAGTCGTTATTCAAACGCGCGAATACGATGATGACTTTTATCGCGCCATGAGCATAAATATTACTTCAAAACAGATTGATGAATTTATCACCGAAATGTTTTGATTTAGTAACCATTCGTCGCATTACCACAAACAGTTTTACGACACCAACTTTGTAATGTTTTAGTTGATGCCCAACCACAAACGTGATCTGTAGCAGCATGTGATCCAGATGCGCATACTGAATTTGGACATACAATTGATCCAGTTCCTGCATCAGATGATCCAGGAGCTACAACTAAGCCCTTTTGATCTGCAAGCACATCTCCTACGTAGTTGCCATTACATACTAATCCTTGGCAGTACGTATATTTACAACCATCACAAGAATCTACACATTTAGAACAAGGCTTGTCTGCACTACATGTTGAATTTGATGACTGAGTCAATTCTCCTTTTGCCACACAACAGTCAGCATGCAATATCATACTCGAAGATAAAAAACTTATTAAACCTATTGCGCATAAAAAAATCTTTTTTAAACTCTTCATTATCATTCCTTTTTTCTTATATTTTTTCATTTAGTTCGAACAAGTACCAGGTAATTTTGTTGCCTGACAACTACCGCCCTCTTGTGAAGGATAAGCACAAGTAGTATCACTTCCAGAACTAGCATTACAATTATGACTACTCGCAGCATGTCCGCAATTACTACAAACAACATTCGTTCCCAAATTTGCACAAACAGCAGAAGCATCTGTACAACAATTGACCGGTGGCTTTGATGGATCTGAATTATCACTCAAATAACAAACTGGCCCAGTTGGACCAACCGGAGTTGCAACACCTTTATCGGTTACCAATAAATTTATAGTCGATTTTTCTGTGGTTTTGCCCGCTGAACTTTTATATTGACAGTTTGTTTTAGAAACATACGCATATTTGCAAACTCCAGATTTTCCTTTCATAATATTTTTGCCGTCGATACATTCACAACAATCACCATACACAGCAGAGCCAACAAATAATCCTGCTAGCATCATTGCCATCATGATTATTTTGTTTGTTTTCTTCATCTTTTCTCCTTTTTTTTATTTAAAAATCAAACTATTTGCACGTAGTTGAAGGTGTAGTTATCGCTGTACCATTATTTGCACTTGTGCAGGTATGCTGAGATACTGCGTGACCACCGGCATAACATTTAGGATTAGGACATTGCATAGCCAGCAACCCACCCATCCAATAATCTTTGGCACCGCAACTACTAGAACCACCTTGCTGACATTGAGTTACCCATGCTGCTGGAGGTTGAAAACCTGCAGGCATTGCAGGAGTTTTGCCCGTTGCTGGATCAATCAGAGCTGCACCATTGGCGCATAAACGAACTTCATATGGGCAACCATCACAATTGGATGGCGATGTACAGTTGATCGCCATCGCACCTGATTGCATACAACAATTTGCGTAGATTTTGGTGATCGCGGATGTGCACACTAACACGATAAAAACTAAAAAAACATTTTTTAATAACTTCATTTTGTCTCCTTATTTACAATTTTTATTAACAATTAGCGGGTACTGGTTTAGCTATAGTACATGTAGTTCCGGTTGGAGCTTGAACAGCATATCCACATGTTTCTGAACCCGCAGCTCCTGCCACACACTGATGATCCCATATTGGATGTTGACAGTTAGGGCAATTTAATGAGGCAGTAGGAGTAATTTTGTTACCGTTTTGATCCATAAGTGGATAAGTTACTGTGCCTTTACAATTGAGAGGAACAATTGCATAAGGACAACTACCATCTGAAGTCTCCTTAATCTTCATTCCTGCGGGAACTCCTCCAGATTGCTGGCAATCACAACAATGCCCATACACCTCAGAGCGCACAAAAAAACCAAGTAGCATGCAAGCCATAAGGATTATTTTATTGGTTTTCTTCATCTTTATTCCTCTATTTTTTTAATTAGTTTTAATAAATTTCCTAGATTCTATTATTAAGATAGCTAAAGCCAAAGATGCAATGCAATAAAAATAGTTCAAATTGAATTTTTTTGTGCAAAGGAGCCTAAAATTCTTGATCTTAAC
>Ga0206920_1039_pt1 | contig 43142 bp, 24 predicted proteins | sample Alteio_BWOrgHeat_65_FD_152934 | JGI IMG/M metagenome (GOLD analysis project Ga0206920, IMG submission 152934) | Enriched cells from forest soil in Barre Woods Harvard Forest LTER site, Petersham, Massachusetts, United States -... | ecosystem: Environmental > Terrestrial > Soil > Temperate forest >...
CACGGAGCGGATCTGCGAAGTGTTCAGACCTTTCTGGGGCATGCGGATATAGCGACGACACAGGTTTATACGCATGTGGCGCTTGGGCATTTAAAGAGGGTGCATCGGGAGCATCATCCGCGTGGGAAGAGAAGACAGAGCGTAGGAAGTAGGGGATAGAGTGCGCGAGAACCGGACAGAGATTTCCGAGCTGGTGGAATTGTTCCTGGCGATGCTTGCGAATGAGCGCGGTGCCTCGGAGCATACGGTGCGGGCTTATGCGCGGGAGGTGCGAAGTCTCGCCGACTATCTGGTTGAGACATTGGGCAAGGGCGCACGTGTCGAGAAGGTGGAGCATCTGCATATTCGCGCCTATCTAGGTGTCTTGTATGAACGGGGTTTGACGAAGGCCAGTGCGGCGCGGGCGCTGGCGGCGATCCGGAGCTGGTTTAAATGGTTAGCCAAAGAAGGGAAGGTGAAGCAGAATCCCGCGCTGCTGGTTTCGACGCCAAAGCTGCCGAAACATCTGCCTCGGGTTCCGAGTGTAGAGGAGGTGAACAGGGTTCTGAATTCGCTCGAAGGTGAGGCGAAGAAGAAAGAGGAGGCCGCGGCGTGGCCTGAGCGAGATCGCGTGATCTTCGAGTTGCTGTATGGATGCGGGATCCGAAACTCGGAGCTGGTGGGTCTGGATATGGGGAGTGTGAAGTGGCGGGATGATGTCGTGCTGGTTCGAGGCAAGGGAAGGAAGGAGCGGCTGGTTCCGCTGGGCGATGAGGCTGCGGCTGCGCTGCGGGATTATCTGCCACTGCGGGAGGCGAGGCTTGTCGCGGCGGGGAAGGGTGGTTTAGTTGCCGGTGGGCCGTTGCTAACCAATCTGAGAATGCGCGGGGATTGCAGGCTGACGACCCGGAGCGTGGGAAGGATTGTGAAGGCGATTGCCTTGAGCCGCGGACTGGCGGCTGATGTGCATCCGCATACGCTGCGGCATGCGTTTGGGACGCATATGCTGGAGGAGGGTGCTGATCTCAGGGCGATTCAGGAGATGCTGGGACATGAACGGCTATCGACGACCCAACGATATACGCAGTTGACGGTGGGCCAGGTGCAGAAGGTCTATGACGACACGCATCCTCGGGCGAAGTAGAAGTAGCTGTTCTTACACAATCTTAACGAACGATTTGCGAAACTTTTGTATAGCCCCGGTGTCTCTAGGTTAACCGCTAATTTGTGTGGTGACGGATTCTGAAGATAGACAAGAGACCCGCTATGGACCGTAGACTTTTGTTATAGCGATCTCGTCTTGCAAAGGTATTTGTGTATTGTTGAGGGCCAACTTTTGCTTCGATGATAGAAGCCGGTTCGTTGAGGTGTTGGTTTATCAGCGAGTGAACGGACGGGCCTGCTGTCACGAGGAAAGACGAATTTATACGATGAGCTCAATCCGTTTCAGGCGATATGCCGCGATTCTGTTTTCTTCGGGAATCTATCTGTTGGCAGGTTGCAATAGTAAGCCATCCGACCCTAAGAGCGAAGTTCCACCGGAGACGGTTGTACAACCCGATACCGATGTGAACCTGGTGCGCGTCGACCATCCCGAACATTTTCCGGTTGTGACGGCGACGCCTTATACCGCCGCGTCCAGGATTCAGGTGACGGGTACCGTGAATCCCGACATCTCGCGTACGGTGCCGGTGATTTCAATCGCCTCGGGCCGTGTTATCGATATTCACGCGCGCATTGGCGACTACGTTAAAAAAGGCCAGCTTCTGATGGACGTGCAGAGCAACGATGTCTCTTCAGCGTTTGGCCAGTATTTGAAGGCTGTTAATGATGAGCGGCTTGCGAAGGCACAGTACGATCGTGCGAAGATTCTGAACGACAAGGGCGCGATTTCGAACAGCCAGGTTGAGATCGCGCAGAATGCAGAGGACGACGCGAAGGCTGCATTGTCTGCGTCAGAGGAGCAGTTGCGCGTGCTCGGTGTGGATAAAGATCACCCTGCAGCGACAGTAAAAGTGTATGCCCCCGCGTCGGGTTACATCATTGCTCAGAATGTGACTGCCGCAGCCGCGGCTGGAGTGACTTATACGGGTTCGGCGAATGCTTTCACGATTGCGGATCTTTCCCATGTATGGATTATCTGTGATGTGTATGAGAACGATCTTCCCGCGGTGCATCTTGGGGAGAAGGCCGAAATTCGGCTGAATGCTTATCCGGATCGAGTGCTGAATGGTGTGATCAGTGATATCGGCGCAGTGCTCGATCCGCAGATACGCACGGCGAAGGTTCGGATTGAGGTTGAGAATCCCAACACAACAATGCGGGTCGGGATGTTCGCGACGGTAACGATTCAAGGCAAGAGTCCTGAGACCCACGTTCAAGTGCCGGCGACTGCGGTGTTGCATCTGCACGATCGCGACTGGGTTTACGTTCCTACGAGCGATGGTAAGTTCCGGCGCATAGCTGTTCGAAGCGGCGATAGTTTGCCGAACAATATGCAGGCGATCCTCTCCGGTATCGACGCGGGTCAGCAAGTGGTTTCGAATGTGCTGGCGCTGCAGAATGCGGCGGATCAGTAATGATTCGAGGACTCGTCGACTTTGCGCTGAATAACCGATGGCTTGTCCTCGGTCTTGCCGTGATGCTCTTCGCATGGGGAGTGGTTTCGTTCCACAATCTTCCGGTTGAGGCTTATCCCGATGTTGCGAACAACTACGTTCAGGTAATTACGCAGTGGCCGGGGCGAGCCGCCGAAGAGGTGGAGCAACAAGTGACGACGCCGATCGAGATACAGATGGCGGGAATCCCGCACATGGCTCATCTGCGCTCGACTTCGCTGGCCGGGCTTTCCAGCGTGACGATGATCTTCGATGACGATTCGGTGAACAAGGACAATCGTGATCAGGTCTTCCAGCGGCTGGGGTTGGTGACGTTACCCGCAGGACTGCAGCCGCAGATGGGAACGGACTGGAGCCCTGTCGGCCAGATCTATTGGTATACGTTGCGGTCGACGAATCCTGCTTATGACAGCATGGAACTTAAATCTTTGCAGGATTGGAGACTTGAGAAAGAGTTCAAGTCAGTTCCGGGAGTTGTGGATGTTTCCAGCTTTGGAGGCATTACCCGTGAGTACCAGGTGCGGGTCGACCCGGGCAAACTGATCGCTTATGGGTTGAGCATTGGGCAGGTGGAACAGCAGATTGCCAACAACAACGCCAACGCGGGCGGAAGTTTTATTGAGCAGGGTCAGCAGCAGGTCAATGTTCGCGAGGTGGGTCTCTACAAGAACGTCAAAGATATCGAAGACACGGTTCTCAAAACTCAGTCGGGCACAGCTCTTCACGTAAGAGATATTGCCGCGGTTGTTCAGGGCCCGCGGATACGTCTTGGCCAGATCGGTAAGACCTGCCGTTTTGGGGCAACTCCTCCGTCGGAGGCGGGCGCGTCCTTCAGCGGGAGCGATCCCTGTGTGGATCACGCGGAGAAGCCAGGCGGTAAGGTGATTCATCACGAGGATGGGAGGCTGATCGATAACGGTGATGTTGTCGAGGGAATCGTCCTGATGCAGAAGGGAGACAACTCCGACGCGACGCTGGAAGGCATTCACAAGAAGGTAGAAGAGCTGAACGATCACGTTCTGCCGCCGGGCGTGAAGATCATTCCATTTTTGGATCGCAGTGAGTTGCTGCACTATACGACGCATACTGTGCTTCACAATCTGACGGAAGGCATCATCCTGGTCGTGGTCATTCTCTTTCTCTTCCTTGGGAACGCTCGCGGCGCGATCATCGTGGCTCTTACAATCCCGTTTGCGTTGCTGTTCGCTGCGATCTGCCTGAATTTGCGGGAGATCCCTGCGAACCTTCTTTCGCTCGGTGCGCTGGATTTTGGAATGGTTGTGGACGGCTCGGTCGTGATTGTCGAGAACATCGTCCGGCATCTAAGTCATGGCCGCAAAGAAGGTATTACTCCGACGCAACAGATTCGTGATGCCACGCATGAAGTGCAGCGGCCGGTCTTCTTTGCGCGCGCGATGATCATCACGGCGTATCTGCCGATTTTTACACTGCAGTCGGTTGAAGGGCGGCTATTCAAGCCGATGGCTTGGATGGTGAGTTTTGCCCTACTCGGCGCGCTGATCTTTTCTTTGCTGCTCGCTCCGGTTTTGTCGAGCCTGTTGTTCCCCAAGGGAGCGAGCGAGTGGGAAAATCCGGTGATGATCTGGCTGACGAACCGCTATCGTCATGCGGTGAAGTGGGCGATTGAACATCGCAAATTCACTGTCAGTCTTGCGGGTGTTGCGCTCTTCACCGCCGGATTCCTTATTTTCAGCGGCGTCATTGGATCAGAGTTTCTTCCGCATCTTGATGAAGGCTCGATCTGGGCAAGAGGCACGCTTGCTCCTTCGACAGGGCCAACGGAGAGTCTGAGAATTATGAATGAGGGGCGTCTGAAGCTGGCGGCGTTTCCGGAGGTGTTCAAGGTCGTGAGCCAGACTGGACGTCCGGACGACGGTACGGATACGACAGGATTTTTCAATACCGAGTACTTCGTCGATCTGAAGCCCAAAGATCAATGGCGCCCGGTGTTTAAGGAGAATAAAGAAGAGCTGATTGCGGCGATGGATCGCGAGCTTGAAAAGATGCCTGGTGTTTTGTGGAACTTTTCTCAGCCGATTTCGGACAACGTTGAAGAGGCTGTCAGCGGCGTCAAGGGCGAACTCGCAGTGAAGATTTACGGTGACGATCTTCGAACGCTTGAAGAAAAAGGTAATGAGATTGTCTCGGTGATGGGCAAGGTCAGGGGCGTCCAGGACCTTGGCTTATTCCGAGTGATCGGCCAGCCGAACCTGAACTACATTGTGAATCGCGAGGCTGCTGCGCGGCATGGCATCAATGTTGCCGATGTTCAGGATGCGATTCAAACGGCAGTCGGCGGCAATGCGGTGACGCAGGTTCTGCAGGGGGAAGCGCGCTATGACGTTGTGGTGCGATATCTGCCGCAGTATCGCAGTACGCAGGAGGCGATCGACAATATTCGCCTGCTTTCTCCATCGGGAGAACGTGTTTCGCTTGCTCAGCTGACGACGATTAAGACAGAAGACGGCGCGGAAGAGGTTTATCGCGAAGGCGGGCAACGATATGTTGCGATCAAGTACAGCGTCCGCAACCGTGACCTTGGTTCGACGGTTGAAGAGGCTATCAGTAAGGTAAAGGAGCAGGTGAAGCTGCCCACCGGATACAAGATCGATTGGGCCGGCGAGTATGAGAGTCAGAAACGATCGTCGCGGCGATTGATGCTGGTTTTGCCGATCACGCTGATTCTTATCTTCATCATTCTCTACACAATGTTTCACTCGGGGAAATGGGCTCTGCTCATTCTCGGAAATGTTTCGATGGCGCCTTTGGGTGGGTTGATTGCGCTTCTGCTTACCGGCACTCACTTTTCGGTCTCGTCCGGCGTTGGATTTCTTGCGCTCTTTGGGGTTTCGGTTCAGGTGGGCGTAATCATGCTGGAGTACATCAACCAGATGCGGGTACGTGGGCATTCGATCGAAGAGGCGGCGATCGAGGGAGCGGTTCTCAGGCTTCGGCCGATCATGATGACGATGCTGGTTGCGACGCTAGGCCTATTGCCTGCCGCGACTTCGCACGGGATTGGGTCGGATTCGCAACGTCCTTTTGCGATTGTTATCGTTGGTGGACTTATTGGGGCGCTGCTGATTAGTGTCTTTCTGCTGCCTACCTTGTACGTTTGGATTGCAAGGCCGAACGATGTTCTTCCAGTGCCCGAGACGGAGTTTGAAAACTGATGAGATACCGAAATCTTCTCGTCGGGGCATGTGTTCTTGTGAGCGTTGGCACGGCTTATGGGCAAAATCAGCCTGTGCCCTATGTGGCGATTACCATGGCACAGGCTGTCGAGCTCGCGCGTGCGAAGAATCCTACGTTGCTTGCTGCGCAACAGAGTCTCCAATCGGTGAAGGCGCAGGAGATTCAGGCTGGCGTGAGACAGAATCCAAATCTTGTTCTTACGGGTTCGAATGTGACGCTGGGAGAAGACGCCGCCAATCCGTATTTCTACTCAGTCGGAGTTTCGCGACTGTTTGAGCGCGGGGAAAAACGCCGGTGGCGGCTGGATAGCGCTCGATCGACGACAGCGCAGACGGATGCGCAGTACCATGCGCAAGAACAGCAGACGATTCTTGCGGTGAGGCAGGCGTTTACGAATTTTGTTGTCGCCAAGGCCGCAAGAAAGATCGCTGAGGACAATCTGAAGGACTTCAAACACGAATTGGATATTAACGCGGAGCGGCTGAAGGCGGGCGATTTGGCCAAGCTGGATTTTGAGAGGCTGGATCTGCAGATGGCGCAGTTTGAATCGGATGAATCGAATGCGATTACCAATGCACAGCAGGCGAGTCTGCAGTTACAGGTGCTGCTTGGGTACGACAAGGCGCGCAAGGATTTCGATGTGGTGGGCGATGTAGTTCCGCCTGCAGTGAATGACACGATGGAGAGTCTGGAGCAGAAGGCGCTGGCCGCACGGCCTGATTATCATGCGGCACAACTTGGGGTGGCCGTTGCAGACGCGAACGTGAAGCTGGCTTACGCGAATGGTACTGCTGATCCGACGGTCGAAGCAGACTATGACCGTAACGGGCCTGACAATTCTGCTGCGTTTAGCCTTAATATTCCTTTGCGCTTCTTCGATCGCAATCAGGGGAATAAAGAGACCAGCAAATATGTGGCGCAGGCAAGCCGGTTTACTGAACTCGCGGCACGCAACCAGGTAGTTAGCGATGTCGATCAGGCCTGGGTTGGTTATGAGAACGCGAAGGTTCTTTCCGATCGCTATAACGGACACTATCTCGACGAGGCGAAGGATGTGCTGGAGATTTCGAAGTTCAGCTATGACCATGGAGCGCTGGCGCTGATTGATTATCTCGACGCTGTGCGCGAGGCGCGTTCGGTGACGACGGACGCGCTGAATGCGTACTCGCAGACGTGGATGGCAATTCACCAGCTCAGCTTTGCAACGGCTACGGAAGTGGTTCCGTAGCTGGATTTTCTTAGTGTTAATGCGAAAAGCAGCGACTTGGGTCGCTGCTTTTCGCTTTCAGGATCAGAGAGGGTTAGAAGAAGACGGTTGCGGCGAACTGTACTTTGCGTCCATTCGTCGAAGTGTTTGCGTTATTGCCGAAGGTGTTGCGGATGCTGCCGAAGACCGGGTTTGCGGTGCCTGTAATCAACGGATAGGAGCCTCCTACTGAGGTGCAGGACTGGCCGTTGGTGCTGGTTGTGGAGCAGGAGAACTTTGCCTGCGGCTGCCCGAGATTTGGAGTGTTAAAGACGTTGTAGCCCTCGACGCGGACGTTGAGACGCATTCCCTCGCGGATCCGTGCGAGTGGGAAGTCGCGACCGACGGTCATGTTCGTCATGATGTAACCGGGGCCGATCATCGTATTTCGTCCGACGGAGCTGAAGGTTCCGACGGTTGGGTAGGTGAACGCGTCGACGTTGAAGTATTCGACGGTCTTGGCGAGGCGATGCCGGCTGGAGTCAAGATGCGGATTCGCACCGGGAACCAACGCTGCTCTTTGATTGGGCTCGCCATCCAGAGCTGAGTCGTTGTTGATGGTCACGCTGAAGGGACGACCGGTCTGTGCTTTGTAGGTGCCACTGTAAACCCAGTTGTTGAAGATGGAGCGTACGACAAGCGAGTTGCTGTTGACTTTGGGGAAGCGCGCGACCCAGCCCACACTGAAGATGTGGGTCGCATTGTTGTCGGAGAGTCCGCGGTCAGATCTTACGTTGAAGACGTTGGGCACTGCATTGGAGGTGGTCTGACCGTTAGTGTCCACGTCGATTGCGCGTGAGAACGTGTAGGCCGCCAGCATGTTGAGATATCGGCCTCCACGTTGGGTGTACTGCATCTGCAGCGCGTTGTAACTTGCGGTTCCGATGCTCAGGATATCGACGATGCCTTGACCGCCAAAGTTGAACGGGACGTAGCGAAGGCGGGCCTGAGTCGATTGCGTGGATGAGCTTGCATTGCGGCAGTACTTGGCGGGGTCGGCCTGGAAGTAGCCGCCGCTGCAGTCGTAGATTGCCGGATTGAGATCGAGCGGTACGACGAGTTTGCGAGCGAATTTGCCAACGTAATTTGTGTCGAGCGTGCCGCCGTGGGGGATGTGGAGTTGGAAGCCGAAGTTGACGGCTTCCGAGTAGGGTGTGCGGAAGTTTTTGTCGGGGAAGAAGATGGAAAAGGGCGCGATGAACTGTGGGTTCTTCGGATCGAAGCCCTGTGGGACGACCTTGACGGGCCCTCCAACCTCTGTGAGGAGCGGAACCGATGCTCCGCCTGGGGGTGTTTGATTGAAGAAGATGAAGTGGTACGGTTCGCCAACACCGACGACATTGGCGTTGACTGCGTCGAAGAAGATGCCGTATCCGCCGCGAACGAGAAGTTTTCCCTGGCCTGTGACGTCGTAAGCGAAGCCCACGCGTGGGGCGAGCCCATTGAAATCGGTGGGCACGAGAGACGGCAGCACGCCTTTGTCGCCCGGGAAGCCGAGGCCGCCGACTGCAGTGGGGAAGACGGTGGATTGGATGCCAGGGATAAAGGTGGCAGACTGTCCGTGCGGTTCGAACCACTGGAAGGGAAGTTCGTATCGAAAGCCGAGGTTCAGGGTCAATCTGGAGGTCAAACGCCAGTCGTCCTGGAGGTAGGAGAAGACTGCGTGTTGAATGCCGCCCTGGAGGAGGCGGTTTTGCGCCTGAGTTGAGTTGGCAAGGCCCATCATGCCGTCTGCGAAACTGACTCCGGTGTAGGTGGAACTGAAAGCAAGGGAACCTGCGTAATCCGAACGAGTGAGATATTGGAGACGAAGGTAAGAAAATCCACCCTGGAGGGTGTGATTGCCTTTGATCCAGGTCATACTTTCGGCCATCTCAACGTTTTCGTTGATGTGGTCCTGATATCCCTGGCCCGTGTTGCCCAATGAGAACTGATTGGAAAAGCTGAAGGCCGGGAGAGTTGGAATACCGGATTCGATGAAGTTGCCGCCAAAGTCAGCGAGCGTGCGGTGATCTGTCGGAAGCTGGGATGCTTCAAACCGCTTGTAGCCGACACGCAATTTATTCAAGAGATTTGGTCTCATGACCCAGGTCCAGCCAACGTTGCCGAAGTTGCTGACCGCCTTTTGTGCGACGGGAGCATACGTCGCAACTCCCAGCGAGTTGCTGTCAACGCCCAGAGGGCCAAGCGAACTGGAGTTGATGAAGTTGTAACGAACATCGAAACTATGCTTCGGGTTGAAGATGTAATCAACGCGCGCGAGGAGGTTTTTGTCGCCTGTGGGATCGGGTGAGCTGGTGACGGCGAGGCCGCCTGCTGAATTACTGACAGCAGGCACGAAGGTGTTAACGATCTTCAACATGACCGGATTGAGGCACTGTACGGGCGCCTCACCAAAGGGCAGGTAAGTTTGCTGCGATCCGGAGAGGCCTGGCTGGGCTCCTTGAAAGACCTTTGCGGCGATGAGGAGAGGAATACAAGGGGATGTTCCGGTGCCGCCGGCCTGAGTCCATGCGGTGTTGATGTTGTCTTCGGCGTTTACGTTGGTGACCTGGTTTCCACTGGAAGAGTTGACGTTTTCGGGATTGATGATCTTTCCCCCGGTTGCATCGGCCAAGAAGCTAGCGCAGCTCATGCCTGGGAACGGCCCCGCGGTGTTGCAAGGCCGTGCAGTTACTCCGTCTGGATTGAGTCCGCGTTCCGCGTAGCCGATGTATGGAATCGAACCCGTGGTAAGAAGATGTCCGATCAGGTCCTGAAAGGCTCCAAAGTAAAAGAGCTTATCTTTGATGATAGGGCCGCCGATGGTAAATCCGAACTGATTGATGTTGTCCTTCGGATTGACTTTGGAGAGATAGTCAGCGGCGTTGAAGGCCTGATTCTGAATGTAGTCCCATGCGGCACCATGAATCTGATTGGTTCCGCTGCGCGTGACGACGTTTACGACGGATCCGGAGTTCCGTCCATATTCCGCCTTGTAGTTATTCAGAACGACGCTGACTTCCTGCAATGAGTTTGGTGGGGGGAAGTTCACTCCGGTGTTGTAGAACAGGTTGTTCCACATTAAGCCGTCGAAGAGGAACAGATTTTGCGTGTTTCGGGAACCGGACGCGCTGAAGGTTGGGCCCTTGGTGTCACCAGTGAAGGTTGGCGGTGCGTTGACGTCAACGACTCCGGGCAGGAGCGCTCCCAATGCAACGACGTTGTGGCCGTCGATCGGGAGGTCCTCGATGAGCTTCTCGTCAATCATCGTTCCGAGAGTTGCGGACTTTGCGTCAATGGCCGTGCTGCTGGTATCGACGACGGTGACGGATTGTGTTGTGGAACCCGTGACCATCTTGACGATCTCTTTGATGTCAGAGTTCGCATCGACTCGGATGCCAGTGATGATCGAGTTTTCAAACTGAGGCGATGTGACAGTGAGCGAGTACGTGCCGATGGGCAGGCCAGTGATGGTGAATTCGCCGGAGGCATTGCTTTTGACGGCGCGAGAGACAGCATGGGACGGGTCGGTTGCGGTGATCGCGGCTCCGGGGATGACCGCACCGGTCGCATCCTGGACGCTTCCGAAGATGCTTCCCGTGTTTTGCGCGAGAACAGGCCGCGCGGCCAGCATAAGTGTTCCGGCAAAGACGGTTAGTGCAAGAATTTTTGATTTGCGGGAGATTATTTTGCAAAGCGCAGCGCCACAGCGAAGCCGCCCGAGAGACTTGGTGCTTTTCATGCCCTACTCCAATTTTGACTCAGTACTGGTCAGACCATAACAACCGCGGGAAGTATGCGTTTTTAGGCATATGGCTGTCAAGTATTTCGTGTGTCTTGCCCGTAAAATGCCATATTCAAGGCAGAAACAGAGGTTGCCCACTTATTGACATTCGTACATCACAACAGGTACATTTCGGGCGGTTCACAAGTTTCGTTGCTTTTGGTCTTACCACGGATTTCGAGTGCAACCTGCACATGAACGAGAATTTGTGTGTATGCGCAACGCTATCAGAATTGCGCATGATCGTTGAGTTTTTGACTAACGGAGTGTTTGGATGAGTTTTTTGGGGAGCATGGCTAGCAAAGTTGGGAAGTCCGCCCTGGGTGCATTTTTCCTGTTGATGAGTGTTGGTATTGCGGATGCGCAGACGGCGCCTTATCTGCTTCCTTATACGATTACGACGATTGCCGGAGGTGGCACGGCGCCTTCAAGTGTGGGAGTGCCTTGTCCCAGCGGAGTCGCAGGTCAAACTGTGGGCAACATCATCGATACGTCAGGGAATGGTTGCCTAGCGACGTCTCCTTCGGTTGTTACAAGTTCGGATACGCATGACGTCGGTGTCGATTCCGTGGGCAACGTATATTTCATCGACAATGGATCGCCGCTGATGATCCGCAGAATTGATGGTCGGAGCGGCATCGTGACGTTGTTCGTGGGAAGTACGTCAAGTAAAGTTTGCGCTGCGGCGGTGGACAAGTGGGGTGACAACTGTTCAGCCAACGATGGCGCCGGCAATGTGGCCGGAGGTTTCACCGTGTTAACGACTACTCGTGGGCTTAACGTTGCAAAGAATGGGGATGTTTATATTGCGGACTACTCGGGGCGCCTCATTCATAGGATCAGCGCTGCGACGGGGATTATGAGCATCATTGCGGGCGCGCTGACAGGCACTGCAGGAAGCAAGAATAGTGCGACTGGCGGCTACACGGGAGATGGAGGACCTGGGAACAATGCCGAGGTAAATTCGCCGCGCGGTGTGACGGCTGACGCGGCGGGAAATGTCTACATCGCGGACACCACCAATAACGTTGTTCGCATGGTGAATTATGCAACCGGAGTGATTTCGACGATTGTAGGTAAATATCCGGGAAGCAATACTTCGGCACCCGCCGGCGCTGGGGGAGATGGTGGGCCAGCGACCGCAGCGCAGTTGTCCGGACCTGAGGATGTGGAGATTGACGCTAACGGAAATTTGTTTATCGCAGATTTTGGCAACAATCGAATACGCGTCGTGTATGCAGGCGGAGCGCAGGTTGCGGCGCTTATCGCGGCAACGAACGGGAATGCGGTCGCGGTCGCAGGCAATATCTACACGATTATGGGCGGAGGGACTGGCACTTATGCTGCTGGTTCTGTGGTTCTCGCAACGAGCGTTCCGGTTTCCAACGTTCGTAAGATTGCACTCGATGCTCGCGGAAATGTTTATCTTGCAGACAACGGAAATGACGTTATCTGGTTTGAAGATGCGACGACGGGCTACATGCGCGTGATTGCAGGAACTCCCACGAAGACTTCCGGCGGAGCCGGATGCGGGTTGGCGAGCCCGATTGGTGACGGATGCCAGGGAACGCTCGCCACGCTGAACCCAAATAGCGCGATGGGAGTCAGCGTGGATTCGACGGGGAATATTTATATCTCGGACTCGGGCGATCAACGCATTCGGAAGGTTTCGCTCAATCAGAGTTTCCCAACGGTAACGGCGGGAGGTTCGGCCACCCAAACAATCATGGTTCATTTTGCGATAGGTGATACACCGGCAGCTACGTCGCCATTCGTTGTAGCTGGCAGTGCAGATTTCGTGGTGACGCCGGGGAACTGTGCTCTCAATTCCGATAACACAACCGACTGTACGTTGACGGTGACGTTTTCTCCGACTCGACCCGGGATTGATACGGCGATGCTGACGGTGAAGTCCAGTGCTGGTTCAACTTCTCAGTTTGCTCTGAACGGTACAGGCGCAGCTGCTGCAGTCGCATTGGATCCGGGGACGGCTGCAGGGTTTGGTGCGGGTTTCAATTCTCCTGCGGGAATCTCTCTTGATTCAGCCGGAAATTCCTATGTCGCCGATACGGGGAATAACGTCGTGGTTCGCTACGACAGCGCGGGCAATAAGACCGTGATCGCTGGAACGGGAACCGCAGGGAACAGTGGCAACGGCGGACCTGCTACCGCTGCAGCACTGTCGGCCCCCTCGGCAGTGACGGTTACACCTAATGGCGCGATCTATATCGCGGATAAAGGCAACAATGTTGTTCGCCGTATCGATCCGCTCACTGGAGTGATCAATGTCGTTGCAGGCGGATCGACGACCACATGTACGCTCGCTCTTAACGCTTTTGGAGACGGCTGTCCTGGTACCCAGGCGAACCTGTCGGGGCCGGCTGGACTCGCTTCGGATTCGCGCGGAAATGTCTTTATCTCGGACACTGGCAACAATACGGTGCGAGAGCTAACGAGTTCGGGCTACATCTTCAATGTTGGCGGTGCGGTTTTCAGTTCGCCGACGGGCCTGCAGGTTGATGGAGGTACCAACATCTTTGTTGCCGATACGGGTCACAGTACGATTCGTAAAATTGTTGCGGTCGGCGGAGCCGTTGTGACGGTAGCGGGGAATGGACAAAATGGATCCGCAGGTAATGGAGGCGCAGCGACAGATGCTGAACTGAGCAATCCGACGGGGATTGCATTGGATGCTGCAGGCAACCTGTACATTGCCGACACCGGAAACCAGGTCATTCGCTCGGTGAACGGCACGGGGATTATTAACACAGTTGCCGGAACGCTTGGACAGAGCGGTTCGGGTGCGCTGCCTGGTCCTGTGAACGGTCTTTTATTGAACCTTCCTGGTGGAATTGGTGCAAATACAGCGGGCAAGCTGTATGTTCTTGATTCCGGGAATAACAGAGCCTACACGATTGATCGGACATCGGTGGTCGAGAACCTGGGTACAGTCAGTCCGAATAACTCCAGCCCGGTTCAGACGATTCAGGAGACGAACACAGGTTCGCTTCCGGTTCTTCTTTCCCAGTCGTCCAGTCAATCGGTCTTCACGACGACAGGCGACGGATCGGTATTTGCAGTGACTGGACAGGGGTCCTCTGGCTGTTCAGCAAACCTGAACCTCACCTCTGGAGCAACATGCTTCTGGGGAGCACAATTCAATCCCGTCGCTGTTACAAGCTCAAGTGCAACATTTACTGAAACCAATACTTCGCCGGTCTTGCCTGTTGCGCCATCGATCACATTGAGCGGGTTAGGTGCAAATCTGGTCGCGACGACTTCGGCGACGGTGCTGACTTCTCCTGCATCCGGGAATCCTCAGTTTGGAGTTCCTTTTGTAGTGGCGACCACCGTGACGCCAGCGAGTTGCAATCCATCGGCACCCTCGTGCGTTCCGACAGGGACAGTGCAGTTTTTCGTGGGCACCGCACCGGTTGGCGTTCCAGTTGCGCTCAACGGGAGTGGCGTTGCCTCGACGAGCATCAGTGGACAAAATGTGGGGACGCATAGCGTGACGGCGGTGTATAACGGCGACAGCTTCTATGGAAGCAGTACTGCTCCCGCGTTCAATGTGACCGTCACTACCGGGGCAGCGAATGTTGTTGTTACTTTCTCGGCGGCATCGGTACCACAGTTCCAGCCGCTGACAATCATTGCGAAAGCTTCGTCTGCAACTGGGGGAATTCCTACCGGTAGCGTCGCCTTCTTTGCCGATGGAAAATCGATTGGGGCCGCTCAACTCGATGCAACCGGCACCGCCAGCATCGTTGATCCTCTGCCAGGCACCGATCCTTCCACGAATCAACCATACATTCCTAACAGCTTTGGGTTGTTCGCAGGAGCACACGCAGTTACTGCTGTCTATGCAGGTGATGCGAATTACAGCAAATCGACTTCGCCTGCGGCGACTCTTACGATTCAACCCGACGCGCCGGGCTTCCAGGCCTTCTTCATCTCGCCGACGACCTTGGGACAAGTGACTTCGTTGAGCGCTGGAACGGCACAGGGATCTACGGCACTGGCTACGGTTGTTGTTGTGCCGTCCAATACGCTGAATGGAACGGTCACTTTTGCATGTTCGGGGTTGCCGGCGAACTCGGTGTGCACCGTTACTCCCACCAACCTAGTGTTTGCTCCGGTGGCGGGATCGCCGGCATCTCAATCGGTTGGAGTTACATTGTGGACCGATGTCTCCCCGGGTGTGGTGCCGACAGCAACTTCTCACACGGTTCGCCCATCCTTCGGTACGTCACGATCCGGAACAGCACTTGCGTCGATGCTGGGATGGCCGGTGCTTTTGATCAGCTTTGCGGGCGTGTTTGGGTTCCGGAAGCGTCTCCGAACGATGGGATTGCTCACCGTGCTTGTTCTTGCTGGCTTGTTGGGCGGCAGTTCGATGATCCTAAGCGGATGCAGCACAGGAGCAGCAGCGAAACCAAGTCTGACCCCAGTTGGGGCGTACAAGGTGAATCTGACCGTATCCGGGCCAAACAGTACTTCGGTCACTATGCCGATTCAGTTCACTGTGGCTGCGGGTGTGGCCGGACAGGAATAAGGCGGGCTTTGGTTTCTCGAAGCGGTCACCTCAGGGTGGCCTCTTCTTTTTATAAGGTGCGACGCTTCTGGAGACTTGGCTTACGGTGGTTCGATTCGTGATGCTTCGCCTCAAAACTTCGTTACATCCGCCGTGCCCATATGTCCACTGAAGGCATCGCGGACGACAAATCTTAAGCGAACAATATTGTTGGGAAGTGTGATGGGAAGGGTGAAGTTTGCGCCACTATTGCTGTCTCCGCGGGGGAAGGTCTCTTCACGAATCACGTGACCCAGGAGTTTGCCTTTGCTGTCGTACCATCCTGCTGCTACGGTCGCCTCAGCGTGTTGACTGCCGTCGGGTGCGGGATCCGACCATCTGAGGCCGGATTCTGCAACGTGTATCTGATAGACGTTTTCGGATTTCGTCGCGGCTACGGTGAGTCCGTTGTATGAGATTGTCGTGGTCAACGCAGCAGAAAGATCGAGTTGGAGGTTGGCGACAACCTGCTTCGTCGAGATGGACTTATCGAGGACGGGATTGATGTCGGAAGATGTTTCGGGATAATAGCCATCTCGAGTCGTTGCGCGGAGAGTTGGATCCTTCATGACGATTCGGATTCTGCGGAACTTTGCCGGGTCATCGGACGTGTTGGATGGAGAGTAGGAGAGTGTGAAGTAGTCCTGGCCCTTCGCCACGCTTTCGGCGATGACATTGTTCAGATCGTTTCGTCCTGTGAAAGCAATGCCGCCCGTTGACGGAGCGAAATTTGTGAAAGACACCAAACCTCCACCGAAGGGATCGCTTCCATTCTCATCCAGTGAGGTGTTGAGGTCGTCGGGGGTGTCGACTTCGATGACAGATGTTGAACCGGCAGTGGGGTTGATACTGTACATCGTGATGCGTGCTGCGAGCAGACGCGCCGTGCAGTGCCTCATGGCCGCTTCAAGGGTATCGGCCTGCTGTTGTTCCATGCCGACGAGGTTTGCGGAGGGAAATCCATTGCCTACCCAGATGAGGTTTTTTCGCCCTGGCGTGCCGGAGGAAGCCTGCGCGATCTGCTGAAGGGCCGCCATCACCTGTGCCATACGCTCCACGGAACCTGGACCCGATCGTCCGCTGTTCATCATGCGCCATGGGTATTCGGGCATGCGCTTTTTAACTACTTCGATGAGCTCATCACGGTTTTGCGTGTAGTCATGTACCTGCTGAAAGGTGCTGTTCGTCGCAATCATCATGGCAGTCGGTTGTTTGAGGATTGGCGCCTGCGCCTCCAGATACTTGATCATCATTTGGCGCGAGAAGCTCATATCTTCGAAACGTGAGTTCAGCTCGTCGAGGACAAGAAGCGTTACGGGAGCGTCGCCGATCTTCTTCAGGTCGGCCGCAGAGTTCACGACGGCCTTGTCACTTGCGGGCAACTGATGCTGACTCGGTGGCTCGAAGCTGCGGATTGTCTGGGTTTGTTTATCCTCGAGGATCGTAAAATCATCGGCCGTGAGGTCGCGATGAATGAGGTTACCCTTTTTGTCGGTAACGACTACGTCGAGGACCACAATCCTTGTAGTGACCTTGATTGTTGCGGGTTGTGTGGTTTGCGTCGTGGCTATGAGTGGAAAGAGAGAGACTAGAACTGCTGTTGTGACAGAGAGGCGAGCCAAACTCGACATGTAACTTCCTTGCCTAGGAGAGAATCAGTTCCCTCGATGTAAACGCCGAATTGATTCTGTTTGTTGCGGTTTTAGAGCGATAAGTAGAGCGAAATTCTCTCCATGCATTGCTTCGAGGCAGGTCGTGCGGCATGGTTGCAGCGACCTGGGTCAGGGTTTGGGAAAGGGAACGAATTTGTCTGCGCACGAGACTGCGGATCCTTTTCCGGGAGTGCCCTGTGAGGTAGAGTCTGTACCGTCAACGAGTTTCAGATTGACCGGGCCGGGGCCCTCAAGAAAGTCTGTGTGGTGGATCGAATAGCTATATGAGGCAGGGTCGGTAAGGAGAACGTTATCGAGAGTTGTCGCGATGCGGAAGGCTTTCGAGTAGCCGTTGAAAGAGATTTTCCCGCCTCCTGATACGCGAATGTTGTGCAGAGTGACGTCGCGCATTGAAGGCGGCAAGTTTCCTTCCACTGTGCCTGCGGCGGTATATCCGGTGTCGAATGTGATTGGATTTGGAGAGTCGCGCACACAGATGTCGTCGTAGATGACATCATGGACGAGACCACCGCGAGATCCGTTCGACTTGATGCGGATGCCATTGTCGGGACCATCGAGGGAGAGGTCGAAGACGCGAATCCTGCTGACTCCGCCGTTGGTCTCGCTTCCAATCGACATTCCGTGACCCCAATAGAAATGGTTGTGGCTGACCGTCATGTTTGTGATGCCACCGGTGCCGCCCTTGATGGCTACATTGTCGTCGCCAGTGCGAATGAAGCTGTGCGTGATGGTGATGTTTTTGGAGCCTGCTCCGGGATCGACCCCGTCCGTGTTGCGTGCGCCACGTTTTGGAGTGTCGATCTTCAGTCCCCATACGGTGAAGCCATCGCCGTGGTTGTAGACGATGTGGAAATTTGGCGAATTTTTAAGTGTGATTTGATAAACCGTGAAATTGTCTGCTGCGTCGGTGACGATAAGACGTGGAACCTGCTGGCGGCCGCCTGCGCGGGCCTGTTCTGCGAGATCCCACCAGGAGACGTTCTTGCCAAGAATTTTTTCTCCTCCACGTCCATCAATCACGCCTTCGCCCATGATTCCAGCGCCAGAGATATGTTGCGCAGCGATCAATGGTTTGCATCCGCTTCCTGAATCATTCACCAGTCCACAACTGCCCGGAGTCTTTTCGTAGAGGGCTGAATCGCGCGATGCGAATAGAGTGACGCCTTTGTCGACGACAAGTGTTACTCCTTCGCGTAGTTCGAGAGGGCCGCTGAGAAATGCGTTTTCCGCGCCGTGGCTGCGGAGGACGACGCCGTGACCTTCTTCGCATGCATCGAGTGCCTGTTGAATACGGGAGGTGTCTAACCTGTCCTCATCTGTTTTGGCCAGAGCTTGATTGTTGACGTGCAGGTGAGCGTCGAGCGAACTGCAGATAGGCGGAAGGACAGGTTCGGTGATTTTTCGGCTGTCCTGTGCGCTGAGAAAGGTAATTGGCGAAAGTGCGAAGAGTAGAAAGACCCGTTTCATCGAGGAACTCCATGAGCGATGGCTTGAATATTATTGAGGGTTCCCTGCAAAGGGCTGTCGGGGCGCAGTCGTCAGGGTAGATGAATACGACGCCGGTACTAAAGATCTTCAGATTGTCCTGTCCGCTGAGCCCCTGGTATTGCGAATGGGTGTAATCGAATACACGCGAGGCCGATCATGGACTCCGCGTACGGCTCGGGTTTGAGAAATTGAGGTCTGCTTCCAATCGTGGTCCTACAACTAGAATGCCTGCGAAAAGTGCCAGATAAAAGCAGGTCGATTTATTCAATATTTCCTCCGCGAAAAAGCATACATGAGGAGGATTATGTTACGAAAGTGGTTTGACCAATCGGATTTTCTATGCGCTTGGTCGGTCGAATTTTCTGACCTCAGAACGAAGAGTTGAAATGTTCAAAAACGTATACAATTGTTGCACCCAACGGCATCCGTTGCGGCATTCCACGAAGGCGGATTATCGTAGTGCGTCTAAAAATACGTTTTTTTCTGTTTTGCTTTTTGCTGACAAGCTGTCTGGTTGTGCCTGCGAAGTTGTCGGCAGCGACGCCTGCTGCCTCGACACCACCCATGGGATGGAATAGCTGGAATCACTTCGGGCATCGTGTGACCGACAAAACAATTCGGGATACTGCTGATGCAATGGTTGCGTCGGGCATGCGGGATGCTGGGTATATCTACGTCAATATCGATGACACCTGGGAGGGTGAGCGCGACGCTGAAGGCCATCTTCATCCGAACGACAAGTTTCCGGATATGAAGGCTCTGGCTGATTACGTTCATAGCAAAGGGTTGAAACTTGGAATCTATTCCTCTCCAGGAGCCAAGACCTGCGCGGGTTTTGAAGGTAGCCTGGGCCACGAAGAGATGGATGCACAGGATTACGCGAAGTGGGGGATCGACTACCTGAAGTACGATCTATGCAGCTATACCAAGGAACTGCGAGAACAGGCTGGAAATGATCCTGACAAATCGGCTGAAGTAATGCAGCGGGTTTATACGAAGATGCATGATGCTCTTGCCGCGACGGGCCGACCTATTGTTCTGAGCATGTGCCAATACGGCTGGTATGCAGTGTGGCGTTGGGGTACTAAGTCGGGTGGCAATCTCTGGCGAACCACCGGAGATATTCAGGATAACTATCTTTCAATGGCGAACATCGGGTTTTCGCAAGCTGGTCTGAGTCCGTTTGCAGCGCCGGGCCATTGGAATGATCCAGACATGCTTGAGGTAGGAAACGGGGGCATGAAACCGATGGAGTACCGGACCCATATGAGTCTCTGGGCCATTCTTGCAGCGCCCCTGCTCGCCGGTAATGATCTTTCCACGATGACGGATGAGACCAAAAGCATTCTGATGAATAAAGAAGTCATCGCTATCGATCAGGACAAAGCCGGCCATCAGGGCGATCGAGTGATGAGCGAAGGTCCTCTTGAGGTATGGATGAAACCGCTTGCCGACGGAAGCAAGGCCATTGCGATCTTTAATCGTTGGACGATGCCTCTGACGCTCGATGTTCCGCTGGCGAAATTTGGATTCCGCAATACCCCGGTGAGTCTTCACGACGTTTGGGAGCATAAGGATCTACCTGCTGCCAATGGAACTTATCATGCTGAGGTTCCGCCGCACGGCGTTGTAATGTTGCGTGCCACGCAGCGATAAACCCTGTTGCGTCCTGGAGAAAATCAAATCGTGATCGGTGCTGAAAAAATCGTAACGGGACTTTACTGTCGTGCATGTCATCTTGTTCGCTCCTCGGTCGTAGTGCTTTTGGGGACAGCTGCTGCCTACGCACAACAGGGAAGGCCGCCGCAGTTGCCGCCGGGGCCAATGCTTGACGACGGAACGGTCGTCTTGCAGGCCCCGGAATTGAAGGACCTCAACCTTACCCTAGTGCGTTCGTCGCAGACCGTCGCTTCACTGAAAGCGACCGCTGCACACGACATGGATTACACACCGGGAGACCGGCTGAAGGAGCGGTCTGCGGACAGCTTTTATCACCTTGGAGATCTCGACCTGCGCTTGCGCAGTGAAGGTGAGAAGGATTGGAAGGATTTTTCAACTGCACACGAACGCCATCCAGTACGAGTGCTCTCTGCGGATGGAGGAAAGTTTTCTGCAGATTTAGCGCCTACTTTGCCGGCGGATATTCCGCTCACTGTGACGCGCACCTGGTCTGTAAAGAATGGTGAGTTGTCCTTGAGTTTTCTGCTGACGAATCGTACTGGCAAAGCCGTACATGTTGGAGGTTTGGGAATTCCTCTCGTCTTCAACAACATCATGAACGGCAAAAAGCTTGATCAGGCCTATGCCGAATGTAGTTTCTACGATCCCTATATTGGTGAAGACGCCGGCTATGTGCAGGTGGTTCATCTTAACGGCCTAGGCCCCGTTCTCCTGATTGTTCCTGAAGGGCACACGCCGTTTGAAGCCTATAAGCCGATTCTCGACAGGCGTGAACGTGCAACAGGAAAAGGACTCTTGCTCAACGACCCCACGCCACGGGGGACAACGTTTGAGGGCTCCTATGACTGGATGGTGCACTCTCTCGGTTTTGCAGAGACTGACTGGAAGGGAGTGGAAGAATGGAATCCTGCGACTGAGGCTACTCTTCAACCTGGCAAGAGCCTTAGCTACGGTCTTCGATTTATTGTCGCTCCCTCGGTTCGCCAGATCGAGTCGACGCTTTCGGCACATCACCGTCCGGTTGCTTTTGGAGTTCCCGGCTTCATCCTGCCCACCGATATGCAGGGTCATCTTTTCCTTCGTTATAGTGCAGCGGTCCGGACCATCGTCAGTGAGCCCGCAAACGCTGTCGCGATCAAGCACGAAGGGCATCGCGGCGACTGGGATGCTTACACCCTTCATGCGGAAAGATGGGGGCGTTTTCGTCTCTTAGTCACTTACACCGATGGAACAGTTCAATCCATCGGCTATCGCAATATCAAGCCTGAAGTACAGGCCGTTGCCGACATGGGGCGCTTTCTTTACCACGAGCAATGGTTCGATAATCCTTCCGATCCGTTTCATCGCACACCTTCGGTCATCAGTTACGACAACGACGCCGGCAAACAGGTTTTGCAGGATTCACGTGTCTGGATCGCGGGGCTTAGCGATGAAGCTGGCGCAGGCTCATGGCTGGCGGGTGCGATTAAGCAGTTCGGAGAACCCGATCGCGAGGAGGTCGCCAAGCTTGAAGCATTTGTTGATGGTGTTCTCTGGGGTAACCTACAGGAGAGTTCGGGTGAGCACAAGTATGGTGTGCATAAGAGCCTGTTCTTCTATCAGCCGGACGCAATGCCCCCCAATTTCTACGATTCGAATCTGAATTGGAAGAGCTGGACGAGTTGGAATACCAAGGGGGCTAATGATGTAGGGCGTTCGTACAACTATCCTCACGTCGTTGCAGCCTACTGGTCTCTCTACAGGTTGGCTCGCAACTCGCAAGGACTCGTCACGAAACATCCATGGCAATGGTATCTCGATCAAGCTTACGAAACTACGCTTGCCATGCGAAGCCAGGCACCGTACTACACCCGCTTTGGGCAAATGGAAGGCACTATTTTCCTGCTGTTGCTCGAAGATTTGAAGAATGAAGGACGCGCTGACCAGGCTTCCAAACTCGAAGCGCTGATGCGCACGCGCGCCGATTTATGGAAGAGTGAACCCTATCCCTTTGGAAGTGAGATGCCATGGGATTCAACCGGCCAGGAGGAGGTTTACAACTGGACGCGCTACTTCGGTTACAACGATAAGGCCGACGTTACTCTCAATGCGATCCTTGCCTATGATCCTGTAATTCCAAGCTGGGGTTATAACGGAAGCGCTCGCCGTTACTGGGATTTCATTTATGGCGGTAAGCTTCAGCGCCTGGAGCGCCAGCTTCATCACTATGGCTCCGGCCTCAATGCAATTCCTCTGCTTGCTGAGTATCGCGCCCACCCCGGCGATCTCTATCTGCTTCGCGCCGGTTATGGAGGCGTTATGGGGCCTCTCACCAATATCGATGAGAGAGGTTTTGCTTCCGCGGCGTTTCATTCGTTTCCCGATCGCATGGTTTTCGATGGCTATACGGGAGACTACGGACCGAACTTTCTCGGGCACGCCCTCAACACCGCTACCTACCTGACGCGTGACGATCAGCTAGGTTGGCTGTGCTTCGGCGGGGATGTCAGTGAAGATCACGGCCTGATTTCGTTTACTACTCTCGATTCTTTCCGGAATCGGGTCTTCGTTGCGCCGCTTGGTCTGTGGCTAACGCTCGATGCCGGTCACTTTAGTCGTGTGGACTACGACTCCCAACGCAGGACTATCAGCCTTCATCTTGCGCCTCAGAGTGATGGTGTGAGTGCAGCCAGACTGCGGATTGAACAGACGGCAAATCCAACGGGAGCTTTGCACTATGGAGCTCCGACTGACTGGAAGGTCGATGCCGGAGCTTACGTTCTGCCGCTTAGTGGAACGGAAACAGTTGCAGTACTGCGAGCGAAATAAGTACCTGATTGATTTGCAGAGCAAGAATGACATAGGGAGGAAGTTTGTGGATAGACGGCGATTTATACAAAACATGGCGGTTGCCACGGCGAGTCTGAATACCCTGCCGTCGATTGCCAGCCAGAATTCTGTTGCAAGTAATGTCTCAGGGTCGGGCTTACTTCCGGCTAAGGAAATCGACATTGAGGGTCATACTCTTCTTTGCAGCTTCAAGCGAGGTGATCAGACCTGGAAGGCTTATGAAGATCTTCGCACGCGTGATGGCTCGATCTCCTTTATCTCTTCGGGTGGGAACGGCAGAGTTCTTACACGCAACGCAGAAGCAAACTTTGCCGATGCGGATCCACCCTACCTTGGCCTGGACATCAAAGATATCGGCATGTCCGGACCGGACTTGCTTGCCGATCGTCTTCTGCAGCATGGCGATCCCGATCCGGAGCAGGTGAGAGCCGCGGCGCCGCCCATGGGTTCAGCCAGAAGCGATCGACCCAACGTTCGCGCTACATGGAACACGTTCGTCGGAACCAGGGAATGTTCCGACACGATGCCTGTTTACCCTAGCGGCAACACGCGGACCTACCATCCTGTTCAGTCCTTTCCTGATCTCACTCCAGAGAGCGCAGCTAAACGTTTTGAGGGGTTGGTGGGTGCATGGATGCCCGCCGTTCGAAAAATCATGCCGGCGTCTGCGAATTCTTATCGCGAGATTATTGTCTTTGGAGACGTTCTCGCCAAAGATCGATTCATCGTGCAGACCTGGCACCGTACAGCTCATATTGAGGATGGGAAAATCGTCAAAGTTGAGTACGGGTATAGCTATCCGCCTTATCCTCCTCGGCGCGTCGATCCCAAGCCTGAGTCCTTTTATCGCGGTCTTCTGGAGTTCGCTATCTATTGGGAAAAACAGATGCGCGACGTCGCGCCTGCAACTCTTCCGCAAAATGTCTGGATGGATATGACGAAGTACGCCTTTGTCAAAGAGCAGATGGTGAGGCCGGGTGGAATCTATCCCAAGTACGGGGCAGTCGATCGAGACTACTATGGCCCCGAATACGACGGGTTCCAGGACATCTTCACGAGTTCCTTCTTCGCAAATATGGAATGGGGGCGATTCGAACTGGCTCATGACGTCTTCGATAATTACTTCTCCGATTTTGTCGACGACAAAGGGATGATCAATATGCGCGGTGCGGAGACTGCTCAGTTTGGTCTTACTCTCTCTCTCATCGCGAAGTACTTCCACTACACGCAGGATCGCGCTCTGCTCCTCAAGCATCGGGAAAAGATCGAGGCTACAGCCGCGGTCCTGACTGAACTTCACGATGAAAGCCTTCGGTTGGCTCCTGATGCGCCAGGGTATGGTCTCATTCATGGATGGAACGAGTCTGATGCGTGTCTGGCTGCGAAACCCATGACGTGGTGGCAACCCTACTTTGCCAACAGTGCCATGGCAGTTCGCGGGCTCCGTGACCTAGCGCCGGTCTGGAAGAGTCTTGGAGCCACTAATCCCGCGATGGCTAAGACCGCCAACGACTGGACGAAACACGGCAATCAGTTGTCCGAAACACTTACTGCAAGCATCCGCAAAAATGTGCGCCACGACATGGCTCCGCCTTACATTGGCCCTCTGCCGGGTGCCAAGCTTACGGTACGCGAGTCGATGGAGACGGAGCATCCCAGCCCCCAACAGTGGTCGCATCGGGCTTACGCAGAACTCGTCCATGCTGATGTATTACCCCCTGACCTCGCCAACCTGGTCATCGACTGCATGAGGGCCTATGGCACGACGACCATCGGCGTGGTGGCCAACGTTGGGCGAGCCAATCCGAATGGCCGCGCTATCCTTGGCTTCATCTCCTACGGCTATGCGCAGATGCTGCTTCGCCTTGACCGAATCGAAGAGTATCTCCTCTTTCTGTACGCGCACCGCTTCCACGATCACACTCGCGGTAGTTGGACCGCAGGCGAGGTCGCTGGTATCACCGGGGGAACGGCCCTCTTCTGCATTCCCGCGCAGCTAACCATCCCTCTGCTGGTGCGCTGGATGCTGGTCTTTGAAGACTCCGATGCCGATCGTCTCTATTTAGGGAAGGCGCTGCCTCGTGACTGGGCAGCCTCCGGCAAGGATGTACTGATCAGCGCTGCTCCCACTCGCTGGGGAAATGTTGATTATCATCTTGCTGCGAAAAGTCCGAGCCAATTGCTTGCTACTGCGGCGTTGCATGGGAACAAACCTGCCCCCGCGGAGCTATATGTGAAATTCCGTGTCCCGGCGGGCAAATCAATCCAGAGCATCACTGCAAACGGCAATCAGGTCGAGATAGGGGGCGCTCACAAAGACACTGCCATCATTAAGACTGCCGGGGCGAAGCACTTTGAAGTTATTGCCAATTACAGCTAAGGTTGATCAATCAAAGGGAAAGGCCCGGGAGATTTATCTCCCGGGCCTTTCTATTGTTATCCCCCGATCATAATTCTTATAGACCAAGAAAAAAGACCACGTACGAGAGTCTCGTACATGGTCCTTCAATAGATTTGTTATACGGACGGCAGCTTGGTTGCAGCTGCAGTCCGTATAAGAGTTTGTCTCAGCTAGAAGATGAAGTTCGCACGAAGTTCAATCGCACGCGGGCTGTTGGTGACGGCTGCGCTCGAGAACGATGTGCTCTGCACACTACCAGTTGTTGATCCGAATGTATTGCCGAATACCGGGTGATTCCATACATTGATGAATTCGCCCTGCAGGTTGAAGCTCAATTGCTCCTTGATCGGAATCAACTTCGTCAGCGCAAGGTTCTGCGAGAACGCAGTCGGTCCATGAAGGAAGAGAATGTTCCCGATCGTTCCCGGAGTAGTGTTCGGCGCCAGGTAGGAGTAGTTTGCCGTTCCGCCCGTAGCTGTCGACAGATACTTAGGGTCGATCAAGTTCGCAGTAGTTCGTCCTGGGACACGATGTACGCCAACCGAAGCCTGAAGTTGGCTGGGAGTTACTCCATTAAGAGTAACGCCTCCATCAGCTGACGCGTTGTAAGTCGCGTATCCACCTGTTACACGGAAGGGAGCACCGGTCTGGAAAGTGATGACAGTTCCAACCGAGAAGCCGCCGACAAGACGATTCATCATGTTACCGTTGCTCAGGAACGCCTTTCCTTTTCCGAAGGGTAGGTCATAGGTGCCATACGCATGGGTGACCTGCCGAATGTCGAAGGAAGACGGCGTGTAAGACAAGCGGAGGTTACGGAGAGTGTACAGAGCACCTGAAGACGCCGTGTAGTCGCCACTGGCGGCCGCAAGGCCGAGCGATTTGCTCCAGACGTAGTTCAGATCACCTTGCAGACCGTGCCAATTGGCCTGACGGAGGTCCACCTGAAGCGCGTTGTAGTTCGAATAGCCGGCATTGCTCATCCAGTTCGTACCCGTTCCAGGTTTGTACGGATTTGCCTGGAAGAAGTTGATCGGATATCCCGCACCGGCTCCCGTGTAACCTCCGGTCGCTGCGCATGGTGCGAAGTTCGTACCAACGAGATGGCAGAAATATGACGGCGTACTGTTGTTGTTTCCGGCCAGCTGGTTGGCGAACGTTCCGACCTGACCGTTGACCAGGTAGTTGATAAACTGCGTCGCCGAGAAGTTTGCCGTTCCGGCTCCGCCAAAGGCTGCATCCATAATCGGCGTCTTGTTTGGAGATCCGACGTCCGAAAACGTCTTGCCGCCACCAAGTGCCAGGTTGGCTTGTGCATTTTTGAATTCAGAGAGGAATCCATTTTCGAAAACGTTGACTTCGTTAGGATTGATCTGCATCCACTGATGCACGGTACGGTTGCCGTTGTAGCGGACCTCGAGGACTCGCGACCGTCCCAGTTCGCGCTGGATCGAGAGATTCCACGACTCCGAGTAGGGTTGGCGGATATTCTGCTCCATTCCGCTAACTGATGTGCTCGTACCACCTACCCAGGTGAACTGCGACTGCGGAGCAATAGCCTGGTAAGCGGCAGGGCTAAGCGCGAAGGGAGGCAGAGTATTCCCCAGCGAGAGACTGCCTGGTGTAAAGGTTCCCGGCTGTCCTGAAGTATTCGCCGTCAGGTTGAAGAACTGATAGAAGAAGCTGCCGTAGTTCGACGCTTCATCCCAGAAGAACTGGTATGGCTCTGTGAAATTACGTAGACCGAAGCCAGCCCTGATCACGGTTCCATTCCCGCCCATCAACTTGCCCAGGAAACTGTCTTCGCCCATTCTCGGATTCCAGGCAAGACCAACCTGTGGCTGCGGGCTTACGTACCAGCTGTTGTAAGGATGCGGATTGAGCGCCAGAACAGGGTTCTGGACGCCATTGAGAGTTCCCGGTTTGAATAGGTCGGAGGTTGCCGTCGGACCGTAGAGATTAGCTTCAGTTGCGTTGTGATACGCACTGGAGACGTCGTGCGTCGCGGTCGTGAAATCCCAACGCAGACCATAGTTCAAGGTCAGTGTCGGGGTCGCCTTCCATGAGTCTTGGAACCAAATGCCTGTTGCCAGGGCAAGTTCATCGAGATCGTATCCCGAGTGACCGTGATCGTAGGTTCCGGTATGAGGGTTGTAAGCGTAGCTTCCGTTGACGTTTTGTAGACGGCCGGTGAGCACGGCATAGAGTTGCTCCGCCTCGCTCTGGTTGGTCGAGTTTGCGGCCGGCATTGTGGGATTGCTGCCGCTGATCGTAAATGCGTTGACCACAGGGTCGCCCGAAGATATTCCGAGAGGTTCGATGTTGAACCCTACGGGAGGATTGTAGTAGTGATCCTGCTCACGGTAACCCTGGAAGCCGAAATTGAAAGTGTGAGCGCCGTGCTGGTAGGTCACATTGTCGGAGAGGCTGAACAGCGGATAGAACTGTCCGGTCGGCAGAGAAGGATTCGCGCCGGACATGTTACCGTTACCACCGGTAAACTGCCAAGCGACAACATCGTGGGTCTCCCAGTACTTAGCAGTTCCGCTGACGAACTGGGTGTAGTCATACAAGAAGCTGAATTTGAATTGATTTACAACCTTCGGTGAAATGATGTAGTCCAGCCCGTAGTTCGTCTGATAATTTCGGAAAAAATAATTTCCATTCTGGTTGCTGAAGCCCGCTCCCGGGAAGGGCTGCGGGTAAGCACCGATGCTGGTCTCCTGCGTATAGAGGAAGGAGAGATACATTCGGACCTTTTCGTTGAGGTTGTAGTCAATTCGGCCTACAGGAAAGTAGTAGTTAATGCCGCCCGGCGCAGAATAGGTCAGAAGCTGAAGGGCTGGATCCGCCAGTGAAGTCAGGCCCTGACCGTTGACTGCCGTGTTGATCAATGATTGCTGTGACGCGATGGTCGAATTCACCGTTCCCGGCAAAGCGGGGTTGTAGGTTTGGGCCAATTGGAAAACGTTAACGGTATGAGCTTTTCCATCCGTGCCGTTGTACGTGAAATTACCCTGTTGCGCTGCAGCGGTAAGCACATTGTTCGTGGCAATGATGGTTCCGGGCTGCCGCGATGCAGCGTACGTTCCGAAGAAGAACAGCTTGTCGCGAAGAATGGGGCCGCCCACGCTCGCGCCGAAGTCATTCAGGATGAGCTTTGCTCTGCGGAGCCCGGATGCGTTGTTGGCATAGCTGTTGGCATTCAGTCCGCTATTACGGAAATCGTCGTAGACCCGTCCGTGAAACTGGTTGCCGCCACGCCGTGAGATGAAGTTCAGCTGTGTACTCGCTTGTCCAAATCCGTTGCCCAGACTCAGTCCATCGGTCACCGTGCTCACCTGGTCGAAAGATTCGATGCGTGCTTGTACTGCGGGCGAAGTGCTGCCGCTGTATTTGCCTCGGCTCGAAGAACTGATTCCGCCGTCAATGTTGTTTCCCTGGTCGGGAGTCGGGAGCCCGTTATACGTACCATTGAAACCAGCGGCTAACTGGGTAAGCGATGCAATGCTCCGACCAGAGATCGGCAGATTCTCGATCTCCGTCGTGTTGATAACCGTCCCAATCTCGGAGGAGCTGGTTTGCAGGACGGCCGTCTCCTGACCTGTGACACGCACTGTCTCGGTAACCGCACCGACGGGCAGATTTGCTACGAGGGTATTGGTCGAGGAAGATTCAACCAACACGGAGTCGTAGATCTTTGTCTGGTAGCCAGTTCGTGAGACTGTCAAACGATACGTACCAATGTTCAAGTTGACGAAAGTGTAAGTGCCCTTATCTCCAGTCACCGCCTTGCGGATACTGTTGGAACTGAGTTCGACAAGTTCCAGGTTAGCGGCGGGAATCACCGCGCCACTATCATCCTGAGCTGTCACGACGATCGTTCCTTGATTGCCGCTTTGGGCGGTTGCGAAGTACGTACACAAGGCCATTGTCAAAACAAGGGCCAATGTCGCTCTTATCCTTTTGGTGAAACGTTTTCTCAGCATAGCTCGACCTCCAAATAGTTTCTGATTTCTACCTTCGGCGAAGAAAGGCTCTGAGGCTCACACGAACTCCTCGCCAACAAATTGTGAGCTTGGTTTCTCTACTGCAAATTTGTATGCGTTAATGTATACTCTAGTCAAGACATCATCGTCGCTTTTTTAGTATTCGTGACTTAGGGGCTGTCGAGGAGACTATTTCCTCCCGGGTTTCCTCGTCTGTCGCGACGTATTAAGAGGCTGAATCCCCTGAATCATGGGGTTAGGCGGTTCCATTGCCTCACAAACAGTGCTTTCTATCGCGGGCACCCACGAAGAGATTGATTGCCTGGCCAGTTAGCCTCGGGGGCTACCAGCTCCCACGTTCACCGAAGATGTCGATTACGTGACCTAGTCTCTCAGCGCCTTTTAGCCAATTCTGCTGCAGGCCCAACTCAACGCGGTCAGCGTCGCCCTTCTCGATTCCTTTGATAATTTGCTCGTGTTCTTCAACCGAGATATGGAGGTCCTTAATGATGGAACTGGCGTATAGCCTCCAGTAGCGTTCGGCTTGCGGTTCGATGGCCCCATGCAATGTCAGCAGCCGAGGACCTGCACCGTCGTGAACGATCAAGCGATGGAAGTTTCGATCGAGATCGAATATGTCCGCTTGCTTTCCCCCGCGCCCCTCGCAGATCTGTAACAGCTGATCATTAAGCTTTCTAAGCTGCGTGCACAGCTCGGCTCGCTTGGCTGAAGGCAATGCCGCAACGCCGCGTCCGGCGATGCCCTCGAGGTTTCCGATAATGAGGTAGAGTTCGTTCGCGTCCTCTTTTGTCAGCGGCGCAACAATCATCCGGGATTTGCTTACGTTCCGGTGTTCGAGAATGTATCCCTCGCGCTGCAGCCAGTGAATCGCACCCCGAACGGGAGTCCGGCTCATGTTGAGTCGTTCGGCCAAATCGGCCTCAAGGATCCATGTTCCGGGGGACAGGCGACCGTGAACAATGAGTTCGCGGATTTCGCGAAAGGCGGTTAAAAGACTCGTGCCGTGTTCCGCCTTCACTCGTTCGATTGAAGATGGTGCTTTAGATTTTTTCTTCATGTACCAATCTACGAATTTATTAGAAATGAAATCGTATATGTCACTGTATCGCAAGTTGGTATACAAATACTCTTGAGCCTGAATTACAAAAATGTATCCAAAATCGTCTACAAAATGAGGTAAGATAAGTTCATGGCGGTAAAGCGATGGGTCGAGGTGGTGGACTCTCACACGGAGGGAGAACCTACTCGTGTGGTTGTGTCAGGTGGGCCTGATCTCGGAACCGGCGATTTGTCGGTCCGTCTGAAACGGTTTGAGAGTGAATTTGATGATTTTCGGCGTGGCGTGGTTTGTGAGCCTCGCGGGTCAGAGGTTGTTGTCGGCGCCCTTCTCTGTGAACCAGTCGATCCGGAGTCGGCGGCAGGCGTAATCTTTTTCAACGACGTTGGATACCTGGGGATGTGTGGACACGGCACGATTGGTCTTGTGACAACGCTTGCCCACATGGGGCGTATTACGCCGGGGCGTCATCAAATCGAAACGCCTGTGGGAACGGTTTCTATTTATCTTCATACGGACGGTAGAGTCTCGGTCTGCAATGTTTCCAGTTATCGTTACCGGGCATCCGTTCCTGTCGACGTTCCCGAGTATGGCCGGTTTGTTGGGGATATTGCGTGGGCAGGGAACTGGTTTTTTCTTATCGGAGAACATCCGTTCGATCTATCGCTCGCCAATCGTGCAGAACTTGTGACGGCATCGACAGCGATTCGCTCGGCACTGATCGCGAGCAACATCACAGGCGAGGGTGGAGCTCTCATCGATCACATCGAATTTTTTTCCAGTCCTCGGCTCCCCAAGAGTTCTTCGCGAAATTTTGTGCTTTGCCCTGGCGCGTCGTTTGACCGTTCGCCATGCGGTACTGGAACCAGCGCGAAGATGGCGTGCCTGTACGCGGATGGAAAGCTTGTTCCAGGAGATGTGTGGGTTCAGGAGGGAATTCTTGGCACATCTTTTGAAGGCAGGATTGTTGGTGTGCCGAATGGGTATATACAACCCGAAATCACTGGACGGGCGTGGATTACTGGCGAGTCCAAATTGCTCTTCCAGAGCGATGATCCCTTTGTTGGCGGCATTGCATTCTGATGGAAAGCGATGTCCTCATTGTCGGTGCCGGTATTGTAGGCTGTGCCTGCGCACGTGAATGTGCCCTGGCAGGTTTACGGGTTTGCATTGTTGAAGACAGTGTAACTGGCGGCGGCGCAACTGCCGCGGGAATGGGACATATCGTCGTCATGGATGATTCGCCGGCTCAATTTGAATTGACCCGGTATTCCCGGTCTTTGTGGCAACAGTTGCTTCCTAAGCTGCCACGCAGCGCTGAATATGAGACTCGGGGAACGCTGTGGGTAGCGGCGGATGAAGAGGAGATGGTTGAGGTGCGTGCAAAACATTCGGCTTACGGTGCCGGTGGTGTTCGTACCGAGACTTTGAATGAGGCCGAAGTTGCAGTGGAAGAGCCCAAGTTGCGCGCCGGACTCGCCGGAGCTTTGCTTGTGCCTGACGATGGAGTTATCTATCCTCCTGCTGCAGCCGATTGGTTTTTGGAGCGCGCCCTTGCCATTGGAGCAACCATAGTGCGTGGAAAAGCCATATCCGCGAACAAAGGGGAACTCCGGTTGGCAGACGGAACAAAGCTTCGCGGCGAGCGAATAGTGTTAGCTACTGGTACGGATTGTTCTCTCCTGCCGTCGTTGCCTATAAAAAAACGAAAAGGACACCTGCTCATTACAGACCGTTATCCAGGCTTCCTTCATCACCAGCTCGTGGAGCTTGGATATCTCAAGAGTGCGCATAAGCTTGAATCAGATTCCGTTGCTTTTAATATTCAGCCACGTCGCACGGGTCAATTGCTGATTGGTTCTTCGCGTCAGTATGGCGATGAGGATTCGAAATCTGACGCGGCAATCTTGACTCAGATGTTAGAGCGGGCGCAAGGCTACATGCCTGAATTAGCACAAGTTTCGGGTCTGCGTGTGTGGACTGGGTTCCGTGCGGCAACACCCGATAAATTGCCGCTGATTGGACCGGCCGAAGGACTCACTGATGATCGGACAATCTGGCTTGCCGCTGGCTTTGAGGGACTGGGCATCACTAATGCCCCTGCGGCTGCCCGTCTGCTGGTGGACCAGATGCTTGGCCGTGCGCCGGAGATTGATGCTGCTCCTTACCTGCCTCAACGCATGACCACACAGGCGGCACTCCATGCCTGAGAGCATCACAGTTCTGGTTAATGGAATGCCGGTTCAGATACAAGCCGGATCGATCGTCTCCGCGGCACTTTTAAAAGCGGGAGAACCTTGCCGCCTTTCTGTCACGGCTGAACCCCGAACCGCTCTTTGTGGGATGGGCATCTGCTTTGAGTGCCGCGCCACGGTGAATGGTGTTCGTCATCGCCGCACGTGTCAGATGATTTGTTGCGATGGCATGGTGGTGGAATCTGATCGATGAAACACGCTGATGTCATCGTCGTAGGTGCCGGTCCAGCCGGGATCGCAGCCGCTACTGCAGCCGCTCGTCATGGACGAAGTGTTTTGCTCGTCGACGACAACCCAGGCGCCGGAGGACAGATCTGGCGAGGTGGGATTGAAAACTTTGATAAGGCCGGCGAAAAGCGCGATGACCCTGCGAAGACTAAGGCTCTCAAAGGCCTGGTTTCGTCGGGAGCAACCCTGCTCTCCGGTTTCCGGGTTTTCGATGCACCCGGTCCATCACAGCTCCGTGCAATTGGTGAAACCTCTGAAGGGACCGAAGTCGTCACCCTGCGATACGATCGCCTGATTCTGGCTACGGGAGCGCGTGAGCGATTCCTTCCGTTTCCAGGATGGACACTTCCGGGGGTTTTTGGAGCGGGTGGCTTGCAAGCTCTCGTCAAAGGTGGTTTTGCGGTCGAGGGCAAACGTGTTGTGGTTGCCGGGTCTGGTCCGCTTCTCTTAGCAGTGGCCGCTCATCTCCACGAATATAAGGCTTCTATAGCCTGCATTGCAGAGCAGGCGACGACCTCGCAGCTTGCACCTTTCGCATCATCGCTCTTGTCTCACCCTTCCAAGGTCTGGCAGGGCATCAGCTACCGCGCCACGCTTTACAAAACTCCCTATCGCACGGGGAGTTGGCCGATTTCAGCTATGCCGAACGAAGCAACGGGCCTGCTCAAAAGTGTTCAACTCACCAATGGAAACAAGACGTGGCAAGAACCCTGTGACATGCTTGCCTGTGGCTTTCATCTTGTTCCCAACACTGAATTGGCCTCTCTTCTCAATTGCAAGCTTCAAGTCGGCTTCGTCGCGGTCGACGAGCAACAACGGACTTCCGTCGAGAATGTCTATTGTGCCGGAGAACCAACAGGCATCGCGGGGCTCGATGCCGCACTGATCCAGGGCGAAATAGCTGGCCTCGTTTCTGCGGGGCAGTCAGCGAGCCATTTGCACTCCCGCAATCTCGCTGAGCGAAGATTCGGCGCACGCCTCGAAGCCGCGTTTCGTCTCCGCCCCGAACTCCGTCTACTCCCCGCATTGGAGACAATCGTCTGCCGTTGCGAGGATGTTACGTACGAAGACCTCGCCGCCCGTAGCAGCTGGACCGATGCCAAACTGCAAACTCGTTGCGGCATGGGCCCGTGTCAGGGACGCATCTGCGGTCCTGCGACTCAAACTCTTTTTGGGTGGACGCCGAAATCAGTTCGTCCGCCTTTATTTCCTGTTCCCGTAAGCGCTTTTTGCGTTCACGATTCCCAACAAACTGTATCTGAGGAGATTGCATGATCTGGTCTGGCGTAATGCCTGCAATGACAACACCGTTCGACAGCAACCTGGCTGTCGACCACACCTTTCTCGCCCAGCACGCCGCGTGGCTGCTCGGCAATGGATGCACCGGCCTGGTGATGCTCGGCTCACTCGGCGAGGGAGCGACTCTCGAGAACTCCGAGAAGGTCGAAATCCTCAAAACCGCCGTTCGAGTCTCGGCGGGAAAAACTCCCGTGGTCGCGGCGATCTCGTCTCTGTCCACGGCAAACGCCGTTCGCCTTGCAAAAGAGGCCGAACAGGCAGGTTGCCAGGCGCTTATGGTACTTCCACCTTACGTCTACACCTCCGATTGGCGCGAAATGAAGAACCATGTGGCCACTATCATCGGCGCAACCAAGCTCTCCTGCATGCTTTATAACAATCCAGTTGCCTACAAGACGGATTTCCTTCCCGCAGAGATCGCCGAACTTGCTGCCGAACACAAAAATCTTCAGGCAGTCAAAGAATCAAGCGCTGATGTTCGTCGTGTCTCTGCTATCCGCGAAGTCCTCGGCGATCGTCTCGACATCTTCGTGGGTGTCGATGACGTTCTCGTCGAAGGCGTTCAGGCCGGGGCCAAAGGCTGGGTTGCAGGTCTGGTCAATTCGTATCCCGCAGAGTCTGTTGAGCTCTTCAACCTCGCGAAGGCCGGTAAGCAGAAAGAGGCTTTTGAGCTCTATCGCTGGTTCCTGCCGCTGCTCCGAATGGACACTGTGCCAAAGTTCGTACAGCTTATCAAATGGGTTCAGGAGCAAGCCGGAGTGGGCTCTGCACGTGTTCGTTCCCCGCGCATGGAGATCGTCGGGGAGGAGCTCAAGACCGCGCAGGCAACGTTCAAGACGGCGTTGGCCAATCGGCCGAAGGTTTCCGAAAAGCCGTTCTCGAGCTTCAAAGGCGCATAAGCAAAGCGTTCTATTCTGTTCCAAAAAATAGCGAAGCGGAAAAATCCGCTTCGCTATTTTCATACACGATTGCACAGGCAAGGCGCTAAGGCGCTGGTGTCGTTTTAGCGGGCTCCTCGTTCCATGCTGGAGGCTCCTGTCCAAGGATGTTATGGACAAAGAAATCCTCGAGCTTGCGATATCCGTAAGCTCCGCCCGCTCCGTGATGCCCGCCTGGCACATACAGCAGATCGAAATACTTGTTCGCTTTCTCCAGCCGGTCCGCGACCTGAAATGTAGAAGAAGGGTCGACATTGTCGTCCAGCTCTCCTACCACCAGCATCAGCTTGCCTTGGAGCTTGTACGCGTTGTCCACATTCGAGGAGTCCGAATACTGCGGACCCACAGGCCATCCCATCCATTGCTCGTTCCACCAGATTTTGTCCATCCGGTTGTCGTGGCATCCGCTGTTCGATACAGCGACTTTGTAGAATTCAGGATGAAACAGCAGAGCTCCCATCGCATTCTGGCCACCGGCTGAAGTTCCAAAGATCCCGACATTCGAGATGTCGTACCAGGGATACTTCGCCGCGGCAGCCTTATGCCACAAGATACGGTCAGTAAATCCCGCGTCCTTCAGGTTCTTCCACGCGACATCATGGAAGGCCTTGGAACGATTATTCGTTCCCATGCCGTCGATTTGCACTACAACAAAACCCAACTCCGTCAAAGGCTCTCCGCGTGGCGAAAACGTTTTTGGCACAAACGATCCTTGCGGTCCTGCATAGATGTTCTCAATCACCGGATACTTTTTGGAGGCGTCAAAGTTCGCTGGCTTCCAGATCACTCCCCATATCTCAGTCCTGCCATCGCGTCCCTTTGCCATGAAAGGTTCCGGAGCGCGCCAGCCACCAGCCTTGAGCTTGTCGATGTTCCCCTGCTCAACCGTCGCAATCTTCTTGTCGCCATCCACCTGATACAGATCCAGCACCGGAGGCTCATTCACCGTCGAGTGCAGATCCGCGTAGTACTTTCCATCCGTTGAGTACTCGACGTGATGGTTGCCCTCGCCTTCGGTCAACGGCGTCAGCCCCGTCCCATCGAAATTGATCCGGTAAGCATGCTCGAAATAAGGATCCTCTCCCGTCTTCATACCGCTCGCCTCGAAGTAGATCTGTCTCTTGGCATCGTCGACGTAATCGACCGAACGAACCGGCCAGTTTCCCTGGGTAATCGTGTTCTTGAACCGTCCTGTGGTGCCATCGATCAGATAGAGGTGGGCCCAGCCGTCACGCTCCGACATCCAGATGATCTCTTTTCCGTCGGCAACGTCGTGCCGGTAGATCTTTCCTGTATCAGTCTGATTGTTCACAAGAGGGCGGTAGTCAATAAAGGCTCGGCTCGTCTCATCGATCAGCGTGCTTGGTGTTCCTGTCGCCGTATCCACCTCGATTACGCGATATGTCTGGTGACCGCGCTGGTTGTAGTCGAAGGTAAATCCGCGGCTGTCCTTCCACCACTGAATCCGCCCAAGGTTATAGGGATTGGGAAACTGACCACTGCTGATCTGCATTTCATGCTTCTTCACGACATCGAACAGCACCGGTTGCTGCAAATCCAGTACGTCTCCCGCCTTCTGATAAACGATCGAAGAATACATCGGCTGTAGTTGCGTCGCAGGTGACGATTCAATGTAATGAACCATCCGTTTGTACCCTGGTTTCACCCGATAAACTGCCAGATGTGTCGAATCCGGCGACCACGCGATCGAGTTGAGGGTGTAGTAGTTGTCTTCCGACCCGTCTGTGCTCAGAACAGTCTTTTCAGCGCTCTTAGCCCCCTTCGCGCGAAGCACGATGTTGTAGTTTTCAACCAACGCCTCCCACTTGCCATCCGGAGAGCTTCGTTCGTTCGTCAGGCTGTTCGCTGCCCAAGGCATCTCACCCTCGACAGCTCTACCGCCAGCCCCACGACCACCACCATTTGCGGGCGCACAGTGATACGTACTCAGCTCACAACGCCACCGAACCTGCTCCAGCATGAATTCGATGGCTGCCTTCTTCTCCGTAAACTGGAACCGCGTCAACGGGAGCTCAGTGGCCTTGAACTCCCGACCTGCAGCTTTGCTCAACGAGTCGGCCAGTCGCGCATGATCGAATGCAGGACTCTTCTGTCCGCTCGCTGCGTCCACCTGCAGAAACTCGTGCCCCCCATTCGAGTTCTTGCTGTAAACCAGCGTATCCTCGCCTGCGACCCACGTGGGATTTTCAGGGACATCCACGAGTAGCTCCCGGTACTTAGCGGCCAACCCCGCTGCGCGCTCATAGTCAGCCTGCTTGACTTGAGCCAGTCCAGAACCCGCTACATATCCCGCTACAAAAACTACGCCGAATGAAATCTTAAAAGCCTGTTTCGCTGAACGACTCACTGACTCCTCCAATTCACTTGCGAACAAATCATTTTTCGTGATTCCGCAGTGGAATCCACGACCGTTTTCAAGACACAACTTCCTTGAGACACGCTCGTCCGTTAGAAGTAAAAATTCATTTAGGCGAACTATACAGCGAAAATGAATGTTTGTATACAAATCGGTATTTGTTGGCGGAAGCTAGACGAGGCCTCCGATGGACGCCGTATCCGCAAAGATGATTGGAGCGTACGAGAATTGCGCGTTCTGACGAAATGTTTAATCGAGATCGAAGTCCCTTAAAGGGCGGTCCGTCAGCGGAGTTTCTTTCGCTTTCTTTACCGCTTCAGCAAACTTCTTCGCCATGACATCGTCTCGGTTCTTCTGCGCATCCACGCTTTGCTGAAAGATTGAATCCCTTCGCGCATCCGCCTCACGGAGAGCCTTAGCCGCTTCGCCAAAATCTTCAAACATTTTCTTCTTCGGCGCTGACTTATGCGAAATAATGGCCCGCGAAACCGGGTCTACCTTCAGCATCGCCCCACAATCCGGACACATTACCTCAAACGGCTGATCGCTCAATCCCATGGAACACACCTCTGCCACCCATTCTAAAACTCGCGGTCAAGGCGTGGACCGAGCTCGCAACCGAAACCTGCTGTCTAAAGCCGAACGACCACATGTCCCGGACATTGGTTTTTCGCTATTTCCACCAATCGTTCGACCAGGCCATCCCCAGACTTTGCCATAAACAAGATTCCGGCGACAACCCGTTCCTGCGGATGCCCGTCTGGAAACACATTCAGGGTGATGGCTTTGGCATGTTTCTCGAGGCTTGTCTGTTTCTGCAACTCAAATGTCGCCGCCATCCGCCGTAGCCTATTCATCTGATACCGCATCTTCGATCCTGAAACCTCCGCCGCTTTCCCAAGTGAGGGATCCATTGCCGTCAAATAATCTGTCAACACGTTGAGCTCTTTGTCCAAAGCATTTCCAACGGCAGCCAGTTTCCGCTTTCCCTCAATAGGCATTGCCCGAGCCCCAAGCCGTTGCGCCAACTCATCTGCAGTTGTGAGCGCATCCGGCAACTGCACCTCATCCTTGTCCATGACTGCCGCAATCGCAGGCTCAAGGAGAGTCGCGCTTAGCCGGGGCAACACCGGCGTAATCTGGCCAAGAACGGCCTCGTACAGCACTGCGCTCTGCGCAAAGTAGGCGATTTCCGCCGGTCCTCCTACGTATGCAGCGGTTGGCAACACTGTATCCTGAAATACCGGGCGGAGCAGAGCATTCGGGCTCAATCTCTCCGGTGCCGTCTCAAGGATCGCGATCAATTCAGCGGTCGAGTAACTTTGACCGCCTGCCTTCCAAATAACTTCTCCATTTTCCGTATTACGCCGTAGAGCTTGTCGTTCCCCCGTCGCCTCGTTTAAAAGAAATAGCTGTGAAGCTCCCTCCGCCACAAGCACCTGCGAGTGATACCCGGCCTTCACTAATTCAGCGCCACGAGTGATCAGGGCTTCCTGCAATTCGGCGGCGTGTTCCAAGGCATATCGCAGCGTACTTGCGCCCAAGGCATGGAACTCGCGCGAAGCTGGATCCATCACGATGAGTCCCTGCTCGGCAAAGATTCGGGCCATCAATCGGGCAAATGCGAACGCAAGTGTTGGAGATGTTCCATCCTTTGGGAGGTAACACTCTCGAAGCCATTCACTTACTGGAGCAAATTCCAGCAGTTCACTTGCGTGTTCCAGCGCAGCTTCCACGGCTGGTACCGGTGGCACTAAGCCTCCGACGGGGACTGCATGTGTAGGTTTCAACTGCAGATGCAAGGTCTCCAACGAATCCTTGGTTAAGAACGAGGCCTGGTCTACCTCTTCCAGATCATGATCCTCTGTTGCTAGCCAGAACACGGGAACATGCTCGATACCTGTAGCTTTCGTTGCCTCTGCAGCCCGTGCTATCGCTGTTGCTGCCTTCAGAAGCGTCAGAAGAGGTCCACCGAACAAAACCACCTGTTGTCCCGTTACGACAGTCCGAGCCCCATTCCGCAGTTTCGTGATATTGGCTTTCGTGGCTTCACTGGCACCAAACTCGATGGCCTGCCGTTCCAGCAAATCAGCCAACCTGTGCGCATCTTCCGCTTTGGAGGCCCTTCCCATCCATTTTCCCGTAAATGGCTCCGCGCCAAACCATTTCCGCACAGAAGCATCGCCAGCACTCTCCGCCATTGCGAGGAAGTCGCGATATAGCTGTGAGACGTGCGGCATGATGGTGATGGGAAAACACTCAGAACTCGTCAAGATAGTCCTCAATCTCTTTCATGGACAGCGACCAGCGGCCGGACAGTTTTTTCATGCGTCCTTCGTTTGGATGTCTCACCCCTAAGTCTAGATGCAGGATGATACCTTAGCCCTATGCCTTCCCAAATAAAGACGCCTGCCACTGTTTTTTCGATAGAAAAAAAGAAGTTGCCCAAACCGCGCCTTATATCCTCAAAACTTTCTTATAAAGGCAAGGTCTTCTCCGTCGTAACGGATAAGGTAGAAGAGCCCGGCGGTCATATCAACACTCGCGACGTCATTCGCCACCATGGGTCTGTGGTTATTCTCGCGGTTGATGACTCAAACAACCCGAGCGACCCTGACATTGTCTTCGAGCGTCAGTACCGGCACGCCGCTGGCCGAACTCTTATCGAGCTGCCGGCTGGCCGCTGCGAACCTGGAGAAGCCCCGCTCATGGCAGCCAAACGGGAGCTCATTGAGGAGACAGGTTATCGCGCCAAACGCTGGACTCTTCTCACGAAGTATTTCGCTAGCCCAGGCTTTCTGGGCGAGTGGATGCAGCTCTATCTTGCCCGCGACATCCGAGAAGGAAAGTCTACGCCCGAACCTGACGAAAATATTGAGGTCTTTCGCCTCACCCTATCCGAAGCTCTCGTCCTTGTTTATGGCAATAAGATCCACGACGCCAAAACCCTGATTGGCCTCATGCTTTATGACGCGGGGCGCCGCGCCGGAACCCTTTAGTACGGCTGGCTAGCCCATAAATTGTCAAAAAGCCTGGTTTCACAAAAAAGAGACATCCGCGCAGCCCCCAGAAAACTCCCTCTCTTTCTTTTGCGTCACACAACTGAGCGACGTTACCGTTGAAGGGCTTCGACTTCACGGTGACGGGCGGCTTAGACACGAAGCAAGGGAGTCGCTCCATTGGCACAATATAGAGGCACCGTAAAGTGGTTCAACAACGCAAAGGGCTATGGATTCCTCGGCCGTGAAGGCGGTGCCGACGTATTCGTGCACTACAGCTCCATCCAGCGTGAAGGTTACAAGAGCCTTAAAGAAGGTGACGAGGTCGAGTTCGACATCATACAGGGCACTAAGGGACCTCAGGCCGATCAGGTCTTTCGGGTTAAGGAAGTCAACCACGAACCCAATCAACAAGCGCAGTAGGTCAAGATCGTCCGGCCCTCCCACCGGGCGTCCCCTGGCTGGTCTCTGCCTTGAGTCCTGGCTCTGCGTGTTGCATACTGGCGCAGTGACCGCATCAAGCGGACTCTGACCGGAAACCCATGGACAATATTTCGATTGCCCGTCTTCTCGATGAAACGGCATCCCTCCTCGAGATCGACGCCGCGGACCCTTTTCGGGTCCGTTCTTATCGACGCGCAGCCGAGGCTGTCGAGCAACAAACCACACAACTCTCCACAATTGCCGACGATCCCAAGGCTCTCCTCGCCATCTCCGGCATAGGTAAAGGTATGGCAGCCAATATTCAAGCCATCCTGTCGACCGGAACGATGCCCCTTCGCGAAGAACTCTTGCAGAAATATAAGGCCTCCATGCTGGAACTTTTGCGGCTGCCTGGCATGGGTCCAAAGACTGTAGCCCTTGTCTGGTCGGAGTGTCAGGTCTGCGATCTCGATTCGCTGGAAGCCGCAGCTAAGGCTGGGCATTTGACCAAGCTTCCTCGGATGGGTGAGAAATTTGTGACTAAGCTCCTGAAGGGGATCGAGGATCACCGAAAAAACTCCAGCCGCTTTCGCATTGACAAAGCTCAGTACCACGCTGACATCATCTCTAGCCTCATCCGCGAGTTTCCTGGTATCGAAGAAATAACACCGGCTGGTAGCCTGCGCCGCGGACGGGAGACGGTCGGTGATCTGGACTTGCTCGTAACCGGTCAGGCCTGCGAGCCCGGCGTCGTAAGCGCTGCCGTAGAACACGTTGCGGCGCTTCCGCTCATCGACAAACTTCTTGCCAAGGGGCAAAACAAGGTCAGCTTTACCCTCCGCAACAACCTGCAGGTCGATGTTCGCCTGTTACCTCGGAGCGGTTACGGGGCAGCACTTCAATATTTCACCGGTTCGAAAATGCACAACGTTGCACTTCGCCAGCGAGCCATTAAACGCGGACTGACTCTCAACGAGTATGCACTTATTCGCATCGAAGACAATACGATTGTCGCGGCTGCTTCCGAAGCGGATATCTACAACGCTCTCGAGCTCGATTACATTCCGCCAGAACTCCGCGAGAACTCCGGTGAAATCGAAGCTGCTGCTGCCCATACGCTGCCTCAACTCATCTCGCTTAGCGACATTCGCGGCGATCTTCACATGCATACCAATGCGACTGACGGCCGCGATACGATTCGCCAGATGGCCGAAGCCGCGCTAGCCCGCGGCCTTTCCTATATTGCGATTACCGACCACAGCAAAAATCTCGCTATGACGAATGGCCTCGACGATGCACGAGCCCTGACTCATATCAAAGCCATTCGTGAAGTCGACGCCGAACTCCAGCAAGAATATGAGGGCAAAATCCGCGTCCTTCCGGGCATCGAAGTCGATATCCTTGCTGATGGCGCCCTTGACCTCGATGACTCTACTCTTGCCCAGATGGATATCGTCGTTGGCAGCGTCCACTCTCTCTTCAGCCAGCCGGTCGAAGAGATGACTGCACGCGTCCTCCAAGCTCTCGAGAATCCGCACGTTCGCATTCTCGGCCATCCGACTGGCCGCAAAGTTCTCGGTCGTGAAGGTTACTCCATCTATATCGACACTGTTCTCAAGCGCGCCTCTGAACTAGGCGTAGCCGTCGAACACAATGCCAGCCCCGCCCGCGCTGACCTCAATGATCTGAACCTTCGCATTGCAAAACAGTACGGTTGCAAAATCGTCGTCGACACCGACGCGCACTCTACCGAAGAGCTCGACCAGATGCGCTACGGCATCACGCAGCTTCGCCGCGCCTGGCTCACCCCATCCGACATCCTTAATACCCAACCAACAGCCGAAGCTTTGCTGGAAGCCCTTCGTCCGAAACCGTAAATCATCTCCCGTTGGAAAGCATTTTTGTAGAAGCTCGAAAATTCCCGTTCTCACCGATTCTTTAATGGGTTGTCAATGGGTTGTCCTTCTGTCTTTAAGAAAAGTCCAAAGGCTGAGCATCGAATCGTACGTATTTGTCCCCTGACTGGTATGACCGAATACAACTTTTGTCCGTGGACAACTCTCCTCAGGGGCCTTTAGCTTGCGAGT
>Ga0206920_1040_pt1 | contig 42749 bp, 38 predicted proteins | sample Alteio_BWOrgHeat_65_FD_152934 | JGI IMG/M metagenome (GOLD analysis project Ga0206920, IMG submission 152934) | Enriched cells from forest soil in Barre Woods Harvard Forest LTER site, Petersham, Massachusetts, United States -... | ecosystem: Environmental > Terrestrial > Soil > Temperate forest >...
GGATTGCTTAAAGCGCTTAATTTAGGGCCACAGAAATTAGACATTATTTTTTATCAGCTCGTTAAAATGCGCGCGAGTGGTGAGTTAGTGAAAATGTCCAAGCGAGCAGGAAACGTAGTAACGCTTGATGATGTGATAGAAATGGTGGGCACAGATGTCGCTCGATTCTTTTATTTAAACAGAAAAGCTGATGCGCAACTTGAATTTGATCTTGATCTTGCACTGAAAAAAACTGATGAAAATCCGGTATTTTATGTGCAGTATGCGTACGTGAGAACCGGAAGTATTCTAAACAAAGCAGCGGAACTGCCAGAATTGGCAAATATTAACGCAGATGATGTGCAACGCCTTGGACTCAATGAACAGTTGCTCTTGGCCAAAATTGCATCATTAAAGCAATTACTGGAATCTATCAGCACCAACTATCAAACCCATGTGTTGACCTATTATGTTCTTGAGCTTGCACAAATGTTTCATGCGTATTACGCCAAAAATCGCGTGATCGACGTGGAAAACATTAACCAAAGCCGCGGGCGTTTGCTTATGGTCAAGTTGGTGCGTAATACTATTGAAACGGTGTTGAAATTGTTAGAAATTACTCGACCAGAGAAAATGTAAAGAATTTCCCCAGGTGAGACTTTTGTATCTCCCTGGGGAATGATTTAACCACAGTTAGGGAATGCAGGAGCACTGGCCAAAGCAAGTTATTTGTTGCCAACCCGAGCTCAACTTGCATTTATTATGGCAGGCCTGGCAGGCTACTGTCGCACACGATGGATTTGAACCACCACAGACTTGTGTATTAATACCAGCTGTACTGGTATCACACCATCCAAGTGAATTTAATACAAAGCCAGGTGGGCAGGTATCGCACTGATACAGATTGGTAGATACGAGGGTGCCCCCACTTGCGTTTTTGCCCTGGTATGGACAGGCATTTAAGCATATGGAGGTCGGCGAACCATACAAGTACTCCGCAGGAGTAGTGCCACTACAGAAATTATTTCCCTGAGCTACGTTCATAATGCCAAGACCCGGCAGAGTAATACATAATGAAATCATTATTTTCTTCATCAAAATCTCCTTCCAAGTAATTAATGACTGCTTAGCGGTGCCCGTTACCCCTTGACTCATGGTTTTCTACTGGGCAAGGGCTGTCGTTAAGGCTGCTTTGAGTGCTGTCAATTGTGCTGAATTTGCTGATGTTACGGCTGTATTATTTGCTGCTGTTTGTAGCGCTGTCAATTGGCTGTGTGTTAAGGCTGGACTTACTCCTAAAAATACGGTTGTGTAATAGTTTTGACCCGCAGTTGTTGGATTGTTTGTTAGATTTGTTGGTGTTACTTCTATTAGTAGCGTTGTTACAAGTTGTGCAGGTGTTAGGGAGCCTGGTGTTGCTTTGGCATATGGTTGTAGTAGTTTTACTAGCGAAATCTGTATTCCTGCTGCAGCGGATTCTGCTGCTCCTACTGTTATTGATGACACTGTAGAGCTAGTAGCGCTTATTGAACCTTGAATGGTTAATAAAGCTATAATACCAAATAATATTCTTTTGATCTTCATAAGTATATCTCCTTGTTTAAATATAAACATAGCACCAAGCAACAATTACCCAGTTTCTACTTGAAATACTAGCAGAAAGAGAGAGAGAGGGTCAATACAATGAGAAAATAATTTTTTTAGGGAGAGTTTTAAGAAAAGAGCGGTTTTTTATCCTGATTTTTTGCTGTTATCATGGCATTTCGCGCAACCTAGAAGTTTGCTTTGACTTCCGGGTTCCTTCTGGGTTATCTTCTAGGTTAGTGGTAACATTTAAAAAATGAGGGATTTTTATGCTCAAAGAATTATTAATGCGACAAGAGGGAAAGACCCTGGAATTTAAGGAAAATACGCAGGGTTTGCAAAAAATTATTCAAACAATTATCGCTTTTGCAAATACTGCCGGCGGCACAATTATTATAGGCATTAAAGATAAAACAAAAGAGGTTGTTGGCGTATCTAATATTTTGCAAGATGAGGAAAAGATCGCCAGTGCTGTTGCAGATTCGATACACCCTTTAGTTTTTCCGTCTTTTGATTTATACACTTGGGAACATAAAGATGTTCTCATTATAGAAGTCCCGCATTCTTATGGACCTTTTTACCTTAAATCTCAAGGGTTACAAAAAGGAACTTTTGTCAGACTAGGATCCACAAATCGCATTGCCGATGCGGAAACAATACAGGAAATTCAAAAATTAAAAAATAATAAATATTTTGATGAACTACCAAATACCGCGTGTCCTATAGATCAAATACAATTTGATCTTGCTCGAGAGCTTTTTAGACAAAAATCAAAAGAACTTTTGGACAGTACCATTGCATCACTTAATTTGTTAGTAACCGATCAAGGGAAAATCTTTCCTTCCAATGGGGCTATCATACTTTTTGGTGCATCACCAGCCAACTTTTTCCCCTGTGCTGAGATTCGATTAGGGCGATTTCTAGGGGTGACTAAATCAGAGATTCTTGATCATCAAGATTTAAATATTCCCATTACTACGGCATTAGATACTGTATTAATGTTTGTAAGGCGCCATACCTCAATGGCGGGTATTATTGGTCCAAAGGAGCGGGAAGATATTCCTGAGTATCCGCATATTGTGGTACGTGAAGCAATCATTAATGCGTTAATTCATACTGACTATGCTATCGGGCATGGAACAATTACTGTTGCCATTTTTGACAATCGTATGGAAATAACCAATCCGGGAGTTTTGCCATTTGGTTTTACTTTAGAATCGGCATTGACTGGTGTGTCGCGGTTACGCAATAAAGTTATTGGAAGAGTTTTTAGAGAGCTGAATCTTATTGAGCAATGGGGTTCTGGACTAAGAAGAATGATTGATGTGTGTGTGCAGCATGGCATTACTCCACCTACATTTGAAGAATTAGGAGATCATTTTAGAGTCACTCTTTATCCTCATGATGTTCATAGGCAAAAAAAACTGGTTATGAAAAAAGATGTACAATTTACAGACAAAGATGTTGAGGAAGAAGGATTGCGCAAGACTCGGATGAATGAAGACTGGAAGCCCATGGTGATAAGCTATGTAAAAAAACATAAAAGAATATCGCCAAAGCAAGCCAGCTCTCTTTGGCAGGTATCAGCACGCACTACTACATCTCGACTTAAAAATATGTGTAATCAAGGATTATTAGTTGAAAATTCCACCTCTCCTTATGATCCATATAAATCATTTAGCCTCACGCGCAATTAGGATCGATCGTGTGATCGATGTGGAAAATATTAACCAAAGCCGCGGGCGTCTATTTTTGGTTAAGCTAGTGCGCAGTACTATGCAGACCGTGTTGAAATTGCTAGAAATTACTCGACCAGAGAAAATGTAAAGAATTTCCCCAGGTGAGACTTTTGTATCTCCCTATCATAGATTATATGAGCATGTAACGATATAAGGAATTCCACTTATAGAGCCACGTTGACAATTACCAAAAAGAGGACATTTTTTGCAGTAACTAACTGTTCCATTGTTACATGTTCCGCCATTAGTTGGACATGGTTTACATGGTAAAAGTCCATAAGAATAAGTAGTTCCTGTACATTGAGTGCAGGTACCATTAGAAGAAAGTCCATATCCTTGATTACATTGTGTGCATACTGTTCCTTTTTGTTTTTGGCAATTGGGAAGCATGCAAGTACCGTTGATTAAGTTGTAACCAGGATTGCATTGTGTGCATCCAGTGAATACGGAAGACAGAATGCTAGTACAACAATTGGAGATGTTAAGTGGATTAGAGCATCCCCAAACATAATTTGTTCCAAACCCTATAAAAGCCAATCCTAACAACAAAAATATGCCTTTAATCTTCATATTATCCTTTCTTGTATAATTCAATATCTCTCTTTATTTGAGATCATAGCATGATCAATATCTAAATTGCAATGCTAATTAGAAAATATTTTATTGATTTATGGTGGTTTAATAAGTTATTATGAAATTGTAAATATGTTTATGGTTTTATTTTAGGAGATTGTTCATGATTAAAAAAATAGTTTTATATATGACGTTGTTTAGTGCTCTTGGTGCAATTCAGTCAAATTATGCAGATTATTTAATCGATAACAATACTAATGCTGCTATAAATCCAAAAATTATTTGTAACTCATCGGCGGGAAAAACTCTTTCAGCAACACTCAATATAGCTTCAGGAACAACAATACGTATACCAGATAAATATTTTACTGATGCTTGTTCCACTAACCAACCTTTTATCACATTAGGAACCACTATAGTAAATCAACCATTGAATCACACTACCTTAATTTCTCAAGAGGCTGGAATAACTCAGATGTCTGAAGAAAACCCAAAGGAGCTTCCGGATCTTCCTGCTAAAGCAATGTCACTTTCTTTGCAATAGAACAGGCTAAAATTTTTCAGGATGTTGATCGACAATGCCATCAGCAAACATGCGTGCCATTTTGCGTGCTTGATCGCACATAGCGTCAAAGATAGTGATATCAGTTGCCCATTTATCATGCAAACGAGCATCAATCTCTTGGGTTATTAATGATAAATGTTCATCAAACATGGCTTTCATTTCAGATGCAGGCCAATATTGGCTATTTAGGTGAGATAATAGTTTAACCAGTTCTTCTTCGTTGGTGCGCCAAGCTTCATCGGCAATGCGCCTTGCTCCTTGATCATGGGATTTTGCCGCCAAAACGCTATCATGCATAATAGTGCTATGATCTTTTAAAAGTTTGGTAAATGTAGCACCAGCTTCATTACCATAATAATGTGCTAATTGAGAGCCCAAATCTTCTTGATTTTTGAGTAATCGTTGATGTACTGCATGTTCATCAGGAGTTGCATTCATGGTGGCAACAATACAAGCGCGAGTCCAGATGACATGATCGGTCCATAATCTGACCATACTGTGGCGTAAATCACAATGTTGGCCAACAATAGCTGCTCCTTCTGCCGAGCATGTTGTACGTTTACCCACAACATACCCTAGGCCTGCACTTGCAATAACGAGAATAATGGTTGCTATCATAAGTTTATTGCTATTGCAATTCATGGGGGTCCTTTTTTATCGTAATAATTTGTAATTTTTATCGCATTTACCGTATTAAATTTTTAATTTATTGTCTATATTGCCAAAAAAGCTAGTTCTGGCACAATAGAAATATAATAAAAGTATCTAACCTACTTATAAAAATAAACTCATTTATAGCTTACTTCGAAGGAGCTTATTGTGGCTAAAATTGATCTGAGTCTCATTCAAACATTAAGAGATCGCACCGGTCTTGGCATGATGGATTGCAAAAAGGCATTAGAAGAAACTGATGGAGATGTTGAAAAAGCAATTGAATTATTGCGTAAAAAAGGCGCTGCAGTTGCTCTTAAACGTGCAGATAAGGGGACATCTGAAGGATTAGTTCACGCTTATATTCATCCAGGAAACCGCATTGGTGTTTTGCTTGAAATAAATTGTGAAACCGATTTTGTGGCAAATACTGCTGAAATCAAACAAGCAGCACAAGATATTTGTATGCATATTGCCGCGTTAAAGCCGCTTTATTTATCACCAGAAGATGTTGATCCAAAATTTTTGGAGCATGAAAAAAGCATTTTGCGTGAACAGTTGCTCAATACTGGTAAGCCAGAAAAGATTATTGAACAGATTCTTCAAGGAAAACTTGAAAAAATGTATTCAGATATCTGTTTGCTCAAGCAAACTTTTGTCAAAAATGATCAGCTTACGATTGATGACTTGTTGAAAGAGTTGATTGCAAAAACTGGTGAAAACATAAAAATTAGACGTTTTGCTCGTTTTGAAATCGGCGCATAAAATGTAGAGTCCGGTCCTTCACCTTGTTCAGGATAAACTCCGTAATGTGTTTACTCCTGAGCTTGCCCAAGGGCTGCCGAGCTTAAAATAGTGCTTCCAGGAGCACCAAGCGTGGATAGACGAAGACGGATATCTAGTCACTTTAAGGCATCGTATGAAAAAAAGAGTTTTACTCAAATTAACCGGTGAATTATTGTTGTCCCCTGATAAAAAAGGGTTGAGCGCTGATATGCTTAATGCAGTAATTGCACAAATTAAAATATTAAGCGAAACGCATCAATTTGGTATTGTCTTGGGTGGCGGAAATTTTTTTCGCGGTAGTGTGCAAGGTACATTATTAGGCATTACAGCATCGGTTGGTCATCATGTGGGGATGCTTGCTACCATGATGAATGGTTTGCTCGTCAAAGATCTTTTTGAACAACAGGGTTTTGAAGTATCTCTTTTTTCTGCATTATCGTGTCCTGAAATTGGGTTGTCTACATCACAACAATCTATCGATGCTGCATTACAAAGGGATCAGATCTTATTATTTGCCGGCGGCACAGGTAATCCCTTTTTTACCACAGATACTAATGCCGTGTTGCGTAGTTTGCAGATGCAAACTGCAGACATTTGGAAAGGTACCAATGTTGATGGTGTGTATGATGCAGATCCACGCAAATCTCCACATGCAAAACTACTCAAAGCAGTTTCGTATGCTGATGCGTTACGACAACGATTAGGTATTATGGATGCAACCGCCTTTGCTATGGCTCAACAGTATAATCAAGAAATTAGAGTTTTTAATATTTTTACCCCCGGGTCACTATTGTCAGTCGCGGCCGATAGTAATTTTGGCAGCGTGATTCGTTAATAAGGATGAATGATTATGAAAGAAATTAAGTTAATAGAAAATGATGTTAAAAGTTTTGAAACGCCAATGAAAGCTGAGATGGAAGGTCCTCTCAAGCATTTTGATGGAGAGCTCGTTAAAATACGTACGGGTAGAGCTCATACGTCTTTGGTTGAGGACATCCAAGTGGCAGTATATGGTCAAGAACCTATGCCACTGAAAAATTTAGCAGGGCTCACAGCGGTAGATTCTCGCACCATTACTATTCAGCCATGGGATGCTACCATAATTGCGGATATTGAAAAAGCTATTAAGGCTTCTGATTCAGGTTTAACACCCGCAAATGATGGAGCATTTATTCGTATAACATTGCCTGAAATTAGCACGGCACGTCGTGATGATTTAGTGAAAGTACTGGGCAAAAAGTTGGAAGAATGCAGAATTGCTATTCGCAATGTTCGTAAAGATTTTAACAATCTCATACGCGACGCAAAGAAAGATAAAAAGATTTCTGAAAATTTCTATAATCGCTTAGAAGATTCGTTACAAAAAATAACCGATTCTTACATCGAGCAAGCAGAGCAAAGAGCTACGAAAAAAGAAAAAGATATTAAGACGGTCTAAAAAGGCTGTTTTTAAAATATTACCGGGTTTATGCATGTTATATACAGCATAAACCCGGATTTTTTTTAATTGCACGTTTCATAGCATTGCTTTAATTGCGCATTACAATCATGAATGTCATTGTCGTAAGCATCATTGTCTTGATTTTCTTCATCAGCTTTATTTTTATGTGCATTTTTTGAATCTTGTGTACAATCATTATAGGTAAAATCGCATTGATCTGTGCAAGGACTTGCGATAATAAGTGATGAACTTATTAATAAGAGCAAATATACCAATGTTCCACTTTTCATGATTCCTCCATTTTTTAATCTCAATCTATCGTTTTGTATAATAATGGCATGATGTGAGCCTGTAAATCTATGATTTGAGCAGAAGATGAGGGTTTAATGGCGTATCAGCTTGTGATAATGTAAGAAAATATCAAATAAAGCTTTATTTTATCAAAGCATTTGTTAGAATTATGTAACATTTGTTTGTTGAGATAGTTTGAAAATTTAAGGGGCTGCTAGCTCAATTGGTAGAGCAACAGACTCTTAATCTGTGGGTTGATGGTTCGATTCCATCGCAGCCCATACTTCGCCAAGGCTACGTATGGCAGGCCATATTTTTATTGGAATGGTAACACTAGAATTGAAATACGAGCGGGAGTTCCCCCTACGTTTATCCGGGCCATCAGGCTCGGCAAACTACGGCGGACGCGGGGCGAAACAATTTCGCCTAGCGAATATCCTGAAATTGAAATATAAGCGGGAGTGGCGAAACTGGTAGACGCACTGGATTTAGGTTCCAGCGTTCGAAAGAACGTGGGGGTTCGAGTCCCTTCTCCCGCACCAGTCTTCATTTATCCGGGCCATCAGGCTCGGCAAATTACGCCAGGCTGCGTTTATTTTTAGCAAACAGCTAAAAAAAATAGCAGACTTTTTTAATAAATCTCAAGTGTGGCAAAATCCTTTTGCCACAAATCAAAAGTAGTAACTATCTCTAACTGATTTGATTTTCAAAATACTTCCCGCAGCAAGATTATAATCCTTTATATGTGTAGATTTTTTACAAATTTCCATAAACCCTAGAAAATAAGAGATTTTTCGTGTTAATATTTCAAACAGAAAGGGTTTTGTCCCGTTTGTTTGTTGATGTTTATTACAGGAGAAGAAGCTTATGAAGTATTTAAAAATTGTTATGCTTAGTGCTTTATTTGCTTGCTGCCTATTGCAGTTTTTTGATTCAGCTTTATTAGCGTTATCTTCTTTTGCTCAGGGTCAAAACATACAAAAATATGCTTCATTGGAAGATGCTGTTATCAAAAGTGCTTTTTCTGAACGTCCTGACACTATATTGCCCGATGATATGGTTCATGCAGTGATGGGAAAATTTAACTTACCATTTATTTTGGAAAAATTAACCTTAAAAAGTTTGGTGCCCACACCATTATGGGGACCTCGTTATGACAACAACTCAGATTTACGGATAAATTTTAGTCCTGATGGTACAAAAGTTGTAATAACGGGTTGGACAATATGGAACTCAGTGCATACAGGTGAATCTTCTACGCGCATCTTTGATGCTTTAACTGGTCAGATGATTCATGAGTTGCCAGGTCATTCTTTCTGGGCAGCATTTAGTCCTGATGGAACAAAAATTGTAACGACTGACTGGGAATATACGGGGAGAATATGGGATGTGCAAACTGGCCAGATGCTCAATGAACTAGAAATACCTTTAGTGCTCAATGGGCCGCAAGTGGAAGAGCGCGTAATTGATTCTTTTCAGGCAACATTTAGTCCTGATGGTACGAGGATTTTAACCAACAGATTTGATATTGCCCGCATATGGGATGCGCAAACGGGGCAGATGATTTTTGAGTTGCCCACGCAAGGTGATGGACATTTTGAAGCGAAATTTAGTCCTGATGGTACAAAAATATTAACGCGTGACGATAATCAAGGTGTTGTTCGCATGTGGGATGCTTCAACCGGTCAAATAGTATATGAGCTACCAGGCCATTTTAAATCAGCAAAATTTAGTCCAGATGGTACAAAAATTGCAACTTATGATGATAAGGAACCAACAGATAGGATTGTTCATGCTCAAGCCGGAGTTGCTCGCTTATGGGATGCTCAAACCGGAAATGAGCTTCATGTGCTTTATCACGGTAGCAATATTCATAACATAGAATTTAGTCTTGATAGTGCCTATCTAGCAACATCAACGACAAGTTATGACCGTGTATCCTCATACGAATTATCGCTGAGTAGCTCTGTTTACCTATGGGATACTCAAACTGGACATGCGCTTCGCGTGTTACATGTGCCAGAAAGGGCAAGAATTTATACGGTAATATTTAGTCCTGATAACAAAATAATTATAACTGGAACTAGTAAAGGTACAGTCTTGTGGGATCGTCTAACAGGTCAGCTTTTGCAGCAAATAAAATCTGGTATGGTTGAGCAAGCAATATTTAATGAGAATGGTGTAAAGATGGCGATGATACACCTTGATAAAGGAGTTAGTATATGGAAGCCATCATTAACATGGGATATTGATACGCTTACAATTGAGCAAATGCTGCTAGTATATCTATTGGACAACTATTATCCAAAATTAATGGACTATAATCCTGCACAACGAGTTAAGATATTAAAACTCATTGCGCATTTGAAAAAGGTTGATTACAACTATGTGTTATCAGTTTTTAATAGCTTTAGTGCGGAACAACAAAAGATTTTGCGCGAGACGTATATGAAGCCCGCAGATAGTTTTTTGAAGGCAAAAATTAAATCTGTATGGAAAAGCGTAATCGATAATCTTTCAGAATAAATCATCATTCAATCAACAATATTTAACTAATCTCATGTGTGGCCAAATCCTTTTGCCACAAATCAAAAGTAGTAACAATCTCTGATGGTGTTGATTTTCGAATAGTTCCCGCAGCAAGATTAAAGTGAATTCCACTAATCCCAACTGACTGTGCAGCTTGTACATTTTCTAATTTATCATCAGTGTGCATAATGTGCACGGCATCAGGCGCAATCTGTTTGACCAGTTCTTGAACTGCGTTAAAATATCCAGTATGAGGTTTGCAATCTTGTGCTCTGCGTGTTGCATACATATTATCTTTTGCGTTGACGCGATATATCAAACCACTTCCTGCTGGCATATCCACATGATGTACATGAGTGGTCAACACCGCATCAAACAGTTCATTTAAATCAATGTTGTGATAGCGTAACATATACGCACGATACGCTTGATGTTGCATATGATCTTGATTAGTTGCACCAATCACGGTATAACCTTGTGCTTTGAATTTTTTGATTGCATTAATCATAGGCATCACCGGATATGGTTTTTGCGAGCGTGCAACCATCTGCGGCTCATAAAATGAGAGATCGCCATAACCGTGCGCTTTAATCCATTCGTTTACCCCATGAATGATATTAGTCGAACCCTGAGTTGTTTTTTGAATGTTGGCAGAGATTTGGCCGATTTGTTTGTAATTATGAGGCAAAAGGGCGATGGCTAGCTTAGGATTCCAAAATAACATGCGGGGGATCAACGTGGCATACTCTTTTAAGCCAACCTTAGTTTTGCCACTAATCACATCATCAATATCGAATGACAAAACGATTTTTTGTGCGGTACTGGGCCGGATTTCTTGATGTTGTATCCCATAACCAGAGGATACCAAGACAATAATGAGCAATAACATGCGTTTAACTGCAGACATAAAAACCTCCAAGCATTATAAATATATATTCTAATGATGCATTTTTGGGGTTAATTTGTCAATGCAATCCCATCCTTATTCCATATTTTTCAGATCTAATGAATCTTTGAGCTCTTGTTCAAATTTTTTATAACGATCTCTATTGGGGACATGTTTTTCAAGTTCTCCGTTAGCTTTTTTGAACACAAAGCAACGGCGATACGGATGTTTTTTGTTAGCTGCCGCTGTTTCATCCAAGCTATAGCCGTCATGCTCTGTTTCATATTCATCATATCCCGTAAGCACATTGCCTTGGGCATCCTTAATAGACTCAAATTTATTATTCTTTGCTCCTGCTTGAACAAGCAGTTCTCTGGTCATTTCGTATCCTGGATAACCCTCGTACCCTATATACTCTGCAGTTAAAAAATAATCGGCTATATCAAGGGCAGAAAACCCTGCACTATTGACTCGATTAATTTCTGTTTTATCCATTTTTATAAGATATTCGATGGCAGCCCAGGAATTTCTATATGCAGCAAGATGAAATGGTGTATTTCCTTTGTGGTTAGCTCGTACATGAGCACCTTTGCTGGTTAGACTAGCTACGATTGACCAATCGTTATAACTAGCATAATGCAATGGTGTATTGCCATCTGCATCTGCAACATCCACTTTGGCGCCCGCTTTTAATAATGCATTTGTTAAACGGAAAGTTCCATCAGATCCAAGCGAATATTTTAGGACATTATGCAGTGGAGTTTCCTGTTTGGCATTGGCAGCATTAACTGGAGCTCCTTTGGCAATGACTTGCAGTGCTAAAATAGATCGCAAGCGGTGACTTGTGCTATGTGCTAATTTTGTTTGTGCTTGAATAGCATCAGTGAGTTTTTCTTCAGTAAATTTGGGAGGACTGGTCATTTTGTGCAAAAAAGTATCTCCTTTTCCATCAGACTCATCAAGAGGAATGCCTAGATTTATAAGCGTTACAGCAATATCATAATGTTCGAAATCTCTACCAATTAATGCATGTGCAGGTAAACATCTAGAAGAACAATCCATCGCATTGGCACCGTTGCAGATACAAGGAACAGTATCTGTAAAAAGTTTTTGCAATAGCGAAGTTCCATTAGCTTTAGATGTAATTAACGTGGGATCGTCAGTGAATGACTTTTTAACGCTTTCAGTGTGATGCCCACGTGCAGCAAAACTATGAAGAAGTCCTATTTGTTCATCGCTACGCTGTTTTGAATGATCATCCTTCATCTGCACAGCGCTGGAATGAAACTGTTGCACAGGAAGATGTCGCGGTGCAGCAATAAGATGTTGAGGTTGATTTTTTAGCGCAGTGGTTGCTACTTGAGCAGCTAAGTGCTTGGCGCCAGTCAAACGTAATGCAACTGATGCAGTAAGCGATAGTTGGCTGAGTAGTGTGATGCTTGTAATGAGACCAATAGTTAATTTTTTCATAGTTGCCTATGGTTGTTCGTGTTTTTATATCTGATATTCTAGATATAGTATGGCACTAAAACAATGAGCAGTAAATGTTCGATGGGTGTAAATAACAGTGTTAGTTGTGTTAGGGTAAGTAACTGATCGCTTGAAATTATACAAAATTACCTATACATTATCAATATGAGCAAATTAATAGGTATCGAAAAAGCAGCAGAAATATTAGGTGTATCGGCCCAAACGTTACGGCGCTGGGAAAATGAAGGTCGATTGATTCCTGAACGAACAAAGGGGGGTCATAGGCGCTATAACGTACATCTATTGCAGCCGCATGCTTTTCATAAATCACAAAAACAGTTTACGACGATTGCATATGCCAGAGTTTCAAGCCATGACCAAAAGGACGATCTTGTTCGTCAAAAGCAAATACTAGAGATGTATTGCGCATCTAACGGTTGGACATTTGAGATTATTTCTGACCTTGGTTCAGGAATGAATTATCACAAAAAAGGGCTTAAGCTACTGCTTGAAAAAATTATTGAAGGCAAGATGGGACGCTTGGTTCTTACTCATAAAGATCGGTTATTGCGATTTGGAGCGGAGCTTGTTTTTGCACTTTGCGAACATAAAGGAATTGAGGTTGTTATTATCAATCAAGGCGATCAACCTTCTTTTGAACAGGAACTTGCTCAAGATGTGCTTGAAATAATCACCGTATTTTCAGCACGTTTATATGGATCTAGAAGTAGCAAAAACAAAAAGCTTATTGATTCTTTAAAACAAGTGGTGGAATCTCAATAATGCTTCAGGTAACAAGCACAATAAAACTTTTTTTAATGCCGGAGAAAAAAGAGGTAGCATGCCTTGATGATCAATCACGCAAATGTAACGCTTTGTATAACAAGTTAGTTGAAAAGGCAAAACTGCTTAAGCAAGAGTTTAAGGAAAGCGGTGACGCTGCGATTGCAATGATTTTATATAGTCCGCGAGGCTTGCGCAATTTGGTTCCTGCCATTAAGAATGAACATCCTTATTTAAAAACTGTGTATGCTGCACCGCTAAAAAATACAGCTTTGCGAGTTACCAATTGCATTAAGGCTTATCAAGATTCTCGCAAAGGAAAACGTGCGGGCAATCAAACTGGTTGGCCAGGTTTTCGATCTTGGAAAGCCGGTTGGTTTTCGTTATTGTATGACGAGCCAAACAAGGGTTATTTTGTTAAAGATAATATCTTGCATCTATCATTGGGACTTGGCATTGATCGCAAACGAAATACCTTAAAGATTCCGATTGCCAATGCGCATGTGCTTACGGGAAAAGAGATTCGCAATCTGAGGATTGTAAAAGAAGGAAATGACTTTAGTGCAGTGTTTACCGTAATGCGCACAGTTCCTGCAACCAAACCAATTAAAAAAATTATTGTGTTTGATCCTAATCATAAAAATTTAGCTTATGGTGTTGATAGCGATGGTAGGGCTATCGAAATTCATACACCTTATTGGTTGAAAGTGTACGACAAGCGTCTTGATGAATTGAAATCAAAAATGGATAAGTGTAAGAAGAAGTCACGCTTGATACATAATATTGATGATAAAGGTACTATTATCAATCAACGATGGGAACCATCAAGACGTTACTCCAAATTAAATATTACCTATGATAAAGCATTGGCAAAACGGCGAGATCAAACTAAGTCGTTTTGCTATCGTATCTCTCATATTCTGTATAAGCAGTATGATTTGGTAGCTGTTGGTGATTACACACCTAGTGGGCAAGGGATTACTACTGCAATGAGAAGATCGATGAATAATCGTTCGCTGATCGGAAGATTTAAAGAAACTGCCACATGGGTAGCAACTAAATCTGGCAAAACTTATCAAGAGTTTCCCGAAAAAGGAACGACGCGCACATGTCATGCTTGTGGATTTGTGATGGAAAATGGAATCCATCCATCTATCCGACAATGGACTTGTCCTGGCTGCGCCTTGTTGCATTTGCGCGATGAAAATGCTGCATCTAATGGATTTAAAATGATTCTGCGGAATCTACAAAAAGAAAGCAGAGCTTTTTCTCTGCCAGTGCCCAGCTCGGGCCGCGTTCATATAAAAGAACGTTGGACTTGGAGGATTTTATCTAGTGGCGCATTAGTGCGTTGCGGGGGTAAAATAGCAGATTGTTCTGCGCCTACAAGAAATTAAAACTAAAGTGTGGTAACTTTAGATCAAAAGTAGATACAATCAACTATCAGTAGATTTGTATAACTTTTGGAGAGCGGAAATTCAACAAATTTTCAGAGCAACTAACACTTCTGTTTTGTTGCCACCGATCATTTGTTTTCAGTTATATTGTTTCTATAGTAGGCTGAGATGTGCATAGAATTGATATTGCAAAAAGCATACTTTAATCATTATAAAAACAGAGGCTCTTCCATGTTTAACTTATTAAAAAAATCTAAATTAGGTTTTGTGATTCTTGTGCTATTTTCAAGCGCAGTTTACGCATCTCATGCACCTCAAATGCCAGATGTAGCGACTTCTGCTGCTACGGTTTCCATATTGCATGTAGCAGAATTATCAGAAGATCAAAAATTAAGTGTCATTGTGGGTGGAGATTGTGATCCTGCCTCGGGTTCTTTCGGTGTCATTGTGGGTGGAGATTGTGATCCCGCTTCGGGTAATATAAGTGTACTTGTTGGTCTGACTGCTCCAAACCACAAAGAGTTTTCGGAGTGGCGGCTGCTCTGTTGGATTCCATCTGCTTGGAATCTTTTGAAAAACTCAGGTTCTTATTTGTGGAAGCCTAAAAAGTAGCAAAAGAGATATGTCTTAGATGTAAATGCATATTTATATGAAAAAGACCCTCAAAGAGATTGTACGATCTTTCTGAGGGTTTTGTGTTTTAAAATCATAAGGTAGATTTACCTCTCCTTCTTTGTTAGGATCATAAAAAATAAAAGTTTCATGACTTAACGGGGCCCCCGTTCGTAAGGATGGGGATCAAAAAAAAAGGGGTAATGAAGTGAATCTAAAAACTGATATTGGTATTACCAATCAAGTTAATCATAATCTTACAGATGGAGCGCATCAACTTCAATTTGATTTGAGCTACCAAGATGCGGCACTAGGGCTTGCAATAGTCACCGTTCCTGCTGTAATTGTGAATGCTATTTATCATGAAGCTTCGTTGTCTCAAACAGGATATGCGCAAGCATTTGGTTTTCACAAAGGGCAAGTGCCGGTTCAATATATAGCCCAGAATTTTAAAGCTAATCTTATAGAGCATCTCAAAGAGTTTTTGTTTAAATATTTTATTCTTGATTTTATGTATGAACAAATACGCGAACGAAAATTATTGGTGGTTGGTGAGCCTCGTCTAGTGGCTATGCACGTTGAACCAGAAAGTGATGCGCGGTTTCAATTTGAGCTTTCTATATGCCCAGAAGTTACTATTCAAGAATGGAAATATTTGCCGTTCAAATCACCTAAACGTAAAAATTACAAAGATCTTGATAGGCAAGTAGAATCGTTTATTGAAGAAGAAAAGGGTTTTTTAAAAGATGCTCAACTTACCACGCTTGGCGTGGGTGATTGGGTGAGTTTTGATGTTTATCTAGTTGATAAACAGGATAATTCTTTATTAGGATCGCATAAAACGAGTTTATGGTTACGACTTGGTGATGAAGAGGCAGACAGCACATTTCATGAAATATTTTTAGATAAATCGCTCGGTGATTCGTTTATAACTGCAAGCAAAAGTTTGCAAGATTATTTTAGTGATCAAATAGATACTAATTATACGTTTGCAGTTCATATTACCGATGTACTAAAAAACAGCTTTTTTTGTTTGGAGCAGTTCAAGCGACACTTTAAATTAAAAACAAATAAAGAGCTGTATCAAAGGCTTATAGAAGTTTTTTCGTATCGCAATGATATTTCGTTACGTCGTTCAATTGCTGAAGAATCATTAAAGCTGTTATTATCAAAGCATCGGTTTATTATTCCAAATTATTTAGTGTTACGACAACAAAAAGTTATTCTTGATAAAGTAAAACATAATCCCGATTATCACGTATATCGTACGCAAAAAGATTTTCAGGAACGCATTCGTCAGTTGGCTGAAAAGCAGGTTCGTGAAACTATTTTTCTTGATCAATTGGCGTATCATGAAGATCTTGAGGCCGAAAATGCTGATATCAAGGGGTATTTAAATTTAACTAATCGCCAACGGATGAAAGATTTTCTTTATTTTGACGCACCAAATACTAAAGTTGGTGGACAAGAAATTCCTTTACTGAGCCAAGAGTTAAAACGAATTTACTTGAGAGAGAAGTCAATAAATCACATTATTTATCATCTGACCAAGAAGTAAAAGTGGCTTGAGCAAAAATCATTTTGTTACCCATTTCTAAGGGGACCCCTTTTTAGATTTGTGTGCGCTGCCACTTCACATTCACATGTATAAAAAAGCAGGGCATGAGAAGCTTTGGTTATTTCTCATGCCCACTATCATTCACCATAGAATCGCAAACAAAAAAGCTCCACACTTAGATATTTTTCGGTATTTATTTTCAAATAGCATTGACTTTCTGGGGGGGGGTAATGCTAAGTTTACTAATGAGAACCTAGAACTTGCGCTGTGCAAGATGGGATTTTGTGAGTAATTTTTAAAAAAGGATGAAGAAGATGAAATCATTAAAATATACCATGAGCTTTGGGCTTTTGCTTTTGATTGCTGGGCAAATGCAGGCTATAACAAGCAATATCTTCAATAAATTCCAAAGTGTAATCGGCATTAGAGCTTCATGCACAGAGATCATCAGTAATCAGCGGCAGACGACCCCTTTCACTTTATCCAACATTCCGGAAGGAGGCATGCTTTCTGCTCCTTCCCGCTGTTTAACTGTGCCCTACATTATCAGTATCTGTACTGGATCTGAATGCACTCCTCCTACTAGCAGCAGCAGCAATAATTCATTCAGCGCTTCTGATGACTCATCCGACAATGTCTATATTTGCCCAATAGCAACCGCGGCATGGAATGGAACGGCTTGTGTCTCTTGTTCCTCAATAAATCCCGCAAAGCCGGCATGGAATCCATCAACCAACACTTGCGTGGCATGTTCCGCAGTAAATTCAGCAAATCCAAATTGGAACTCGTTTACCAACCAATGCGTTCCGGCTTGTACGAACGGCCAAGTGTGGAGCTCTACGAATAATGTGTGTGTATGTCCTTCATCAACACCATTATGGCATACAGTAGGCCCAAGCGCCAATACCTGTACGGTTTGTCCTTCATCATACCCAACCTGGAATGCAACGATAGGAAATTGTCAAAACACTACGTGGCAATATCCGGCGACACCTAGTGGTAATTGTCGTAAACTAGAAGTTGGTGGATACGAATGCACGGTGACAACGACATATACGGGCCAGTAAAGTCTATGTTGTATTTAAAATATAAAGCCCTCATTCTATACAAATGAGGGCTTTGTTGTGCGCCTAGCATGGGCGACCTGCCGATGAAGGTCCGAATTCATGCCGTAAACATTAATCCTGATCGCAAACAATACACGCCTCATTTACCATTTTCAATGCATTATGTCTCATTTGACGAAGAAAAAAAGTAGCCTAGTTTTCACTCGGAGGTACAGCTCCCCCCGAGTACCCCCGGGGTCATTAACTTTAAGGTTAGGAATGGCATTATGTTAGAAAGTCTGTTGAGCAGATACAAAGAAAAAAACGCTTGAATTGAAAGAAGGCGCACAAACATTAAAAGGCATTATTAAAGCCGTTGTTTTCGTCAAGGAATTAAAGGGAATCTGCTTGAGAGAGAAGAGTCACTTCAATACATCATGTATCATCTGACCAAGAAATAAAAATAAAAGGAAGCAACACATTAACAGGTTTTAGGTTTTTTAATAAAAAAATCTTTAAAGACACAAGAAAATCCCCGCTTGCACAGCACAAGGTTCTGGGGTCTCTTAGTAACCCTACCAAAACTCCCCCAAGGCAGTCAGTGCTATTTGTCAATTAAAACGCTGTGATAGCATAAGTATCTAGCTTTTTTGTTTTTAATTCCATGTATAGTTGAGTTGCTTGTTCAATATGAATGCGCGCAAGTGGCAAGTAACGAATCTGCTTGAGAGAAAATTCATTACATCATATAATGTATCATCTGATCAAAACATTGATTTTCCCCTTAAATAGCAAAGAAAATAGTATGACAACATCTGTTCACAAATTAATTATTATTGGTTCTGGGCCTGCAGGATTAACTGCCGGTGTATATGCTTCTCGCGCAGCACTTTCTCCCTTAATTCTTGAAGGTAAAACGCCTGGCGGACAATTAATGGGCACCAGCTATATTGAAAATTGGCCGGGCAACAAAAGTATTTTAGGGCCAACCTTGATGATGAACATGCGTGACCATGCCAAACATTTTGGTGCGACGCTTTTATCAGAAGAAGTGGTGAAAGTAGATTTTTCTGCGCGTCCTTTCACGTTGTGGACAAATCGGGGCAAAGAGCTCAAAGCACATTCAGTGATTATAGCGACTGGTGCCATCCCTAACAAATTAGGATGCCCTGGCGAAGCAGAGTATTGGGGAAAAGGGGTGACCACTTGTGCCGTGTGCGATGGTGCATTTTACCCTGATAAAAAGATCGTGATCATTGGTGGTGGAGATACTGCCATGGAAGATGCCTCTTTTATGACCAAATTTACCGATAAAATCACCGTGGTTCATATTTTAGATAAATTTACTGCTTCTGCCGCCATGCAGGAAAGAGTGTTAAATAACCCCAAAATTAACATTATTTACAATAGTACCGTGACTGAATTTAAGGGAAATGGGCAACATGTTACTCATGTGGTGGTAACCAACCAAAAAACAGGCGAAATTCAAACCTTGGAAGCAGATGGGGCCTTTTTGGCTATTGGGCTACGTCCAAGTACAGAGCCCTTTAAAGATCAAATTAAGCTCAACCAGTGGGGGTATATTGAAGTGACCAACCATACTCGTACATCAGTCGAAGGTGTATTTGCTGCAGGGGATGCAGAGGATCCTCGTTATAAACAGGCTATTACTTCAGCTGGAAGTGGTTGTATGGCGGCTTTGGATGCAGAGAGGTATCTAGGCGAGCTTTTAAAATAAAAAACTTACCATTTTTGATACCAGAAGGCTTACCTGAAGAGGGTAGGCCTTTTTTAGCAGGATGAGAAATTCAGATTGACATTATTATTAAATGGTTTATGATTAATAAACACAGAAAGATCTTAATTTTATTGGGGGTTTTTATGAAAGTTATAAGAAAAAATAGATTATTAGTGAGTTTACTCGCTTTTGTAGTGATGTCGGGCGGTAACGTTTTTTGTTCTGCGCCAGCTGAACATCCAAAAAATCAAGCAACACAAGCTCAAGTAAGCTCGGCTGCGTCTGCGGCGCTATCGTCTTCCGACGAAGTTCCTCAGCAAAAGGATATGCAATCAGCGCTTGCTTATTTTACCGATATTGGCAATGCCCCAATGCTAGCTAAGCTATTGAAAGATCCGGTTCACCTACAAATGTTAAATGTCCATCAAACAGGATCTGGGAATGTACCATTAACAGATGCGGCAGTTAAAGGTTATGAAGATTGCGCCATATTATTGCTGGATGCAGGCGCTTTAATTCATGAAAAGGATAGCGGCGGAGCGACACCTTTTATGCGTGCAGCTTTCAATGGGCATTTCAATATAGTGAAATTGTTATATAGTCGGGCGAAAGTAGAAGATAGAAGGCAGATGCTTGAAGATGAGAATAATGCCCATTGCAATGCTTTAACTCTTGCTGCAGGAGGACTTGAACCAGACATAGTTGCTTTTTTAATTGATAAGGGTTCACCGGGGATAGATATGGCCCTGCAAGTTGCACAAGTTCTTGATCAACGTCCAGAATTACTTCAGTATTTTCAAGAAGAACATCCTGAATTGTCTATAGATCAGTTAAAACAATCCAATCAAAACATTATACGATTATTGCAAGATGCAAAAGAAAAGAAAGAAAAATTAAATAAAAAAGTAGAGGTTTCTCGTGCTGCACCTTCAACTGCGTTATCATCTTCAGTGGATGCGTCTGCTGCATCATCTTCAAGCGCTCAACCCGTTCAATCGTCTTATCAATTAACTGATTTAACCGAAGATCAGCTCATTGCCTTGCTTGATGCCGGAAAGCTTTTGCCTACAGTTACTGATGGGACATGGATTATTGTAGCCGCAAAAATAAAAAGTAAGCCATTATTACAACGTTTATTAGAGCATCCTACCTATAAAAAACAGATAAATAAGCCAGATGTTGAGCATAAGCAATCTCCTTTGTCATGGTGTGCAATTGTTGGTTTTACTGACGGCCTTGATCTGCTTATTCAAGCTGGTGCCCAAGTTAATTATAAGGATCCTGAAGGTATGACTCCATTTATGAAAGGGGTTGTCAAAGGAGATTTTGAAGTGGTCAAACAACTGTTCAATTCTCCAAACAACAAAACGCCAAAAAATAAAAAAGATTTTCTCAAGATAACAAATGGAGCAGGATGGAATGCGTTAATGCTGGCTGCCCAAGGCGCATCTCCTGAGATTGTACGATATCTTATCGATAGTGGGTCGGAAAGACTGCAAGAGGCTTTAGCTTGTGCGCAAGATATGAATAAAATGCCTGAAAAATATCTAAAAATGCATCCAAAAAGATCAGCTTTAGAACTTCATCAAGTTAATAAAATAATTACGGGTATTTTGCAAGACGCAATTGCTCAAAAAGCGGCGGAAGAATTGGAAAAAGCATTGGCGCAAGAAGCTAGTGGTAGTAAGCAAAGTAAAAGTAAACACTTGTTGGCTCGAGAAAAAAAAGAACGTGCAGAGCAAGAAAAATTTGATCGTGAAATGGCACAAAAGAAACAAAAAGAGTTGCAAGAGCGTGCCGATCAACAACTAAAAATTCAAAAAGCACAAGAACAACAAGCGATCCAACAGGCGCTTGAACGGGAACGTCAGCAAGCTGCTATTGCCCAAGCGATACATGAACAAGAAGAGAAAAAGGCGCAAAGGGATTATGTAAAAAAACAACAGAAGAATCAAGTAGCTTTATTGCGGCACATATCTGCAACGTCAATGCGTCACCAATCGGCTTTGAATAAAGAAGATGCAGGTAATGGTGAACAAGCATTTCATGAGTTGCAAGAGCTTTTTGCTCAGTGGAATGTGTATTGCAAAAAATATATAAGCGAGAAGTCGGAAGATGAAGATCAAGCTCGAGCATTAGAAATTTTAAATGATCTTGAACAAGACATAAAACGCTTACAAAAAAAGCTAAAAAAATAATGGGGGAGGGATTATGAAATATTTAAAAATTATAATCAATATTTTTGTGTGTGCATTGCTTGCACCATCTTATTCGTATAGTTCTGCGCCCGCTAACCATCCCGAAAATGTTAAAGCAGCAACAGTTCAGGCAAACTCTGCTGCGGCAACCCCAGCAATTGTATTAGCATCAGGTAAAAAAGTAGTGCAGAAAAAGGTTGATAACAAAAAAGCTTTAGAAGAGGCGCTGTTTGCTGATGATGCGTCGGAGAATAAGCAAAAAGAAGATAAGCGAAGAGTTACGGTAGCTGAACTTGCTGACGATGTATATGAACGATTGCAAGATGATCTTGAATTAGATGAATGTATTGGCGGCAATGGCAAAAATAGAAACATACAAAAAGCATTACAAGTATTTAAAACAGCGGCAATAAAAAATGATACAGATATGTTGCATGTATTATTGGACAATAACTATATAGATCTGACAGACGAAGATGAGCATGAAAACACGCCATTGCACATTGCTGCTGATGAATGTTGTTCTGATTTTATTAAAATTATATGTGAACATGAGCATTGTGATTCTGATGATATCGATGCCAAAAATGATTATCATGAAACGCCGTTATTTGTCGCAGTAGTGCGAAAAGACTTAGCGTCAGCATTGATTTTGCTAGACCATGAGGCGGATACTCAAATTGTGACAACCAAAGGATATACAGTTTTACTACAATCGGTATTTGATAATGATCCGGATATGACTCAGGCATTATTAGATTTTGGTGCCGATGTTACGCAAAGCACTCGTCATTGTGGTCGTACATCCAATGCTTTGCAAGATGCTGAAATAGCGTTAGAGCGAAATTGGCTTTATTGCTATAAAAACCAATCAGAAGGACAAAAAAGAAGCAATAATGAACAAATTATCGGTAAATTAAAAAAGGCTGAAAAATGTGCGCTGACACAAGAAGCTCAAAAGAAATCTCAAGAAACTAAACAAGCTAAAGAAGCAGTTCATAAAGCGCAAATAGAATTGAAGGCACTGTTAAAAAAAGATAAAAAAACGCAAAGTTCAGCATCTAGCGCACCAGCCGCAACAAAGCCCAACAAAAATAAATTAAAAGCAAAACAAGCAAATCTAGCGCAAAAAAAAGAACAGAAAGAAAAAGAAGCCAAACAAGCAGCAGCTGAGAAAGCACGCGAAGAAAAAGAAAAACGTGACGCGTTGGCTTTAGAAAAAAAGCGCAAGGAAGACGAAGAATACGAAAAAGAGCGGCAAGAGTTTGCTGAAAAATTAGAAGCAGAAAAAAAAGTAAAATCAGAACAAAAACAAAAAAATAAAAATGACGCAGCGCACATGATCGCTGAATTAAGAGAAAGACAATATGCAAAACAGCTACGCGCACAAAAAATACAAGCTATTACTGGTTTTACACACAATATGCTTCAAGAAAGAAAACAAAAAGAATATGAGATTAAAATTAATGAGTTTAAAACAAAACAAGTGCAGAGATTAAAAACAAAAGCAGTTAATAGCTTAAAAGACAATGCGGCTCGAATGGTGGCTCGAAAGAAAAAAACGGTTGCGCACATGAAAAAAATGCTCGCCAGTGATTATGATGAGCTTGCAAGAGAAATTTTTAGTCAGGGGTCAGAAACATGAACATGCAACTATTAATAAAGCGCACAATATTTGCCTTGGCCTGTTTATTAGGAACAGCCTTACAGGGTAGTGCTTCGCATGTTTCTGCTGCTATTGAACGTGAGCGTCGAATAATGCGTGATTGTGCTCTGCAAAAAGAAACTCAGGCTATCAATGAAATTAATGATTATATGCGAAATTTCAGCAACAGTTATTCGGGAATTGATCTTGAAAAGCCTGTAGATGCTCAAGGTATGACCATTTTAATGAAAGCTGCATATCATGGCCAAGATTTGGTTGTAGAAAAATTATTATTAGGGATAAAGTTTCATGCATGGACAAAAAAGATTCGCGCATTAGCAGCCACAGAGAGTACTCTAGGTTATTCCGCTTTTGCTTACGCCTTATTATACGATGGTCAAAATGTTCAAGCCAAGAAGAATATTATTCTACTGCTATTACAGCATGGTGGTGATTCTTGTTTATCACATGTGGAACAATTAATAGATGAGCAGCAAAATGAGATTCGTGATCTTATTTATGGCTATCGAAAAGCTCAATATGACGAATATGTAAAGAAAAATAGCAGAGCCAATAGAGTCAAACAAGAAAGTAACGATATCGCGGCAGGATTGGCGGCAATGGCCATTTCTCCTGCTCAGCACCAAGTGGCGGCTAGTGCAGCCTCTTTTCAAAAATCTACCGATCAAAGTAAGCCTACTGTAAAAAGAATGGGCCCGCGGGGAAATTCTCCTATGCCTACTTTTAATGAACTTTCAGCTAACGCACGGTCGTTTGTGCCTTCAGGGCAAGTCGCTGCAGCTAGTTCTGTTATGCTTATTTCTAGGCCTACATCGCCAGTACAACAGACAAATGGTCCAGAATCAACTCAAAGACAAAGTTTCTCAGGTATGCAATTTCCGGTCATAAGTCTTGCACCACGTCTAGTGCCCGCTCGTGGTATGCCGGTACAGGCTTTGCGGCCTCAATTTCCTCAAGTAGGTAATGGTGGATCTTCTTTTAAAAAAGTCTAAATTTCCGGTGGAATTGAAAAAAAGGCACATAGATATTGAAAAAAATTCATTTTGGCTTAAGCTATATATATTCCTATATTTTAAGAGCTAAAAAAGATTAAATAAATCTAAGGATTTAAGCATGTCAGTAACATTATTCAGAAAAAGTCTCAAAAAAAGAGCAAGAAAACACGGTTTTCGCGCACGTATGGCTACCCGTGATGGCAGAAAAATATTGAACGCTCGTCGCGCTCAAGGTAGAAAAAGATTGGCTGTTAGCGGTTACTAACCCTTCGATACATTTTGCTACGCAAAACACTTCCTCCTACGCCAAGGCTACGGAGGACGCGCAGGTGAGCGGGGACAGTTGTCAATAAGCAAATTTTCGCAATTAGACCCTTCGATAGACCCCTACGGGGCGCACTCAGGATGACGCGGAAGAATTTAATAAATAAAGTTTGTCTGAATTGAGTGAGCGAAATGTCCAGCTTAAGCAAATTTTCGCAATTAGAGATATCCAGGCTTTTTGCCGGCGCTAAACGCGTTTTACGGCACCAAAGCTTGGATATTTTGCTTTCTCCAACTTTGTCGGGACCTCTAGGAAGAATCTTAGTTGTCACCCCCCGTCGCATCGGCAATGCCCCACAACGAAATAAAGTTCGGCGTCGTCTTAAAGCTCTTTATTATGAAACAGAGTTATTTAAAAAAGGCTATGACTGTGCGGTGATTGTAAAAAGAGATGGTGTTGATCTGTCTTTTGAAGAACTCAAAATGTTGTTGAACCAAGCTTTCATCAGTCCGTATGTGCCGATTAAAAAAAATGATCAGTAATATTCTTATTTTTCTTATAACAGGCTTGCGCCCCATTCTGGGTGTCGCTGCCTGCAAGCATCCTATTAGTTGTGGCAATTTTGCCATAGAACAACTAGAATCTGAACCACTTCTTGCAGCAGTATGGTCTATCATCAAACGTGTTTTATCTTGTATTTAATGTATTCCACGTCATCCTGATCCGTTCGATACGCCTTCGGCTAGCATTCTCCAGGAATCGAACTTAAGCAGTTTGTTTTGCAGGTTGTTCCATTCCAACTTGTTCCTAGGGAACAAGTTGGAGTTGCCGTATACGGGGAGGAGGTGGTGCCAGTACCGCTGATTGTAATTTTTGGCAATGTACCATTTAATATGCTAGCGAATACGCTATTAAGAATTGGTATTTTGTGCTCATTTGGCGTACCATAATTAATGTATATTACATTAGAAACCCTAGAATTATTGCACTGGCCTGAACTAAACGTAATTATTGTTGTCGCCTTTTGCTTTACCGCTTGAGCAGGTCCCTGAAACCTAGAATTACACCATAATGCAACACCGTTAAGAGAACTGCCTGTATTGTTCTGTATCTGTACAGACGATGCTAAGGCAAAAATATTTCCGCTAGTTAGAGCAACTAAAGTTGCTAATCTTAGTCCCAGTGTATATTTTAATAACTTCATCTTCTTCATCCTTCTTTAAAAATTATAAATAAAACCCTATCTTCCAGTAAGATAGGCCGGAAATACTCCAAAAAATTGAAGTTATTGCTATCAATTGAAATGATAACAAATCCATACGCATTTAGTCAATGCTATTTGAAAATTAAAAAAATTAAAAAAGAGAGAGCTTAGGCACGCGATGATTTGGTTGGGTGGACAAGTGGTGAACCTGATTGTTAGCCAAATATTAGATAGCGCATGCTATAAACATCTGAACAAAAAACTTACTTGAACATTGCTTGACTTGCCGACATTTTGATTGTTATTTTCCTCCAGACATTTCTTAGTTCTTTTATAGAGGAGAGAAGGTAATGTATAAAGCATCTCACGTCTTGAATGTAAAAAAACTATCCCCGCTGTATCACACTCTTTTATGCATCTCATACCAGCTTGCAGCTATGCAGCCGGTTCATTCATTGCTTGTGCCACATAAAAATAGTATCAAGAAGAAGGAATATAAGCATCGCCCTCCGTCATTGCATATTGGATTGTGTTCAAGAACTGAAGAATCATTGCCCAATTTTGGTGGTATGCAAGAGCATATGATAAAAAAAGCATTATATAATAATCATCACGGAGAGCTTGGTAAAGTTCTTAATCCTCGCAATATTGGCATGGTACTGAGTAAAGATGCTCAGACGCCGGGAGGTGAAAACCTATTGCATTATGCATCCCGCGCGAAATCAAATGGTGGGCTACAGGTAGAATATCCTGATCTGCGCACCGTAGCTGTCCTTTTATTCCATCAGGTAGATCCTTGTGCTTTGGATGCAAATGGTAATACACCCCTTATGCATGCTGCATATGCGGGAGATAGTGCCAAATCTTATGAGATAAGTGCGAGTATTGCACATATGTTGCTTGCGCATATTGGTGGTCCATTGCCCTTGCTCAGTCCGAACTCACATAAAGTTCGTTCGTATGTGCAGATAAAAAATAAAGATAAACAAGAAGATGCCATTGCGATTGCTCATAGATTAGGCAATGGGACGTTGACAGAATTATTAAAAAGTTATGTAACAAAAAAAGATGCTGACACTCAAAAAATGCCAACATCTTTTTTTTAGTTTTGTTTTTCGTTACATTTACAATAACTTACCAGCCAATTGAGAAAGTTCAGATCTTTCTGATGTTTCTAAAAACACGGAACCAAAAAGTCCTTGTCCTTTAAAGCGCTCGCTGGCAATAACCAACCCATTACTACTGAAATCTAAATATGGTGAATCGATTTGATACGGGTCACCTGCTAAAATAATTTTGCTACCTTCCCCTACGCGTGTTACCAACGTTTTCACTTCATGTGGGGTTAAATTTTGCACTTCATCAATGATAATAAATTGATATGGAATGGAGCGACCACGCATATAAGTGATTGCTTCCATACTCAATTTGCCTTCGTGCACCAAATCGGGCACGGACATGATGCCGTGTCCGCGTTCTTTTTTAAACTCACGTTTATCATGACGTCTACTTTTGCCGCCCCTGCGTCTTTGGTCAAATGAGTCGTCGTGTCCTATATCTTGTAAGTGACGTGCCATATTAATGGTATGCATAATAAATTCCATATTATCAAATACGGGCAACATCCAACTATGCAATTTTTCTTCCATGGTACCGGGTAGATAACCTATATCTCTACCCAATGGAACAACAGGACGAGTGATCAGCATTTTTTCATAATTATCTTCGACCAATATTTTATGCAAAGCAGCAAGTAAGGCTAAAAATGTTTTACCAGTACCAGCCGGGCCAAACAGACATACGAGTTTTATATTATCATCAAACAATAAATCCATGGCCATGAGTTGTTGGGCATTACGAGCTTTGAGTGGCCATTTTAATTGAGGATCATGCACCGCTTTAAAATGATTATTACCAAGATAACGGAATACGCGATAATTATAAGGGTTGTGTTGACTTTCAACTAACACAAACTCATTTTGTTCGAGTTTATATTCGTGTACTAATAAAGCCAAATCTTCAGGAATTTCACGTTTTAATTGAATTGCTGGTACTTGAATGCGTACCCATCCTTTATAAAATTCTTCTTCAGTTACATGCTCTTTTAAATAATCTTGAGCTTCTATGCCAAGGGCATCGGATTTAACGCGCGCATTTAAATCTTTCGAGATAAATACGACGTGGTAGCCTTCCACCTTTTGCATTAATGCAGTCATCAATATTGTATTGTCTGCAATATTAAGATCAAAAGCCAATGTGGGTGGTTTTTTTTCTAAAAAAAGTACTTTGAGTGTACCACCATTCTCTAATGGGACACCTTCTCGTAAAGATCCTTGTTGTCGTAAGCTATCTAAATGTCGCGTGACTTCGCGGCAATTGCGACCTCGATCAGTTCCTTCTTTTTTGAATTGGTCTAATTCTTCCAATACAATTGCTGGTATGCCAACTATTGCATCTCCAAAGGAGAAAATAGCATTTGGATCATGTAATAATACATTGGTATCCAAAACAAAGATTTTTTTATTTTTTGGGATTTTATTTTTTTCTACCATTGATGCTACCAATCCTTTTTTAAGTGACTTGTTGCAATGACACTTCTACTCCGCACCTGCATCGTAGCATACTCGAGTATTCAGAGCAAATATGAAATAAATATCGAGGGTTTTTATGCATTTTTATAAGGGAATGATATATTAAGTTAAACCCAGCCTTCGCTTATCCAGGCCAGGTGTTCTTTTCAAGAACACTATTTTCTGCTTGGCAACACTTCGACAAGTTCAGGGCAGGCTCCTAAAGAAGCTATTGGGCCATCTCTCTGAAATCAGTGATCCTTTGTAATCTCAGGACAGGTTCAAAAAAAAGCTGCTGAGCACCTCCCTGAAGGTAGCGGCTAGGCCGCGTACTTGAAGGGTATAGTGCGAAAAATTATTTTTTAGTTTGATCCGACTGAATATTTTCGCATTGACAGCGTAGAATCTGTCTAGTATCTTAGAAATTATGGTAAACACTTGTACCCTGATTTTTAGGCCATTTGTGAAAATAATAATAAAGATACATCAGATCACATCTCTTTTCTTAACGTGTACTACGACCGGCGTCGTCCGGTAATATATTTCTTTCTCATACAATATTAGTATTGTTTTCTTATCTGTTTCATTTTTCTTACATTTCGAGATTGGCTATGTTTAAAAAAATGCCTTTTGTCTTACTTGCGGTAATTTTATCAATTTTCTGTTTTGAGCGTTTTATACCTTTAGAACTGAAGTCGATATTGTACGCATTAAGTTTATCAATTAAATCGGTAATATTATTTGTATTGCCTATCATTATCTTCAGTTTGCTTTTTTGTGCCGCGTTACGGTTGGCAGATAGAGCAACTAAAATCATTGGATTAATTATAGCGGGAGTTTGCATCTCTAATTTTATTGCCACATTTGTCAGTCACTATGTTGGTCAGTGGGTATATCGTTTTGATTTATCATTATTTGTGCCAACAGAAAGTATAAGTTTAAAGCCTTATTGGTTATTTGAACTTCCAAGATTTATAGCAAATGATAAAGCAATGTTTGCAGGATTGATACTTGGTATTATTTCTTCTCTGGTCAGATTTCAGTATGCGCATGTACTAGCCAAAAAAATGGAAAAAGTGGTATCTATCATATTAAATACGATCATTTATATGATTCCATTTTTTGTAGCTGGTTTTGTCATTAAGTTACAGTATGATGGAGTGATGGCAACAATCATTAAAGACTATGCATTAATTTTTGTGGTCATTGCTTGCGCACAATTTTTTTATATCACTTGTATGTATTTGCTAGCGAATAGGTTTAATATTTCTAAAGTGATTGAAAGCATCAAGAATATGCTTCCGGCAGCACTTACCGGATTTAGTACCATGTCTTCGGCAGCAGCAATGCCGTTTACCATTATCGGATCAGAAAAAAATTGTGAAGATAAAAATATTGCACGTGCAGTAATTCCAGCCACAGTGAATATACATCTCATGGGAGATTGTTTTGCGATTCCAATTTTTGCCTATGCGGTACTTAAAAATTTTGGTGTTGCAGAGCCATCTTTGCTTAGTTTTGTCATTTTTGCTTGTTACTTTGTTTTTGCAAAATTTTCGGTTGCTGCAATTCCAGGAGGTGGTATTCTTGTAATGCTTCCTATTCTTGAAAGTCATTTAGGGTTTAATGGCCAGATGATGTCATTAATTACTGCTCTTTATATTCTTTTTGATCCAGTCATTACCTGTGCAAATGTTCTTGGTAACGGAGAATTTGCAATGATTATTGATAGGCTACATAGTAGATTGAATAAAAATGTAATAGAAAAAAAGGGAAATCGATGAAAAACGACAATGCAGAATTAAAAAAATTACGTCATTCAGTGGCCCATTTATTAGCCCATGCGATGAGTGAGTTGTATCCCAAAACACAATTAACTATTGGTCCGGCAACAGACGAAGGCTTTTTTTATGATTTTCTGCCGGAAGTAAATATCAAAGAAGAAGATTTGGCACCGATTGCAGCGCGTATGCAGATATTGGCTGATAAAAATTATCCGCTTACTCATCGGCAAATTTCTAAAGATGAAGCGCGTAAAATATACAAAGATAATCGGTTCAAGTTAGAGCTTATCGACGGCATTCCGGGCGACACAGTAGGTTTGGCTGAGCAAGGTGATTTTTATGATCTTTGTAGAGGTGATCACGTTGCAACAACCGGTTTGCTCAAACATTTTAAACTTACTGGCCTTTCTGGATCTTATTGGCGCGCAGATAAAAAGAATCAAGCATTGCAGCGAATTTCAGGAACTGCTTTTTTTACTGCTCAAGAGCTTACTGATTACGAACGCAAGCGCGAAGAGGCTGCAAAATACGATCATCGCAAACTTGGCAAACAGATGGATCTTTTTTCATTTCATGATGAAGGTGTCGGGTTTCCCTTTTTTCATCCCAAGGGAAAAACGATTATTAATGTATTGATTAAATATTTGCGCACTCTTTTGGATGAAGCTGAGTACCAAGAGATTTCAACGCCCATAATGATGAGCGATGAGCTATGGCGCCAATCAGGTCACTATGCACATTACAAAGATAACATGTATTTTTGTAACATCGATGAACGACAATATGCGATTCGCCCTATGAATTGCCCAGGCTCAATTTTAGTGTACAAAGAGCGGCCACACTCATATCGTGAACTACCAATGCGCCTTTCAGAATTTGGTCTAGTGCATCGTCATGAACTTTCTGGCGTGTTGCACGGATTGCTGCGCGTACGAGCATTTACCCAAGATGATGCGCATGTCTATTGCACTGAGGCACAAATCGAACAAGAAGTGCTTAAAATTATTAATATGACTTACACTGTGTACAAAAAATTTGGCTTTGAAAAAATTAACGTGGGCCTTTCAACCAGGCCGGAAAACTCAATGGGATCTTTGGAATGGTGGGATAAAGCAACGCAAGCGCTAAAAAATGCTTTGGATCGTGCAGGGCTTGTGTATGAAATTTATGAAGGCGAAGGGGCGTTTTATGGCCCTAAAATAGAATTTGGCATTGAAGATTCAATGGGCAGAAAATGGCAATGCGGCACCGTGCAAGTTGATCCATTTTTACCAGAAAATTTTGATTTAAGTTACGTTGCATCTACAGGCACCAAAGAGCGCCCGGTGATGATTCATCGCGCAATTTATGGTTCTATGGAACGTTTTTTTGCAATTCTGCTTGAACACTACAAAGGACTATATCCATTTTGGTTGGCACCAGTTCAAGTGCGTGTGTTAACCATTACTGATGATCAAAAAGTATATGCAACTTCGATTGTGAATGCACTTAAAGCTGCTGGTATAAGAACTGAAATTGATAATTCATCCGATCCAATTTCAGGACAAATTAAAACAGCGCAGTTGGATAAAATTCCATGGATGATTGTTTTAGGCAAAAAAGAGGTGGAGCAAAATACCGTTACAATACGTTATTTTGATGGCAAGCAAGAGTTTGGTGTTATGCTTGAGCAGCTTTTAGAAAAAGCGGCGCAGGCAAACAAATGAACCCCACACCCGGCATAAATGCCGTGATTTTGGGGACCCTGGAAAATTTTGAATTCGGAATTTTCTAGGGATAAAATAAATAACTTGTAGATATAGATATTTTTAAAAGGGCGCATTCTAGTGGTGTAAAAGCCATAAGAATGTGCCCTTTTTTGTTTGTTGTTGACTGATTGTGGTTACAATCTGTAATATTATAGGTAGAAAGTAAAATAAAAAAATAGGACAAGAATATGATGAAGAAAAATATAATGCTTGCCATACTTATCGCCTTTAGCTGCTTTGCTGCACAAGGGCATCATATGGTGTGCATAGATTTATCACGCGTTCCTACTCTCGAGCCGCAGGGCCTGAAATGCCTGTATAATTATATATATGATACATCTGATAACCAAGGCTATCGTTGTTATATTAATTTTTTTGCTGGCTATGGTGTATCTATTGTTGCAGCTGATACGCTGGAACCAAATGATCTGGGTACAATCGCTATAAAAGCTGATATTTTTGGTGTGCCGAGTAAGCATAAAGAAGTGCACGTTAAAAAAGAAGTACAAAGTATGAGTGCAAAAGGCAAAACGGTAGAAAAACCTACAACGCCAGAAAAACCAAAAGAAGCAACTCTGCCTTTAACGATAAACAATTTTACTGCTTGCCAATATGGTACGCCTTTAGCAATCAAATTTAAACCTTTTATTATGAACGCAGCTGGTGTTAATAGACTGTTTAAAAGAAACCGACGTGGAGAGAATTTGCCCCTGCTTGATAGTAGTGGTAAAGGCAATGATCTACAAAGTTTAATTGGACCAGGGATTAAGGTTGAAAATGTTGAAGATCTTATTTATACATTGAATAAGGCCAAGATTCTGCATTGTTCATCTGATTTATCAAAGTAAGGCTTTTCTAATTTTCAAAATTCTTTGTTCTTAATTTTCATTTTCTTTAATTCATAATCTTTTCACGCTCCCGCTGAGGGGCAAGGTGAGTTTGCGTTGCGCACTTGGCGTTTTATCAAATCTCTTTTTTTTTCAAAAGCTTTTTCGCTCGCCGCGTGGGCCCAAAGTGGGGTTCTTGAAAACCCCCTTTGGAATCCCGTTCACCAAAGATTTACATCTTTGGAATCTTCTTACGGACAGAACCCGGCATCTCGAATTTTTTAAAAATTCTCGAGCTCGGCACTGTCCTATCATAAGAACTACAGGTTAATTTTTTTTGTAGGGCGGAAGCACCAATTAAAACATGTATATTTAAACAAAGATGCAAAGCAAGGTTGGAGTACACCCGTAATTCCTCATAAGGCCAGTATAGTTAGCACGTTTTTTTATTTAAAAAAACGCGTGCACGGTTCTGGCCGTAAAGGGGACCGGGGAAGCCCCGGCGAACGGGAGTCCAGAGGGTTTTTTCGTTAAAACCCGTCTGGGCCTGGGCGGCGAGCCCATAAAAAGATTTTGATATAAAGAAAAAGACATGCCTTGTGCGTAACATGCCTCACCTACTTTTGGTAATCCCAACTCTTTGACACTTCTCAAACACCGGACATTTCGAACAAAAGGGCGAAATGGGCACGCACACGTTTTGTCCCCACATAACCATCAAAGAGTTCCATTCCCGCCAATGCACTTTAGGTAATATTTTTTGTAACTCAATTTCAGTTTCTTCAACTGTTTGTGTGTGAATTATTCCTAATCGATTGGAGATCCGGTGCACGTGCACATCCACGCAAATTGCTGGAATTTCAAAACCATCAGCCATCACCAGTGCTGCAGTTTTTGGTCCAACGCCGGGTAGCTTTAATAAATCTTCTCTATTATTGGGAACTTTGCCATCAAATGCGGTAATGAGATCATGACTAATTTTTTTAATATTTTTTGCTTTGGTGAGATAAAATCCGCTTGGATAAATTGCCTTTTCAATTGTGGCTAACGGAACTTTTAACATCTCTTGGGGTGTTTTTTGCAAGTTCAAAAAGTCTTTGCGATGCAGGTAATGATACCGTATCTTTGGTGCGCAGACTTAAAATGCAGCTGATAAGAACTAAATATGGATCGCGACCATACTGTTTTACTATCGTTGCTCCTGCTGGGGGCGTCATGTTTTTGGTTGCTTTGCGCAGGATATGGATTACTTCTAGGGCCCGAGTGGTAGAATTTTTCATACTCTTTACCCTTTTTTTAGAAAAATTAATTACCGTTTTTTTTAATCATAGCGGCTTTTAATGTAGGCCATTCTTCCTCTGAAAGGGCGGCTTGTCGATTTGTGCTGTACGCAGCTTTTGCAGCAATCATTTTGAGCTCTTGCGCGTATACTTTAGGAGCATGTATATTGGCCGCCATTTGGGCTAAATAAGCTTGGTGTTTTTTCTTTTCACGCTCTTTACGTTTCCGTTCTTGTTTTTTTTCAAAAATTCTTACATCTGATTCCCAGTCTTCATATTCATCAATTATTATTTCATGGAAAACATGTGCGTGAAGATCAGCGGGGTTGGTATATATCTTTTTAAGGTGATCTTCGAGTTCAATTTGGTAGTTAGTTTTGATTTCACAAGTTCGAAAGAACTGGCCAGATCGAGATCTAATTGTAGAAGAATGCACCTTTGGCTGGTTTGCAGGATAATATTGTCGCATTTTTCTACTTCGCGGTATATCGCATCCGTACTTAAGGCGCGCTTGTTCCTGTTCGTAAACCATCTGAGCTGCTATTTGTAATGTTCTATACCTTACAAATTCTCTGCTTGTATCAATGACTGGACTTAACTGTACTTCATGTGTTTGTAAGCTGTCCCTAATAGCTTCTTTTTTTTTGGGCCCATTAATTGGGCTGCATTTTTGCATGCCGTAAGCAGGAGATTGAAGACCAAGTAAGAATAGAAAAAGAGAGATGGACGTTTTTTTCATTGTAAGAACCTTAGGATGGATTGTTTTGTTTGTTTTAAATGCCCCCATAATACAAATGGCCATGACTTTTTGAGCCCTGGCCAACTTGATTTTCTAATAGCAGTAACTGCCGATTTATCCTTTATTCTAGCCTGTATTTCCTTTGTTTAAAGGAGAATTTATGCTAGGATAAGAATGAAAGCTTTAGCATTCATCGGGTGGGCCATCAGGAGCATTTAAAAGTAATTTAACTAATACAAAACCTACAATCAACATCTTTTGATGCATTAAAGCTTTATGTAAGTAAAAATATAATTTGTTCATAGGCATCTCCGTAGACTAAGTGGTGTTTCGCATAAAAATTCAACTATTAAAGATAAACAAAGTATAATAACAAACATAAAAAAGATCAATAAATTATGTTAGATATAATATTAAGCATGTTTGATTCTACTTTGGGTGATCCAAGGTTTCTGTTGGCAACTATAGCAGTTGCTGTTGCAGTAAAAATATATTTGCTTATTACTTTAATTGCTCGCAGCCATTATGTTTCTAATGCAAAACGCACGTGGCTTTTCTTAATTGTAATTTTAATAGCCTCAATGTTTGTTGACTCTGGATGGATTTTAAAATTAGTTCGAATTCTTTTTTTTCCTAGTATTGATTATCGGTTTCGGATTTTTTGGACGCGTATGGTATGGTGCTTTGCTATTATTCAATATCAAGCATTATCCTTATTTATTGAAAGCTTGATAGACACGCAAAGTAAAATCAATGTTCGGCAAAAAATTTATTTTGTTATAAGCAGTTTATTTTTTATATCCTTCATTGCTTTAGCTATTTTAAATTTTAATTGTTTTCAAAAATCGGATAAATCATTTATTGAACCATTTCTTCAAAAATCTTTTACTCTTTACTCTATTTTTATTTTGATGTTTTCAACATTGATTTTTTCTTTTTGGCAAATTAGGACTACCAGTTTTCCTCGTCTTTTAAAAAAACAATTAACATTGCTTATTAAATGGCTCATTGTTCCCCATTTGATTTTTGATTTCATAGCGGGTTTTCCATTTAGTTCCGATATGCCTGTTATGAGAACTAACGCTGTAACGAGTATTTCAACGATGTTTCTCACCTTTGCCATATTCTACTGTTCCCGTAAAGTAATGGGCCTGCGGTTCTTGAACTTCCAAGCCCATGTGCAGGATGATAAAAAATTTAGCTTTATCGATAACTTTAAAGATGTATTAGAGCAACTCAGTTACACCACGAGTGTGCAAGAGTTGGGCCATATTACCCAAACATTCTTTAAAGATGCTTTTAACATTCAGCCAAGGCGTACAACGCTTTATGTGCGCAAGCTTGATGATGATCAGCAATTAGTCACGAAGGTTGATAGTCACATCGAATCACAGGCGGAAATTATTTTAAGCGGGCATGATGAGGAGATTAATGCATTTGTGGCGCAAGCAAAGATCCTTATTCATGATGAAATTGCATTCAGTCAGTTTTATGAAAAAAATCGAGTAACTAATGCAGTGCTTACTTTTTTGCGTGATATTAATGCTGATATTGTTATCCCTATGTATGAAAAGCAAAAGATTGTTGCGTATATCATAGTCGAACGGGATGCGCGGGCTGAATTTTATAGCAATATTGAGCGGGATGAGATGCTTGTGTTTGTCAGTTACTTGGCAAAGATTGTTCACTTGCTCCAAAATAGAAACTTAGAAGCATTAGTTCATCAGGAAAAGGAACTCAAAGAGGAACTGTACAACAAGCATCAAGAAATTAATCAATACAAAGAAAGTATTCGTTCATTTTTGAAAAATAATAAACAAAAAGATATCGGTATCATATTTTACAAAAATCGCCGCTTTATCTTTGGTAATCAAACAGCAAAAGAGTTGGTCAAAATAAATATTAACACGCAAGAAGGCCATCCGCTGACCCAAGCGTTAAAGACTGTGGCGCGGCATGTGGAAGAGTATAAATCATTCCAAACAGTTTTTTCTAAAGACAGTGAGGGTAATGCGCTCGTACTTTGTGGTGTGCCAAACTTAGAATCAAGTAACGTTATTATCACCGTATATTACCCAGAAATTTCTGATATTATCACCAAGCAGATTGATCGCTTGAAAGATCCAAGCAAGTGGGACTATTTATTGTATCTTGAAACTACGCAATCGGGTCAACTGATTAATCAACTTATTCCTGGTTCAGGGGAACATCTGCTTAACTTTAAAATTAGTTTGCTCAAAACAGCATTGAGCAGAAAAGCAACGTTGCTCACCATGCCAGAAGAGGATTTAGTGCCAACAGTTGAACTATTGCATCACATTAGTTTGCGTGAAACATTGCATATTTTATCTTTACAAGGACCCGAGAAAAATTTTGATACCGCTGTTAAATTGTTTGGTATGAATCCAATTTTTGGTATGCCACCTTCAGCGCAGCAGCCATTATTAAAGAAATTGGATCTGACCGGTACATTATTTATTCAAAATATTCAGTTCTTATCATCGGAAACACAAGAGTATTTAGCGGAATTTATTCGGTATGGTGTGTATCGTGTGTTCAAAAGTGATCAAAAAGTTTCTAGTTCTGTGCGCATTGTTTGTTCAACGAATCAAGATTTGCAAGCTTTGATGCAAGAAGGTAAGTTTTCAAAAAATCTCTTCAATGAGTTGAAAAAGACTTCACTTTCAATGCCTTCATTACTCACCTTGCCAGAAACTGAGCTTAATGATCTAGCCCAAGGTTTTACCGAGCAAGCATTAAAGAGTTCTGGAGCATTTAAAAATATTTTAGAATTAACTGATCGAGATAAGATGAAGTTGGTGCATCAACGGCCAATTAGCTTGCAAGAAGTAAAAACAAAAGTACAACAAGCACTGGTACAAAAATCTAAGAAGAATGAAATTTATCAAGAAACGCAATTTGATCCAGCGTATGAAATTACTGATCCGGAATTGATCACCGCTTCACGTCTTGGCAAACATGCTTTGCGCGATCCGAAAATTATGAGTTTGTTGTGGAGTAAATTTGGAAATCAAAATAAGATTGCAACTTTCTTGGGTGTCAATCGATCATCGGTAAATCGAAGATGTAAAGAGTATGGGTTGCTTTAGTTTTTCAAAAGTCTTTTTTAAAAATTTCTCTCTAAAAATCATAGTTTTTATTTTTTTGTTCCTACTTTTTTTGTTATCAAAATCTTTTTCACGCTCCCGCTGAGGGGCAAGGGTGCTAACGCGAGCACCCTTGCATCCCCGCGCCAGCTTGGCAGCTGGACTGCCTACGGCCAGAACCGCGCACGCGATTTTTATTAAAAAAATCGTGCCAGCTATACTGGCCTTATGAGGAATTATGGGTAAACTTACTGATATAAGGGGTCAAAGTGCTAAGTAAGATAATCCATAAAATGTTTTTCATTTGTGAGAATTGTATGATGAAATTAGCGCCATTCCCATTTTTACAACAAGTGAAGATCTCCATTCTCGACTGGATTTATCCAATTCTTCCGCTGTAGCATCCCGGGCATCACCTTGAGCAGGTTGAAATAGAATGCCATGCATTCCTTCAATTTTATCTTCGGGCCTTTTAGGAGCATTAAGAGCTTTCACATTCTCCGGACTATCATCAGTGTGAATAATGCAAAGATTCGATTTTCCCGTAATTTTTTGGGCAAGTTTTTTAGATGCTTCAAAATATTCTTTATGAGGTTTATGTACTTGTGTCAATTTGCCGTCCTTAAAAACATCTTTAGCCACATATACATTATCTTTAAAATGATAAAAGGGTTCTCCTGATTCACCCTCTGCTTGAGGCACATGCATTACCCGTGTAGTCAACACAGCATCAAACTCTTTATTTAGGTCTACCCCAAACTTATCTAACATTGTCTTTCGCCATGCCATATGTTGTTTAAAATCTTGATTGGTTACTGCTATTATTGGATGACCATGAGCTTTTAGCTGCTTAAAATTATCAATCATTGGTGTAATTGGGCGCGGCGTAGTATTATAAGCAACAATATCATCTTCAAATGGAGTCAAATTACAAATGCCTTCTTTTCTGAGATCACCAATTAATGTATGAAAAATATTTGAACTACCAATCATGCCCTTCTTTGATAATGCTTGCCCTCTTTTTTTTATTTCACCCATGTACCAGCATGTTTTAAGCAACGCACAAGGAGACTGTGCACAGAAAACTGAACCAGCCACTGGGGACATTTTGCACAAATTAGCACCGTCTTTATATACCGATAATGGTTTTGTACCAAAAACATCATCAAGATCCGTAGAAATGACAAGTTTCACCTGTGCAACTGCTACGGTAGGAGGTGCTGTAATCTGAGCTTTACCCACATTTTGCTTTTTGCTGTCATCTTGCTGCGGTACATTTTCATCTACCGATCTTTTTGTACCCCGCTTGCCACCTTGCTCGCTGGCAAAAGAAGTAGTAAAAATAAGCAGCGATAGCACAATCAGCGATCTATACAATTGGCTTTGCATAACAAACTCCATAAAAGTATTTATTTGTAATTATAACGTTGTATTTTTCGTATAAGTATGCCACAAGTTTCATATTTGTCGATAGTGCCCGCAAGGCGCGATGCACAGGAAGGCCAATATATGGTATAATCTTTTTAAACCTTATAGCACAAGAAGGAGCTTATTCAATGAAAAACAACATGCAACCGGCACCCAACGGCATCATTATTCAGATAGAGCCATTTGTACCACATGCATATGAATCGCTGGAGGCGGCAGATCAAGCAACTTTTTCCTCAGAAAGTTACGCTGAGTGTATCAATTGGTATAACAACGTTAACGATGTGCAATTTTTAAAAATCAATTATATGAGCGACGGACTAAAAGTTATTGGTCTCATAGCGAGGCCCATCATCCAAGCCAACAAAAAATATCCGGTAATTGTCTATAATCGAGGCGGTACAGGCAATTCTGGCAAAAACACTATTGCAAACCTGAAGGAAGTCTTCTACCCATTAACTCAAGCAGGTTATGTGGTGCTGGCGTCACAATATCGAGGAAACGATGGAGGCCAAGGCAAAGATGAACTTGGTGGGTCTGACGTCAATGACGTTGCAGCTCTTTTTGATATCATACATACCATTGATTATCTTGATAAAGAGAATATTTTCATGTTCAGCTACTCACGCGGTGGCCTTATGACGTATCAAATCCTACGACGAAAATTTCCAGTTAAAGCTGCCGCAGTTACATGCGGCATTACTGATTTAATAGAATTTGAAAAAGCGTTCCCTTATGCCAAGCGCATTTTTGAATCGATGATCCCTAATTTACCCGAGCATCGTGATTCTGAATATCAAAAACGTTCAGTAATGTATTGGCCAGAAGCAATTAATGTGCCATTACTACTGTTACATGCAAGCGATGATTCTGTTGTCAACGTAAAACAAGCACAAACATTAGCTGCAAAACTCACAGAACTAGGCAAGCCGCATGAATTGGTAATCTACCCTCATGGCGACCATGCTTTAACAGAATACAGACCGGCTATTAATCAAAGAGTTATTGCTTGGTTTGCACGGTATAAAGAATAAAAAAATTGAACATAACTATGTTTTCCATTGGCATTCACTTAGAGTGATTGCCATCAATCCAATTAATGACATCTTTAATCATCTCATCAGGAAGAGAGTGGCCCGTTTCATCACGGCGATCTTTAATGCCGTTATCATGTTCTAAATAAAGATGTTTTTTATTAAGTTGTTTTAACTTTTCCACAATGGCATGTGAATCGCTCACATCAACTCGCCAATCATTTTTTCCATGAATAATTAAAATCGGAACATTAATTTTTTCAGGCCAAAACACTACAGATCTTTTTTTGTATTCTTCTTCCCGGTTTTCAGGGAGATTGGGGATAAGCTGATTATACACATATGTTTCCATTTCAGGGCGCTCTTGAACACTTTTAAATAAATCGGTAGGACCAGCTATTACCACAGCTCTTTTTATAGGCGGTTGTTCTTTGAGTGCTACATAAGTCATCATGCCACCACGAGAACGACCAATCATGAAAATATTGTTTGTGTCTGCATACGGTAAATTTTGGGCGGTTTTGATGAGATTAAGTACATCATGTACATCATCACCGCCAAATTGTTCTACACCCTGTGATCCATCATTACCTCGATATTGCGATGCAAGTATTATATATCCGGATTTTATGAGTTCGTGCATCAATAGAGTTGGTTCTTCTATTTTGCCAAACTCTCTATTGCCACCCCGATTGTAAATCACCACAGGATATTTCTTACCTTTGATCATATCTTGTGGCTTGCCTAGCAAAGCGACGACTTCAAGTCCATCACTCATGGTACGAATTCTGGAGAATGTGGATCGGAAAAAATGTTCAGGAACATTATCCCAGGGTTTTTCAGATACAATAGTTCCATCAGGTTGTTTAGATGCGCTAGTAGAGGGGAAAGTATCGATTGGATTAATAACCAACATCAATATGATGAATGTTCTTATTTTCATACATGTGTCCTTTAAAAGTACAAGATGTAGAATGAGTCAAAAAATAATACTATTAAACAAGCCTCGCTGTAAAGAATACCAATGTTTGTTTCGGATATGCGAGTGAACGAAGAATGTGAACATACAACATATCAGCATCGTATTTTAGTTTTTCCTGAAAAGAGGTATTGATTTATTTAAAAAACGCCTAAGTGCGCAACGACTTCTCCCTCTTGTTCTTTAAATTTTACGCGCTATTATAAGTAGACTTTATTACATTAAAGGCGGTAGCAGCATGATACAAGTAATGGAAATAATAAACAGTACGTTCTCGAGCCCGCACTTTTTATTGCTTTCAATCTCTATTTCATTTTCCGTTAAAATCTATTTTTTAAGCATCTTAGTGCCACAAGGTTTACGAGCAATTAAAATTCAAAAGCCGTGGCTTTTTTTAATTGGCGTACTGACCGGTTCTATGTTTGGCGATGTCGCATGGACTGTAAAATTAATTCGAGAAATTTGGTTTCCCTTTTCTGATTATAGTCTGGTGACTTTTTTGATTCGCATTGCATGGGGCTTTCTTGTTGTGCAATATCAATCATTATCTTTATTTATTGAAAGTTTGACGGAAAAACATTTTAGAGTGCGTCCATTTCACAAGTTTGTGATACTCAGTGGAGTTTTTTTCAGTCTCTATTTTTTCTATCTTGCCTTGTTTGATCATGGGTTGACCAGCGAAATTGAAAGAGAGTACGCAAAAAGCCGTGCGGGCAAAGTCCCACTTGAAATTGCTATGATGCGTTATGCGGGTTATTATTTGTTTAATTTACTTCTTTTGCCAAGCCTTTATATAGCGTTTAAAAAATTGCGCGCAGCGGGTATGCCTAAAATTTTACATAAACAGTTGCGGATTTTGTTAAAATTTTTAATAGTTCCCTATGTGTTGATAGAGCTGCTGCAAGCAGCTAATCTTTTATTTAAATCATTTGAGTACTATCTTTATACTACTGTCAGTATTTCAACGTTATTGCTTACCTATGCCATCTATTATTGTTTAAAACGTGTGATGGGCTTACGATTTTTGAATTTTACATCCAATGCACCAGTAGGCCACACACAAAATTTTATTGATGATTTTAAAACAGTATTTGAGTCTTTGAGTCATACCAATAGTATCCAAGAACTCACGCATATTATTCAAAACTTTTTTAGGCAAGCCTTTGACATTCCAGTGCGCAAAACAGCGATTTATATTCGTTCAGTGACACAGTCTGATGATCTCAAGCATGCAGAAAGCAATAAAATTGAACATTGTATCGAACAATGTTGCAATTCTCCGCACAGCGTCGTTCAT
>Ga0206920_1041_pt1 | contig 42310 bp, 37 predicted proteins | sample Alteio_BWOrgHeat_65_FD_152934 | JGI IMG/M metagenome (GOLD analysis project Ga0206920, IMG submission 152934) | Enriched cells from forest soil in Barre Woods Harvard Forest LTER site, Petersham, Massachusetts, United States -... | ecosystem: Environmental > Terrestrial > Soil > Temperate forest >...
GTTTCAGCGACTTCTTGAAGATGTTGAGCTGAAGCTTTTGGAGAGGAAGGAGCTTGTTGTTGTGCTGCTAAATTTGATTGCAATTTATTAAAACGTTCATCAGCTTTGCTTGCAGACATTCTAGGAGAATCAGGAGCTTGTTGTTGAAGTTTTGCTAAAGCTTCAGCTTGTTGCTTTTGTGTGTCTTTGACCTTTGTAAGTTGTGAGGAGAGTTTTGTTTGTGTCTCTTGAAATGTTTTAAATGCTGAAGCAGAAGCTCTAGGAGATTCTACAGGAGAAGAAGATTCAGATGAACTTTGTGACTCTGGGCTTGTACTTCTAGCTTTTTCTTTTGTTACAGCTGCGGCTGCAACAGTAGCTGCTTCAGATTTTTTAGCTTCACTAGGTGCTGAGGCATGCAGTAAAGGAGTCAAGAGTGCTAAAGATAATATATATTTTCTGTTCATAGTTTTCCTTTTATAAATAAAATTTATTTAACATATTTGTATATCAATTTATCTGGTTATTGCATTTGAGCGGTAGCAGGAGCTGCGGTAGGAGCTGCGCAAGCGACTGGCGCAGCAGGAATACCGGATATCTTTATAGGACAGCACCCACAAACAGTGAAGTTTGCTGCTGCCAAAGCATCAATTCTTTGATGTGCTATGGCTAAACCAGCTTGTAATTTTGGTTCTACATATGAGTCAAAAGCTGCTGCAAGCTTAGCTTCACCAGCACCTAGGCCAGCTGCGATAAGAGCTTTTTCTTTTTGTTCCGCCGCAGTTGCTAAAGGATTGTTTACAAGAGCGCCTGCTCCAGCAGCATTAGCCGCAGCGTTTTGCGCCGCTATCGCTGCTCCAGCTACAACATTATTAAGGGTGCTCAATGTACCGGATGAGTTGGAAGAAACGGAGGAAGAAGATGATGCAGATGATGAAGACATCGATGCCATAGAAGAAGATGTCGTAGCTGATGCTGAACCGCCTGTTAGAGCAGACTCAGCAGCCTGTTCTAAATTTACCATTTCAGTTTTGATTGCTCCTTCAGCAGCATTTTTTAGGGCTCCTGCTACGGTTGATGCTGTTGAGGCGCTAGATGAAGATGAGTCTGCTGATGCATGTATTAATAATGGGCAAGAAGATAAAAGAATGAGTGCAAAAAATTGTGATTTCATAGGGTTCCTTTTGTGTGATGAGATTGTTTTTATACTTACTGCGGCATAGTCTAGAATTTTTATAAAAATTCTACAACCATAAAAATTCATGCCAGAAATCATCACATGCAAAAAACCTGTTAAACAAGGGTTTTGATAAAAGAATTATTTTTTTATTGTATGATGCACCCATGACAAGCATTTCTTTATATAAAAATATATGTACATCTTTTATAACAAAAAAGGGCCCGTGTTTGTAAACAGGGCCCTTGTGAAAGTGTCATACATTTTTTTTAAACTATTGTGCATTGATGGTCAAAAAGCTTACACGTTGTACTTTCTTTTCCATCACCTTTTTTCTGTAATGCAGCTGCGGCTACTTGTTCTAAAACAACAGCTTCATGTGCTGCAGCATTTTCTACTTTTCCTAAACCAGATGCTAGAGCAACTTCAGCTTCTTTTGTTAGTTTTTTTCCTTCTTGAGTATGCTCTAGTTTGTCTGCTAATTTTCCAAATACCGGTACAGCTCCAGCAACCGCCTCTAGTCCATCGACTATTGCGTCAGCTGTTTTCTCATTTATATCTCTTTGTAAAGAATGAGAATCTTTTTTTACTGACGCATGTTTACTTGAAGGTGAGTGGGATAAGCACATTGGACAGCCTTGGCAATCGTTGTTTTCATCAACGGCAGCAGCTGCTGTTCTGGGAGATGACGCTATAGCTGCTGCCGCTACTGTTGAGGATGCAGCAGATTCGCTGGTTAAACTTTTTTGTCGATTAGGATTCAAGAAGGCTGATCTTCTAGGTGATTGAGGTGATTGTTCTTCGCTTGCTTGTAAATAAAAAGGTGATAACACTAAAAGTGATACGATAAAAAATTTGGTCATAACAACTCCTTTTTTTAATGTTTTTACATACCTAATAAGTATGTAATTTTTTATGCAATTTCTACAAGGGTTGCTATGATTAAAATGAATTTTATTGTTCTATATCCATGGGTTCCGGAAGTAGTTGTAATTGTCGAACCAGGGCTTTTTTCTTTAGTAAGAGTTGTTCTCTTTGTTCTTGCTCGATCTGTTGGAATTTACGAACATCATAATCGATATCTCTGATGATTATAGGACGAGGATTGAAAAGAGATGGTTCTTCTTGAACTTTGATCATGATACTAATTTCAACTGCAAGAGATTGATGCACTTCGTGCAGTTCTTGTTCAAGTCGTGCTCGAGATAACGTTTGTTGCATAGCGTTGCCGGTGAAGGTGATAGGTAATAGTAAGAAAAAAATAACTTTTGTGTCATAAACATATAGAATCCTTTTTTAAATAACTTGAATTTGATTTAAGCGGTATCATGATTAAGTGCATATGCAAGCGATATTGACACTGGTCGTTCGTCCTGAGGGGAGGGCGCTTATCGCCCGAACTTGAAGGATAAATCATATTTTTTATCACAAACAAATTATGTTTAAATTTTTTTTAGATTTATTTGGACTAATCCTTCAAGTTCGCAGCCAAGCTGCTCCCCTCAGGACGAACGATTTAACAATCACTCTCTGTTTTAAATGCTGGTTAAATTTTTACATCGTATTTAGGTTCAATATTAAAAAATAAATGAAAATATGTATGACTTGAATAGTACAGAAATAAGAGCGCCGAGTGCAAGAAATGGACCGAAAGGAATTTTCACCATTCTGCCACTTCCAGTAATTATCATATACATTCCACCAAGAATTGATCCAATAAGTGAGCTGGCAAGTAAAGTAATCCAACATCCATATATGCCAACAAAAGAACCAATAAAAGTTAAAAGATCGATATCCCCTTGCCCCAAACCTTCTTTCTTTGTGATGAGAAAAAAAAGTTTATCAGTTAAATAAAGTAAACTCCATCCGATTAATGCACCAAGAATACTTTCGGTCAAGCTTAGTGGCAGCATGCCTAATGCGCTGAATAAAAAACCAAGTGGCACAAGATACAGACTGACAAAGCGTGAAATGAGCATAGTCTCAAGATCGCTGCGTATCGTGATAATTAAAGCGGAGAAAAAAATAAAGTAGGCAAACATATAATGATAAGGCACAAAGGTCACCAACAAAATCATTATCAGTGCAGTGAGTATTTCAATTAAAGGATAAAGAAATGTGATTGGTGCATGGCAGTAACGGCAACGGCCTTTGAGCATGATCCATGAAACAACGGGGAGTAAGTCATACCATGCAAGATTATGTCTGCAATGTGGACAATAAGAACGAGGTCTTATAAATGAGACTTCATGAATGAGTCGATAAGCAACAACATTTAAAAACGATCCCCAGCAAAGGAAAAAGGGAATAAGTGCTATTACTACTGCAATCATACAGTGCAACTATGAATCTTGAGATTCAGGTGAATTGTTTGGTTTGCCAGAGATGTCTGAAGCAATTCTAGCAAATAACTCTTCAATATGTTTTTGTTTGGCTGACATACCATCGTATTTGAAAACCAAATCAGGTGTATATCGGAAATCTAAATTTTTTGCCAATGCGGTGCGCATAGAAGGCTTATAAAGAATTAGAGTTCCTAATTTCTCTTTAAACTCTTGCTCACCACCAGCGGCAGTAAAAAAGACATACAACTTACCTTTATCTTGAGACAAACTTACTTTGGTGACATACACACCCATGAGGGATGTGTCATCCATGGTAGTTTGCATAACAAGATTAGATACCTCTCTCAGAAGTTGAGATTCTTTTTGAGCTCTTTTTATATTTCTGAGATTTGGATTGGTCATGGTAATATCTTTAAGTTATGAGCCTTTGTTCATCATACGAACAAAGTTTTGTTTGATGGCGCGCATTAAGCGTTTACGTCTTTTTTGTGTTGGAGATTCAAAATATACCGTACGTTTCATATCACGAACAACACCTTCGCGTTCAATTTTTTTCTTTAATTGGCGTAGTGCTTTTTCAACATTGGAACTTACGTGTACTTCGATGTTTGACTTTTTCTTTGACATACTAAAATGACCGCCTTTATTTCTAAGTGTAATTGTTTTTACTTCTCTATACCTATCTATTCTATGTTATTTTACCTTGTTTGTCCAGATTCTTCTATCTGAGGTCAGGTAAATCCTTTTGCCGCGTTTCTTTCAAACTAGGGACGGTTCCTCCAAGCGCTCTTTTTAAACGATTCTTCCATGAGTTTTGCCACGCCTTTTCTGCTGCTTCATCTTTTTCTTGTGCTAGTGCGGCTTGGGCAGCGGCTATTTGAGCTTGAGCAGCTTTTGCGCCAGCTTCCGAATTGTCTTTGTTCAAAAGACTTATGAGTACTTGACCATCTGGTCTTTTTTTTGCCGGACAAGAGGCATACGTATTTAACATTGATAGTACAAGACAAGGTGCGATTAAAAATAATTTAGTCATGTTTTTTCCTTTTACTGAACTACGCAACAGCCTTTTGTATCGGAATCTTCGCTCTTTTGAGCATGAGCATATTGTTTCTTTTCTAACTTGTCTTTTATTTCACTTCTTCTGCGTGCAAGATCTGCTAACCGTTCAGGGTCTTTTTTCTTTTTTTCAGCCATTCGTTGTTCAGCAGATGTCCGATTGCCTTTTAGTCCGTTAGAAGCAGGTTGGCTAGCCTGGAGAGTTATACATAGAGTAAGTATTGAGCATATCAAAAACAAATTTTTCATAGGTATGTATCCTATAATTAATATGAACCATTTAATGACAACATAACGGTAGTGCATTTATATACGTTGTGTTGATTGAGTGGTGCTTGCCAGAAAAATCCTAAAGAAACGTAAGGAGCTATATCATAATTAAATCCTACGTTAGCAACTTGTAGTTTCCAATCAGATATTTCTTCTAAAACGTGTGGTAGAAAGGCAGGATCTGCTTGGACTAAGCAGATTTTATCACGTCGGTGTTCCACCAACATCCACTGAAAATACATCGAAAGTCTATCGATAAAATGATACGCAGCTATTTTTGCTCCAAAATTCCAGTTATCACCAGGTTGATAGTTCACATTAGTGGTAAATGGATAAATGCCTGTCTGGAAGGGGCTATTGGGCATGCGGATGTTAACGCAATCACGTTTGAAAAAATGAGTCCAGCCAAATTCAGCGCCGATTTCTATCGTATCGAAAAAGTCAAAATTTATTCCCGTGTTAAAACCTGCTGCATTAAAACCATTGTCACCAAATGTAGGAGCAAAAGCTTTATTTGGATTTACTCGTGTACCAGGAGAAAGACTTCCACTTGCTTGAAAGAAAGGAATCAATAAAAATTCTGGCCAATCATCATCAGTGTGCGTGTTAAAACCAAAAGCATGACGCCAATAAGCGTTAAGGCGTACTTCTTCTATTGAAACGGTGTGGAAATTATCAATATCTAAATTGATTGCTTGTGCTATAGGATTGAGTTGATCCATTAAAAATTTGTTGATCGCGCAAATACTAATCCCTGGTTCACAGCCAGAATTACCAAGCCATAAATCTCCGGCAGTTCCTGGAACCACAGCAGGGGGGGTAGCAATAGAACTATTATAATTAATAACTGGTACTGTTTCATTTATAAATCCTTGCAAAGTTCCTAGAAAACAACCTTGCGCAGATAATGTTTGGGACATATCGGTGACACCTGTTTGTACACTAATGCCAAAATCATCAATAATATTTGCATCGAACTCAAAGCGAACACCGCGTTTGCGATATACCATTGGTATAGTGAAAAACCCAACTTTGCAATTTAGATCGACATAGTCAGGATTGTTTAATCCTGCGCCACCGGGAAAGATTTGCAATTGTGCTTGAGTGAGTATTGGTGGCAATGATTGATTAATTGGTAAATTACCATACACAAGTGTAAGCATATCCCATGGTCCATTTACATCGCCTAAATTTACCGGAATACCGGCAGCGTTGTTACCAATATCTGAATTTTGACCAAATGGAGAAATTGAAACACCAAAATATTCTCTTCTATCAGGTATTACATCATATCCTTTTAGTTGTAATTTTTTGCGTGTGTATAAAAAAGTATGCGGATCAAGTGAAGTGTACACTGGATCAGGATCGTTTTTAGCAAGTGAAGTTATTGCAAACGAATCGCTGATAACGCTGAGTGCGCTCAAGACGAGTAAGAGTATTTTATTACGAGAAATTAACATTACTAAATCCTTTCAAATGTTTTTGCCCCATTCTTTTTCCCCATTCTGACGAATGGGGACCCCTTACAAATGGGGACCCCGATTTTTTGGATAAAAATTGGGGATAAATACTTATAGCACCAATCATGCAAGGTCGTCAATTGCAAAATTAATTTACCTTGCTTGCAACTTCTTGGATGAATCCTTGTACCGCAAAAATAAAGATCATCGATGCAGTTATTATGCCAAGAATACATATAATGTTTCTTCCCGATTGCCATTCCGATCGCATAGTAAGTAACGTTATCATAGATGCAATATACGCAAACACAATAAAAATTGCAGTCAAGCAAAAGAAGAGATTAGTGTTTTTTAATGATACATAACTTGTGCAAATTGCAGCACCAACTAATGCAACGGAAATTTTTGAATCAAAAAAATGTGACGCTACCAATTTCTGTGCACACTGATTTTTAACTTTTTTGATGAGTAACGTAAATAAGTGACTTGAGCTCCAAATCATTGAATGAATGGTGCCAATAATTGCAGAAAGAATCGCAAAATGAATACTCGCAATCAACCATGGGTGATTTGGAAACACAGATTTTAATATGTGTGATAGTGGAATGCGAGGGTCAGTGAATAATGCAAGCGGAGTTGACAGAATAATTGATCCGACAAAAAGTGTATAGATAGCACCAACAATTAAAATTGAATAGGTTAATGCGCGCGGCACATTTTTTTCCGGTGTATGCACAATATTAAATAATGATGCGGCACATTCAAAACCAAAAAAACCGAAAATGACAATTCTTGTAGCTTTAAGTACATGTGCAAATCCATAAGGAGCAAACGGTGTCAGATAACTCACATTCATTTTGGTCAGACACATAATCGTGGTGGCAATGAGTGGAAATAATGTGCAGATAATCAGAATGTGTTGCCCGAGTGTTGATAAAACAACGCCAAACATATTGAGAAACACTAAAATTGCGAGTGCGGCTAAGCCAAGAGTGTACGAAGATATTGAAGGAAAGTAAGCATGCAAATATTCGCCGGCCATTTGCGACAACAATCCCATGGCAATGAGTAAACCAATAAAATATGCAGTGCTTGCAATTAAGCCAAATGTGTGACCACCCCATTGTTTTACGTACACATAAAATGAGCCTTCTTCAGGATACAAAAAAGCAAGACGAGCTAAAGATTGCGCCATAAACCATACAGCGATCACCACAAAAACATAAGCAAGAATTCCTGCAGGACCAACGTAGGCAGCCATTGTGGCAGGCGCTGTGAAAATTCCTGAACCTATCATGGCATTCATGCCTATGATGGTTGCTGTTGCTACGCCAATTTTTTTGTGACTCATCCAGATCCTTTTTGATAGAAAATTTACTTGCGGTTATGTTCAAATAGCCGTATGGTTATATACATAATGCTTATTTAAGCATCTTAATTTTACATATTATCAGTCATTTAACAAGACCCAGCCTTTCTCCTACGCTAAAGCTTCGGAGGACGCAGTCGCTAAAAAAGGCAGAGTCTATCCTAAACGAAGTGAAAAAGCACATGAAAAACGATCAGAACTATTGTTCTTACTATCAAGCACGAGTTATCAAAGAGAAGTGCTGGTTCATGGTAGCCACATTACGCAGTTTTGAGCACATCGCTTTTGATCGCACGGTGGATAAAGATAACAGTATTTTTGAATTTTTTGTCCCTGTCGGCCTTGAAAGCCATTTTCTTGACGTTATGGCACATTATAAAGCAACTGGCCTTATTACCACCCTTGATAAGCTTCCTAATAGGCTTGCTGAGGATCAATGAGCCCTCTAAGAGAGCGAGCATCAGATTTTTAACCTAAAATCTTCAACCTGACCCTTGAACTACACCAAGACGACCGTATTTTCTATTTGACATAATTCTGGCTTCTGCTAACATTAAAAAGAATGAGGTTTAAAGTTTAAGATTCGTCAAATGGAGGAATTATGAAAAATATTCAAAAAAAATATAGTAATAGCATGTTTTTAATGCCACTCGTGTTGTCAATTATTACTTGCAATCTACAAGGTAGTGGGATTGCTCAAACGGGTAATGGGTTGAAATCTTGGTATGATTCGCAAAGCCAGAGCACAAAGACAGTTACAGGTGCTATAGGATTAGCTGGTGTAACTGTAGGTGCAGCATATCTTGCTAAAAAACTTTATGAAAATTATGCTGGGCGAAAATATTCACAACAACAGAGTAGCAGCAGTAAAAGTAATAAAGATGCATCCATGCAAGATCGTGATGGCGCACAAATTATGCAGGCAGTTCCAGAACGAACAAAATTATCGAACAAAGAATATGTTAATATGCAAGATCACATGCAAGATATTGAAGTAAATATGAGTGCTCTTTCAGTACCTAATGAAATGATTGGTCGCGAAGGAGTAGAGTCATTTACATCATGTCCATTCAAAGAATTGATTCAAGAAAAATTTAATAAAGATGTACCTTACATTATAGTTCGAGTTGAGACGCATGGTGCACAGGATAATTCTAGATCTAATTCGTCATCATCGTCAGCGGCATCATCATCAGCAGCAGCACAAGTAACTAAATATATACATTATTTTGATGCGCATGCTTTTAATAACTATATTTTTAAGCAATATCCTATTCAGTATAGGCCGCAATATTTGGGCCAAGATGTTATGGATCATCCCAGAGAGCGAGCAATTCAAGATAAATATATATACGATCCTTTTTCAAAACAGACTAAACGAGAGGATATGATTATAAAAAATAGTTTTAATAATATGAAACTTGAACACGCTCATATACATTATTTTATTTTTGATCCTCGAAACTCTCGTAGATTTGAATATCTTGTATCATTTCAAGATTTGTTGCGTGGTCCGCAAGCAGAAAATTCTCAAAGATTATTTTTAGAAAATAGTGATTATAGTATTAAGGATCCCGTTGTATTACGTCATGATAATTCTGTGATTGACGCAATTTTTAAAAAAGATGGGCATGTATTTACTATTGCAGAAAATGAAAAAAAGTTGACTCAATGGAATATTGATGGAAAGAAATGTGACTGTTTTCCTTTTCTTAATTTGAGACCCCCTTTTTCAGATATTGTTTCTCGTATAACAATGTCACCTGATGAAAAATATTTAGCTATTTGCACAGGAAATTTTGTGCGGGTAATGAGGTTTGACGCTATCAAGCAGAATGAGAATAACGCTATAGGATGGCCGTCTATTAGTTTAAATCATGATGATGTTATTTATGATGTAAAAATAAATGATATGTATGTTGTAACTGCATCCAGAGATAAATCAATTAACATAATGAAATTGGAATCGAATGTTGCATCATCGTCATCGTCAGCTTCATCATCACATTCTTGTCGTAGAATCCATATTTCTTCTTCTGCGTATTCGGCTGCAATAAGTGGGGATATGATGGCTATTGGATTAGACCAAGGAGTATTATTACATTTTTTTGAAAGTAATGAGAATCTTGTACATAAGACAACAGATAAAGTATACAACATTGCTGCAAGTCATAATGGTGAATATATTGCATTTACCAGCGGAACAAATCTTTCAATCTTGTACAAAGATAAGCCATTAAGATCAATTAGTCATATTAAGCCAGTGAATGCTTTTGATATCAGTGCAGATGATAGATATATAATAACAGCTTCTGGAAATAAATTATTAAAATTTGATATCAATGATTTTGAGCAAGCAATTCTTCAAGCAATGCAGCAGGGGTCGCAGGCTATTCGGCAGGCTGAACAGCGAAGACAGGAGAATATTGAGCGTCTAATTCCTGAAATCGAGCAACTTTCATCACAAGTACTACAAGGACAAAGTATTGATCAGGGAATTGAACAGGCCAGTTATAACCGAGTTCAACAAGCAAATGAACAAGAACAGCAGGCAGTTCAAGAAGCAGTTCAGCAGCACCAGTGGGCGATTCAGCAAGCACAAGCGGATGCGGTAAAAAAAGAAATGGAGCATGTTGATGTCATAAATGCGGTAAAAATTAGTCCTGATCAAAAATATATTGCAACCGCTTCAAGAGATAAATCAGCAAGGATTTGGGATTTTGGTACAGGCGAACTTAAATATGTACTAAATCATGATGGCGAAGTGAGAAATATTTCATGGAGTTCTGATAGCAAGCGCATTGTAACAAGTTCATCTGATAAAACTGCAAAAATTTGGACATTAAATGTTTAAAAGCCGCTATTTTCGCTAAACAAACATACTAATCTTGCATCAATTTATAAGCCTAATACGTTTGAAAGGACAGAAAATTATAAAAAAGGGTCATTGTTTTTGAATTTTTTGTCCCTGTCGGCCTAGAAGGCCATTTTCTTGACGTTATGGCCCATTATAAAAAAATAGGCTTTATTACCGATAAGCTTCCTAATCGGCTAGCTGAACCTCAATAAGGCCGCAAAATTCCCTTAAGAGCCACTTTTATCCTTATACCCCTGATTTACCCTAGAAATGGGCCAAAAGTAAATTATTTTCTATTTGACATAATTCTCGCTTCTGGTAAGCTGAGATTAAGTTAAAGTTAATAATTCTCGTAAATGGAGGGTGCTTTTATGAAAAATAAATTTTTAAAATTAATAACAGTTGCATTGTGTGCATTGTCTTTGAACGTATCATTTTCATCTGTGCCAGCAGCTTCAAGTTCTGTAGTGCAGGTTTCAGATACCACTGAAGTTGATCAAAAAATAGATCAACTCACGGTTGATGATATCTCTCATATCGATTTCATGCGTGCACTGATTAAAATTAATCCAGAGCGGGTGCTTGACCATTGTGCAGGGTTAGCGTTACAAGATTTTGACAAAAATAATCAGATGATTGATGTGCGATGGCTTGATTTTTTTGTGACAAAAACTTTTTCAGAAATCCAGAATTTGAAAAATATTTCAAGCAATATTATGAAAAGCATCCTGCGGTAAAGGACTTGATTCATTATAGGATGATAACACATGTAAAACCAAGCGATAAAAAGATATCCGCTCATTGTGGGTTGTTTTGCAAAGCATCTGATTGGGTTGGAGTAATAGATTATACCAGCTACAATTGTTTTGAGGAAAGACCTCAGATTGATAATTTATCCGTGTTTCCTAATTTTAGATGCCAAGGCATTGGAACCCAGCTTATAACAAGAGCTGTGAGTGATTTACAACAGATGATGTCTGGGCAGCAAGAGGATATTTATTTTGTTGCGCTTCCGGATGAGAGTGTAGACATAAGTACACTTGTTACATTTTATGAAAATCGAGGAGCTAAGCTCGTTTGGCTTAGTATAGACTGTGCTCTTATGAAATTCACTTGTGGCGGCTAAATAAGACAATGCATTAATAATTCTCATAAATGGGGGAAATATGAAAAATAAATTTTTAAAATTAATAGCAGCTGCATTGTGCACATTATTTTCGTACGCAGCATTTTCAAGTGCGCCAGCCAAGGTAGCAGCGACAAGTGTCGAAGAAAAATCGCGATCAGTGCAGTCATCCTTAGGAATAAGATTCTTTTGCGAAGATTTTTTCATGGATAAAGTATATTACGTTGATAATGTATTAACTCTCAAGCGAATTAAAGGCAAGATGATGATTGGTAAGATAGATAATAAACAAGTAGGTCTTGTTACCTTTTGTCCTTGTGAGGGCAATGATGATCCCTGTTTTAAAAGTGAACCCATTTCAGGGCCTAAAGCTACTATAGAATGTGTGCATGTTCCAAAATCAGAGTGGCGTAGAAAAGGAATTGGCAGCTTATTTGTACAGAAAGCTGTAGCGTATATAAAAAAAATGAACCGTGAAAAGGGTGAATCGGCAGAAGTAGAAATAAGATTGAACGCTGTTCCTTTGGATGTCTTTTTTACCGGTCGGCAATCAATGAACGTAGGTGATTTAATCAAATTTTATGAGAAAAATGGAGCTCAACTTATTAAGCAAAAAAAAGATACGAACATTTTGCAAGATTCCCAAGTTTTGATGAAATTTTCTGCAGCATTGCAAAAAGATAATAACGCAATAAATGCTGTATCGTCATCAAGCGTAAAAAGCTCTGAGCCATTGCAGCAGGCTACACAACAGAATGAGAAGCAGGCGCTGTTAAAACGGATTAAATTTGTAAAAAGAAATTATGAGCTTGCTCCAAAATCTCATGTAAAAAAGATTGTTGCTTTGTTAGATGGAAAAGAAATCGGATGTATTACGTTTAATTTTAAAAATATCGTGCCTCTACTTTTTACAGAAAAACCGTTTGCAGGAAATAAAGCAAGTATAGAGGATTTAGCTGTAAAAAAAGAATTTAGACGGCATGGTGTTGGCGCATTATTAGTTCAACATGCATTAGCATATATAAAAAGGAAAAATAATAATGAGCCAGTTCAAACAAGAGTGATTGCGCATCCAGATGAAACTGATCCTTCACATCCTAGCATGAGTGAAGTAATTGCGTTTTATAAAAAATGTGGCGCACAAGAAATAGGCCCTATTAAACTATTGGGTTTAGATGTAGGAATTCTTATGAAATTTCCAGAAGATATGGCATCATCAGGAGTAGCCGCTTCTGCTCAAGTAATAAAATTAGAGCAATCAGCTTCTTCAGCGTCTGCATCTTCAGTTAAAGCCACATCAACAGTTGCATCATCACCTTCTTCTTCGACGTCTGCGGCAGTAGCGCAAGCCGCAGCAAGTGCAGTGAAAATGGCTGTGTCAGCCCAGACATCAAAACAAGCGATCCAAACAACTAAAAAAAAGCTACCTGGAAAAATCAGGTATATTCTTACTAATGATTTTATGCAGAAGCCCTACCTAATTAATGGGAAACATATCGATAGAAAAACGGCTGTTAAGAAAATAGTTGCTAAAATAGACGACAAAGAAGTTGGCAGTATCATCCTGTGCCCAACTGTAGGCAATGATGATTTACATTTTAAATTTAGGCCAATAAATGGTTGTAAAGCCACGATAGAAAATATAGATGTCATACCGCAATTGCGTAGAAATGGCATTGCAAGCAGGTTGTTGCAACAAGCTATAGCATACATAAAGAGAGTCAATAAACGTAAACCTGTAGAAATAAGATTTATGGCTGCGGCTGTCGATAATGTGTTGTTTGGTGATCAATCGATTACATTGTCAAACTTGATTGATTTGTATGAAAAAAATGGTGCGGAAAAAATGGAAGAAATTCAACTTATTCCAAACCCAAATGTTCTTATGAGATTTCCCGCTGTGGAAAGTGAAGCGCATAATGTTATTGCTGCACAAAAGAGTTTTGCATCTCTGCAGCAAGAAAAGGATGCGCTTATTCAAGGTTCTGATACATACGATATGAAGTTGCAAGAAATTAAAGAAAAAGAATCTGCGTTGAATAAACTATTTAAAGATATTTTATCATAACGTTAATAATTCGATAAAATGGAGGAAACATGACAACTAAATTCTTAAAACTAATAACCGTTGTTTTGTGCACATCGTTTTCTCACATCACATTTTCCTCTGCGCCAGCACAGGTAGTGACGGCAAATATCGAAAAAAATGTGTTGCCATTTTCATTGATTGAACATCCTAGTACTATGCTTGAATGGATAAGGGATTACAAAAAAAGTTTATTGTTAGATCGTATTGCCTATGATGTTAATGATTACGAATTAGAAAAAAGAGAGCCTACTGATGATCAATATAATTTTATAGATGTAACCATACCAGCGAAAAAAATTTCTGTTTATGTAGATGATAAAGTAATTGGATATGTGATCATGTGTCCTAACGTTTCTAATAATGATCAATATTTTTATTTAACTCCCATTCAAGGGAATAAAGCAACTATTGATACTTTATTTGTTGAGTACGCTTGGCGTAGAGAAGGTTTTGCCAATGAACTACTCAAACGAGCACTTAATTTTTTAAAAGAATCGAAAAATAATGAGCCTGTTGAGATAAGAGTGATGGCTTTTATTCAAGAAGAGTCTGATACATTGATGTTGGCAGATTTAGTCAAACTATATCAACACCATGGTGCTCATATAATCGACGAAAATAAAAAAAGGAAGATCGTGCTTATGACATTTCCTGCATGATCATAAACATTTTTAAAGGAGAATGTTTCATGAAAATTCCTAAAAAGGTGTTATGGCAGCAGTACAAAAAATTAAACTTACTCAAGCACCGCTTTTAATCTTCTTGTTGATTCATCAATGCCCAACATTTCAACTAATTCAGCAATGCCAGGCCCTTTTGGTGTGCCAGTAAGTGCCATACGAATAAAGGTAAATGTTTCTTTAAGCGGAATGTTTTGCGCTTTAGATGATTCTTTTACTAGGTTAGTAAATTCAGTTGCATTGTGAATCTTTTCAACTGCATGAGCAACAATAGTAGAAAGTGTGATTGCATTTTGTGCATCGATCATTGCTGCAATATCTTTGTGCGTAACTTGCGGTGTTTCAAAATAAAATTGCAGTGCTTTGACGACATCTTTTAATGTTGTTAAATCTGTTTTGATGCTTTTGATTAATCCTGTTACTGCTGCTTGATCTAAATTTTTTACAGAAGGAAACGCTTCAAGTAAGTAGGGCAAACAACTCAGTGTTAATTTTTCATTACTGTACTGAGCAATCCATTTGCGATTAATCCACTGTAATTTTTCAACATCATATTTAATATGACCAGTGGTATGCATCGATTCAAAATTAAAAATATGTGTTAATTCTTGGAGTGACATAATTTCATCTTTAAACGATGCGCCAATAATTGCTAAATAATTGCAAATTGCCTCAGGTAAATATCCTTCGTCTTTTAAATCTCGCAATGATGAACCAAAATCTCGTTTGGAAAGTTTTTTTCCTTCGATGCTGCACAAAATTGGCAAATGCCAAAACATAGGCAATGGTGACTCAAATGCACGATAAAGCATGGCTTGGCCAGCGGTGTTGGTCAAATGATCTTCACCTCGGATGACATGAGTGATTTCCATCAAAAGATCGTCAACAAAATTTGCAAACATAAAAGTGGCTGTGCCATCGGTGCGTGTGAGTGGAAAATCGGCAAAGTTTTTAAGATCGAAGGTGATAGTACCATGTGCCATATCTTGAATGGTAATAGATCCTTGTGTGTCTAGTTTTACGCGCCAGATGAATGGGATTTTTTGTTCTAGTTTTGTATTGATTTGAGTTTCAGATAATGCAACGCATGTTCGATCATAACGAGGAGCAACTTTAAGTGCGATTTGACGAGCCCGTTTTTTTTCAAGTTCTTCTTCGGTACAAAAGCAGCGATATGCGCGACCTTTATTGTACAACTCTGCCAATCTTTCTTGGTATATATCATTACGTAATGATTGGAAGTATGGTTTATGAGGACCACCCTTAATTGGGCCTTCTTCGTAGTGTAACCCGAGCCAGGTAAGATCTTCTATAATTTTTGTCGCATTAGGGTCAAAATTGCGTTGTTGATCAGTATCTTCTATGCGTAAAATGAAGGTCCCTTGTTTTTGAGCGGCAAAAAGATAGTTCATTAAGGCAGTGCGCACGCCGCCGGTGTGCATAAGGCCAGTTGGAGAAGGGGCAAATCTTACACGAATAGAAGGGCCCCTTTCATTTGAAGAAAGGGTAAAAGGGGTTTTCATACATATCCTACCAAAGGGTTCAAAGTCATATAAAGGTCTATATAAGGTTATTATGCCGTATCGATCTCTTTTTTGCAATGAAAGCCCCCCGAGTTTTAGGATTAGGGTTCGAAAATGAACAGATTTTGGTTAGGTAATAAAGTTAACTTTTGACATTACTCTAAATCTTTTGCTAGCATCGTTGCCTGAGTAGTGAGCTGGGGTCCCCATTTTATATCCCCTAGTTTTTAGAATAAAAACCGGGGTCCACGTTTGTAAGAATGGGGCAATAAATATGGGGCAAAAAAAAGAGGGAGCACGTAATGAATAAATGTCTTAGGGTTTCATTTAGTGGAGATCTACCTGAAGATTTCCTGCATAATGTCATCCAAAAAAATGCAAAAAAATTAAACTTAGAAGGAACTGTGCAACAGATTCAAGCAGAGAATAAGGTTAAACTTATTGTCTGTGGTGATAAGGATGCTGTTGATCAGTTTATCGATTCATTGCATAAAGGCGCAGGGAAAGCTGCGCTAGAAGGTTTGGAAATAGAACCTTTTCTTAAAGATAAAGATTACCGCGGAGTCTTTAGGGTTATAGAATAATCTTTTAATTTTAACCGGGAACTCTTTAAACACTTTTATAGAGTTTTTTGGTTATCAAACTTTCTTGTGTGTGATCAACTATAGGGTGAGGATAGCTACTCGTGGCATCCTGTTGCCTATACCATACATGAATAATCTTGGGCGGCGTAGTGCGTAGTTCTGGAATCCATTTTTTTATATAAAGGCATTGCGCATCAAATCTTTTTTGTTGAAGCCATGGATTGAAGATTCTAAAGTAAGGCTGGGCATCACATCCTGTAGAAGCACACCACTGCCAATTGCCATTGTTAACCGCAGGATCATAATCGACCAGCTTTTGAGCAAAATATTTTTCTCCCCATTGCCAATCGATGTGCAAATCTTTGATTAAAAGTGAGGCCACAATCATACGCACTCTGTTATGCATGTAACCTGTTGTATTTAATTCTCTCATGCCAGCATCTACGATAGGAAATCCTGTTTTGCCAACGCACCAGGCATTAAATTTTTCTTTATCATTCTCCCACCACAGCGAATCATATTTTTTATGATATGCATGGCCAAATACAGATGGATTGTTATAGGCAATATGGTAGAAAAAGTCTCGCCAATACAGTTGGCGTAATAAGGGGTGAGAACTTCCTAGTGATTTTTTAATGACATGGAATAGCTGACGTATGGAAATAGTGCCGAATTTTAAATGTGCCGATAGATGCGTGGTGCTATCAAGTGCCGGTAGATCTCGCTCAGCTGTGTAGTTTTTAAAATCAGTTATGGAGGTTAAAAACTTTTCTGCTTCTTTGGTGCCGCCATGCACTTTGATGTTAGGGTTAAGGCCGGCAAGGATGTCATTAAGATGGTTGTGAGCAGATGTGTCTGGTATGTTTTTTGACCAAAACTGCAAAGGCGGTATATGAGCAGGTGAGGCAACTGGCATTGTTGCAAAACAATGCCTATAAAATGGTGTGAACATGGCATAGGGTGTTCCTTTGCCAGTTTTAACATTTTCAGGTTCGTTAAGCAATGCGTCCGCGCATTGTTCAAAGTGAACATTAAGGCTATCACATACACTCTTTATTGCCTTATCTCGTTTTTGGCTAAAGGGTGTATAATCTTTATTGCAAAACACGGCGTTTATTTTTTCTTCTCGTATGAGTTTCTTGACGACATTTTCGGCAGCGCCATAGAAGAACTGAAGCTTGCCTCCATGTTGGCTGATCTGTCCTTTCAAGTCATCAAGCGATTCGACCATGAATTGAATGGCGTTATTACTTCTATATCCATTTGTATCGCTGGTTTGCCGTGGATCAAAAATAAAACAGGGGATAATGTGGGTTGAATTTTTTGTCGCTTCAATAAGTCCAAGATTATCAGCCAAACGTAAATCTCGCCTAAATATAAATAAAGCTTTAGAAAAAATGGGTGATTTTGATCGAGCGGTCATTTTTATAAGGTTCCATTTTTGGGGTATGATTTTAATGAGTTATTTATTCTTACGTGATTGGTGGAGTTAACCCCATGGGTGGGGTACTTGTCAAGTTTTTTGGTAACAGCTTTTGCTAAAAAAGCGCTCGTCGGTTTTAAGCTTATCTGCTAAACTAAAGCATTATATTAATATGTGGATGTTTTAGGGATGCTATATTCATGTGGGTGAATATGGTTTAGGGCGGCGACAATGATAGTAGCATTATTTTTAAGCATCATGCTCTGGGCCTGCGTGGCTGTGGGGACAGAGCAGCCATCAGTATCTATGCTGTTGGTTGCCCAGGCGGCTGATCATGCCCAAATTCTAGAAAAAAACATTAAAGAGCCGTTTTTGCTGCATAATATAACTTTTGAATCAGATGTGTATCTATCAAAAGCTGAATTTGATTATTTAGTTGATTTGCCAGTTTCCACTATGATTACTGTCGATCAGATTAAAAAGGCTATTTCCTATCTGAGCAAAAAAAATAAGTTTGAAAAAATTATATTGAGTATACTTCAGGCCGCCAAAGGATACACCATTCATGTTACACTAACAGGATTTTGGACCTTAAAAAAATTAAAATTCCATGGAGGTATGATAGGTAAAGAGAACTATCGTCATTATTATACTATGGAACCGGGCGATCCTTTTGATACGGCCAAGCATGAAGAGGCATTAGAAAAAATTCGTCACGCTTTTAGGTCCGAGGGGTATTTTAACGCAGATGTTCATAGTTCGGTTGATTATAATAGTGAGACAAAAGAGGTTGTTGTTCATTGTACACTCAAAAAAAATGAACGTTTTAAAATTGATTCTGCTTCCATCGAAATTAAAAGTGATGAATCAATGGGACAAGAGGCACGAGATCTTTTGTGCGTAGATGTGCAAAAAAAGTTCATCGCATCAGTCAATCATGGATATTATAGCAAATCTTTCATCAATCAACAGACGCAAGATTTAAAGTGTGAGCTTGCAAAAATGGGATATATTTATGTCACGATAGAGCTCAGAGAACAGATTAATAAACAAGCGAAAAAGATCGATCTGGTTTTTTCACTTGATGTGCATCATAAAAAAGAGTTTGTTTTTAGTGGCAATACCTTTTTTTCTAATGATCAACTGCGTAATTCAATTTTAGAATTTGGACATTCCGCTTGGCTTTTACCCATTACTGTTTTTGCTCAAGAGATAGAGCAGATGTATCAAAAAAAGGGTTTTTGGCAGGTTGCGGTCGGGTCCACCGAAAGTCCCTCGCGTTATAGTTTTGCAATAACCGAAAGGTCTCGAGTATCAGTAAAAAAGGTTATTTTAAAGGATGCAACAAGCAATGAGATGATTGGCCCAGCCGTTGGTTGTTTTGCTGATTTTATAGCCTTAAAATACTTTGATGCCGATGCTCTTGGCGTTGCGCTTGATGCATTATTGGCTTGGTATCTAAAAGAAGGATACTGGGATGCGCATGTTCTCAAACAAGAATTTATTCCTATAGATTCTGATTGTTATGCGTTGCAGCTTACAATTGATCAAGGGCCTCGCTCTTATTTAACATCACTTTCGATCGAATGCTTTAAAGAGCTTGAGCATCAAGGTCCATTTGCTCGAGTACAAAAAAAAGATTTACATATCCCATTTGATTCAGGGATGCTGCATGAGCAGCGCCGATGGCTACTTGAATATTTTCGTGCTCAAGGATATTTCCATGTTGATATCAAGCCTTATATTGTAAAAGACAATGGACAAGTGGCTGTGACCTGGAAGATTAATCGAGGTCAATCTCAAAATAAATTTGGCAAAACAGTAGTAGTTGGTAGTAATAAATTCCCCATTGAGTATATCTTGCGGGAGTTACAATACAAGGAAGGTCAACTTTGGAATCAGGATGCCCTCAAGCAATCTTTTTTTAAACTGAAAGATTTAGAAGTTTTTGAACACATCAATTTTTCACCTGATCAAGTCACCAAGCAAGAAGATGAAAAAGCGATTATTTTGAGATTACAAGAAGACGAGAAATATGAAGTAAGATTGAGAGGTGGCGTTGAATTGCAAAATTTTACCCAACAGTTTTCAGTGGACGGATTTACTTATAGGGTGGGTGGTGCATTTATTGTCAAAAATCCATTTAATCAGGGTGATCAGTTCAGTTTAGATGGTGATAGTGCGCGGGGATATCGTGAATTAGTAGCAAAATATAGATTGCCATGGATATTTGGTCAGCCATTTAAAACAGAGTTTGAGCTTTTTACTAACCAATATTTGCAACCAGGATTTATTGGCAGTACAAAAAACATTTATCAGCTTTCTACGCATGGATGTTTGGTGGGATTCAGTAGGAATCTCAATTATGTAGATACAGGGTTGAACGTTGGATTTGAATGGATGCAGACTAAAATTCCGGATCGATCGGATAAAATGCAAAGATTTATTGATAGTGTGGCTCGGGCTATAGATTTTGATCCGCGTCTTTTGGCACGACAAGTTCCTTTTTTACGAGTTGAGCCTACCGTGGTGGTTGATGTATTAGATCAAAAAATTAATCCTACAAAAGGATCTTTTACCGTAGTCACGCTCAAAGGACTATTCCCGCTCAATCGATTAAATATTAATACCTATGTGATAAAAGCATCACTTGAGCAGTCTGTTTTTGCTCCATTTAAATCACTAGTTTTTGCACTGCGCTTTCGGTGTGGACATATTTTTCAAGATAAATTTAGTAGCATTATGCCATCGGAACGTTTTTATTTAGGTGGTGCTAATTCTATTCGAAGCTATGATACTGATTTTGCTCCTCCTTTAGGTGTATTTTGTAATGATGAAGGTCAACAAAATTTTGCGCCTCAAGGTGGGCGATCTATGTTTAATATTAATGCTGAAGTGCGTTTTCCCATTTATAAAAGGTTGGGAGGAGTTTTGTTTCAAGATTTGGGAGCATTGAGCAATAATCGTTTTGCCGATTTTCAAGCAAAGAACATCTTGGCCGGAACCGGCATTGGCCTTCGTCTTGCAACCCCTGTAGGTCCTCTTCGTTTCGATTTTGCCTGGAAGTGGACTAAGCCTGATCCATCTTGCCGATCATTCGCTTGGTTTTTAACCTTTGGGCAAGCATTTTAAAAGTTTTTGCCTTTTTAAGGGGGCCATTAGTTTACTCTTAATCTTTTACTACATTTTTTAAGTGAGTTTTAGCATTGCTTGTTTGTGGTGTTATTGTTTTTTGCCTCATATAGTTTTGCATCAATTTAATTTTATCATTAAAAAGAGAAATCAGTTCAGATAAAGAAGGATCTGGTACGCGGACAGGAAGAGAAAATTTTTCTATGTGTCCACTTTCTTCATGCTTCATCTTCGCGAATAGATACATTAGATAGGCTCCCTCTATGTCGTCCATTAATTGCTTGTGTCCAGAAGGGGGAAGGATAGTGCTATTGGGAAGATTTTTTTTTGTGAATTCATTTTCCCTCTTATAGTCCCTGAGCTTCATTTTTGCAAGCCCATACGCTGAGTATCGCATCCATTTTTCGTGCTCACACGGAAGTTCGCTTGGCGTACTGTGCTCCTTCAAGCAACCATTGCATAAAAGTCTTATGCTGGTCGTGCATAATTCTAGGGGATTATCCCCGCGCTTGAGCAATGTTTGCATGTCACCAAGTGATGAAGGTTTTCTGCTCATAACAGCCCAATGTAATGGTTTCCAGTCATCTTTTTCTTCACACATTAGCTCGTGATAACGGTGATTTGAATTTGCTGAAGCAATATTGTGATCAGTTGCAGGTGCTTGCGCCGTTATGGGTGTCGAAGATTTAATCGTGGCAGCAGCTGCTGCGCGTTCGTTAGGCCCTGGTGCAGAGGCATCAATTTGTGTAATTGTGAGGGATAATAAAAGGTAGATGAGTGAATAAAATTTCATGATTTTCTCTCTGGCTAAGATAGAAATAATTTTATCATTATTAAAGTATTCATTTATCCTCTTGGCGTGCTTGTGCTTTGCTTGCTTCTGCCTTTTTTGTTTGAATAGCGCCTTGAATCAATTTTGCTTTTTCTTGTAATAAAATGAGGTATTTTTCTTCGCGTCTTATTTCTCTTTGGTTGTTCTTTTTCTGTTTAAGTTGTGCCAGTTCTTTTTGAGTATCATTCATTAATCCTGTAACTTTTTGCTGAATGTTCTCAAATGATACACCGCGAGAATGTAGTTCTTTCAGTGCGCTGACTGATGAGCGGTGTCTATTACTAAGGGCACAATGAGCTGCAGTCGCTCCTCCCTTATACGTTGCATTTATATCGAGTTTGTCGGAAGAAAAAGAAAATATTCTATTATTTTGTTCTTGTGTATTATTTAGAGCCATGGCAAGCATAAGAACAGTAGTTGCTCCATTGGTGCCTTTTGTATCAATAAAAGTAGGGACTCTTTTGAGTGTATTGTGTAATCTTTCGCGTGCTTTTTTGAATGTAATATAATCGTTATCACCCATTAATTTAAAGTCTAACATGTCCATCATATCATCATCAGAATCATCCAAGTCATCTGTCGATGTGTCACTGTAATTTAATGGAGCTTCATATTGTGGTTTTGGCTGTGCGGCAGCTGCTGCGCTGGCAGCTTGAGCTTGTGATGCGGATGCAGAGGCATGAACGTGTGTGGTTAGTGATAATAAAAGGTACGCGAGTGAATAGAGTTTCATGAAAATCCTTTGCAGGGCTATAGGGTCATTAGTTTATTCTTAATCTTTTACTACATTTTTTAAGTGAGTTTTGGCATCGGTTAATGTTTGTGATGTTATTACTTTTCGTTCTGCCTCTTGCAATAGAGCAATTTTTGCTTCAAAAAGAGGAATAATTTTAGGGTGTATGGGACGTTGTGCTGTGCTTGCTTGCTTTTCCTGTGCGATCTCTTGAAAACGATGGAGTTGATTTTGTGCAATTTGAAGCGGTGTATATAAACGATACTTGTAATGATCTTTTTGCTCCTCGGCTTCAGTTCTTGCAGGGGCGATGCGAATGTTATCAAATCCTATGCACCCTGCTTCACAAGATACTATACTAAGGACTCGCTTTTTACATTGTGCTTTTGGATTGGCTTCGCTTGCCAATAATTCTTTTACGGTGGCAACTGATGAATCGTGGGTGCTGCAAGCAGCGATGTGTAATGGTGTCCAGTCAAGAGAGGGGGTTGGCTGTGGAAAATGCTCGATAAAATAATCATCATATGCTGGTCTGCATAAAGGTTTGTATGGTTCGTCCAGTTCATTCATATCAACATTGGAACTGGTTGCTTCATTAGGCCCAGGTGCAGAGGCATGAACTTGTGTGATTGTTAAGGATAATAAAAGATACATGAGTGAATAAAAATTCATGATTAGTATATTCATTGCCATCTGATATCCTCTTGATCTGCTTGTGTTTTACTTGCTTCGGCCTTTTTTGCTTGTTCAGCAGCATCCAGTAATTTTATTTTCTCTGTTGCTAAAGCTATAAACTTTTCTTTACACCTTATTTCTCTTCTATCAGCATTTCGTTGTTGAAGATTGCGTAGATTTGATTGCAAGCCATCAGACCATTTTTTTCTTTCTTGCACAGAAAAGATAGCAGGGCAAGCTTGGCGAGAAATTAATTCTTTTAGTGCGTGAACTGATGATCGGTGGTTATTTGCTAATGCCCAATCCATAGCTGATGCTCCATCACAGTACTTATCTGTAGCATTAAGATCATAGTTTTTGGGTAGAAGTGAAAAAATTCTCTCATTTTGTTCTTGTGTACTATTAAGTAGCATAGCCATTATAGGAACAGTGGTATCACCTTTTCCTTTTGATTGGATAATAGAAGGATCTTTTTTGAGTGTGTCATGCAACTTTTCGCGTAATGCTTTGAACTTGGTTGGTTTGTATTCGCCTCGTTGGCATTCAGCATAAGGTTTTCGTTTAATGTCCAACATCTCCTCGAATTCATCTTGTGACGAATTGCAATTGTCATCGGTATCTGTGTCACTATAATTTAACGGAGCTTCATATTGTGGTTTTGGCTGTGCGGCAGCTGCTGCGCTGGCAGCTTGAGCTTGTGATGCGGGTGCAGAGGCATGAATTTGTGTGATTACTAGGGATAATAAAAGGTACACGAGTGAATAGAGTTTCATGAAAGTCCTTCAAGGGTTAGGAAGTTTTTTTTATAAGTATAGGCATTTTTGTTTTTGAAAGAAAATTAATACTCATTATTGGCAAAAAAAGGGTGAACGATAGACGAGAATAAACCTGCTGGTAAAGCCCTATTTTCTCAATTTTTTATGAGGGGAAAAGTTTTCTTTGCATTATGATAAAAAAACCATTATTTTGAGGCAGTCTATTTTAGACAGGCAGAGTAATGAAGATAGGGCGTTATAGTATGTTATTTTGTTATTTAAGGGACATTCATCAATGAGCGATCACTGCGAAGATCATGTAAATGGTCATCAACAAACAATTTTAAGTGAAGTAATATGCCATTTTCCATATGCCGTTTTTTCGGTGGCTTTTGGTTTGGCAGTTTTAAGTTTTATTAATTTTCTTTCAAGTTGCCACTTGGATACCCAGGCAACTTGCAAAGGGGCACATCTATTGTTTCACAGTTTTCATTTTATGCACATTGTTTTTGCAGCCACAGGTGCATTGATAACTTTTTATAGATTTTCCAAAAATATTTGGAAAGGATTATTGGTTGGCGCATTAACAGCTTCCGTTTTTTGTACATTATCAGATTCCGTTTTGCCTTACATTGGTGGTAGATTACTTGGCGTTAATATGCATTTTCATATGTGCTTTATTTCCGATCTTGATAAAATTCTACCATTTCTCTTTGTGGGCTTGCTCAATGGGTATGTGATGAGTCGACATCATTCGTCAAAACAGTCATTTTATTCAGCATTTTCTCATGCTATACACATTTTAGTCAGTTCTTTTGCATCCATGTTTTATCTTGTATCTCATGGGTATATAAATTGGGCTGCAGATATAGGGTATGTGTTTTTATTTTTAATTATTGCAGTAGTAGTGCCGTGCACATTCTCTGACGTAGTCGTTCCTATGTTTTTTGCCAAGGGTAGTAAGAAGGAGCCTCATACACATGAGAAGCATTAGATTAGAAAATATCACTAAGATATTTAATGGTGAAATAATTATAGAAAACTTAAGTTTAACCATTCCGAGTGGTAAGTTTTTCGCTCTCTTGGGGCCAAGTGGTAGCGGTAAGACAACGTTATTACGGTTAATTGCTGGTTTTGATAAAGCTGATGCGGGTTCAATTTTTTTAGGCGATCAAGACATTACTCATTTGCCTATTAATGAACGTAGGGTTAATACGGTATTTCAAAATTATGCTCTTTTTCCACATATGAATGTTTTTGATAACGTAGCTTATGGTTTAAAAATTAAGCGTTTGGATAAAGACGTTATCGAGCAACGAGTAATTAAAATTTTAAAGACGGTGCATTTAGAAAAACATATTTATAAAGCTATTACACAGTTATCAGGCGGACAGCAGCAACGTGTTGCGCTAGCTCGAGCAATTGTTAATGAACCAGAAGTGCTGTTATTGGATGAACCATTGGCTGCACTTGATTTAAAGCTGCGTGAACGAATGCTTATTGAATTAATTGAGTTACAAGATACGTTAAAGACAACATTTGTGTACGTTACTCATGATCAGTTTGAAGCGTTAACAGTAGCTGATTATATGGCGATAATGAATCAAGATGGTGAGATAGAACAGGTAAATACGCCAAAACAAGTATATGAATTTCCAGTGTCATCATTTGTTGCAAACTTTGTCGGTACCACAAATTTACTCACCGGTACTTTACAATTAAAAGATTCAAAGCAAACATTAGTAATTGAAGAATTAGCGCATATTGAGGTGAGTGCTGCAAGTGATAAGCCTTGGGTAAGGGATGGTAACACCGTGCTATTAAGTGTACGTCCAGAAAAGATTGAGATAAGTAAAAAAGAGGAATCTGGATTTTCAAATCATTTAAAAGGTATAGTGCAATCTATAGTATATCACGGACGCTCTACACAATATAATGTGCGTTTGGACAATGGGCAGAAGGTCCAAGTTTTTGAGCAAAATGAAGAGCATTTTCCACAGGAAGCGATCGATTATGATGATGAAGTAAATCTATATTGGCAAAAAGAAAATGCGGTGTTGTTAGAAAAATGAAACAAAATGGTATTAAAGTTGCGATAAAAAATGAGTTCCCCTTTTTCATGATAATGCCAGCATTACTCTGGCAACTCCTTTTTTTCTTTGTGCCATTTCTCATCATTGTGGGATTGAGTTTTGTGCGTAGCTATGGTCCTATAATCGGTCAAAAATTGACGTTTGAATATTACAAAGCATTATTGGATGCAGCACATTTCAGAATTGTTTTGAGATCGTTACTTTTTGCTATATTAAATTCTATGTTGTGTCTTGTGTGTGCCTATCCCGTTGCGTATTTTTTAGCTCGAAAAGTAATGCGCGCGAAAAACTTTTTGCTCTTTTTTCTGATACTACCTTTCTGGACCAACATGTTAATTCAAATTCATGCTTGGTTTTTTATTTTAGAACGTAACGGATTGATTAATACCTTATTGTTAAAATTAGGCTTGATAGATTCGCCTTTGCATTTAGCTAATAATATTGTGTCTGTCTTTATATTGATGGTGTATTGTTATATGCCTTTTATGATCATGCCATTATATAGTGTTTTGGAAAAATTAGATGAAAGACTTCTTGAATCATCATATGATTTGGGCGGTAATAGTTGGCAAACATTTTTTAATATCACGCTGCCATTATCGATGCCAGGCATAAAAACGGGTCTTTTTTTAGTATTTGTCCCTTCCTTTGGGGAGTTCGTTATACCAGCTTTAATGGGCGGAGCTAAACATATGTTTGTTGGTTCATTAATTTCGCACTATTTCTTAATGGCTTTTGATGTTCAAAAAGGTGCGGCGTTTACTGTTGCTAGTGGTTTGATTCTTTTATTCGTTTTTGGTATATGCAATCTTTATTTTAGAAAAAAAGCGAACGTAGTAAAAGGGCCCTACGCAGCAAACGTTTCGAAGGGCGGGCAGTAATAATATGGCACAAGTGAAATCATCTTTTTCTCGTTATATTTTACCGATTACCACGGTAGGCATGTATATGTTTTTATACATACCAATTATTGTGTTAGTGATTTTTTCTTTTAACAGTAAAGAGTATACGTATCAGTGGTCGTCTTTTTCATTAAGATGGTATTATGAACTTTTTGATTCTATTGAAATATGGGATGCTTTAAAAAATTCATTAATCGTAGCCATGAGTTCGGTGATTTTAAGTATTACCATGGGTGTTCTATTAGTTTTTTATAGCGCTCATAGTTATTTTAAAAAGGCATTCTTGTTATTTTATGGCAATTTGGTTGTCCCAGAAATTGTATTAGCTGTTGGCATGCTTTCATTTTTTACCTTTTTTTCTATGCCTTTAGGAATTACTACATTAATAGCAGGCCATACGTTGATTGGACTTGGTTATGTAGTGCCTATAGTGTATGCGCGGTTTATTGAGCTTGATAAACGTTATACAGAGGCATCATTTGATTTAGGGGCGTCGAACGGTCAAACGTTATTAAGGGTTATTCTTCCATTATTATCCCCAGCCTTATTTGCCAGTGGCCTTCTCGTATTTATTATTTCATTAGATGATTTTATACTTTCATTTTTTTGTGCCGGGGCAACAATGCAAACCTTGCCAATGTATATATTTGCTATGATTCGTAGCGGAGCTACTCCTGTGGTAAGCGCTTTATCTACATTGTTATTGGTCATTAGTAGTATATTGGTTTTAATTTTTTCTTCTTTACAAATCAAAAAAACTGATATGTTGCAATAAAGGGGACGCTATGAAAAACCATACCTGGCATTTAACTACTACAATTCGCTCTTTTATAGTGTGCATTTGGATCTTTTTAATATACCTTTTTTTATATATGCCAAGCTTAATAAATGTTATTTATAAGCAAAAAGGTATCACCGTACTTACATGGCCGGCATTTATTGACGCTCAATATTTACAAGAATTTGAGCAAAAAACAGGCATTAAAGTGAATGTTCGTTACTTTGATTCTAATGAAGAACTCTATGTGAAAATCAAAAAAACTGGAGGTCAGGGCTACGATTTAATTATTCCGTCTGACTATATTTTGGATACCTTAGTCAAAGAAAATCTTTTAAAAAAAATTGATAAAACAAAACTACATTTTTTTGACCAGTTATATCCGCATCTTGTTGGCGCTTATTTTGATCCAGAGAATAATTATTCGATCCCGTATTGGTGGGGGTTGTGGGGGATGGCCATTGATAGGAGTTATTTTGGTGATCAAAAATTACCTGAAAGTTGGTCTTTAATTTTTAATCGAGAACATGTTGGCTCGCATACTATTTCTCTTGATGATGGAAGAGAGTTAATTTTGATTGCCGCTCAATATCTGTTTGGCAATGTTGATCGTCTTGATCAACAACAATTGACAGCTGTGTGCAAACTTCTTATTAGGCAAAAGTCTTGGGTTGAAGTGTATGCAGAAATTGATCGAGCCAATTTTTTATTGGCATCAAAAATTTGTCCTATTGGTATTATGGTAAATTCAATTGTTTCTCGGGTTATGTCCGAAATACCTGATATTGAATTTATAATGCCTGGCGAAGGTGGTTTTTTGCAGATTGATTCATTTGCTATTCCTAAAACCGCCACTAATGACAAGGAAATTTACGAATTTCTTAATTTTATGTATTCGCGCGAGGCAATGCAACACCATACATCAAAATTTGGTTTTTTTTCTCCCGTCAAAAATGTGCAACATACCAATTCATTGATGGCTTTTCCAACAGACGAGCAGATAAAAAAGGCACAATTTTTTAGAAATATTGTCTCTAGAGAATATATAAGTGACATTTGGATTGCATTAAAATCATAATAAATCCCACACTTTTAATCTTTTCTATTTAAAACATTGATAAACAGCCAACAAAAATTTTATCATATTGCAATATGATTTTTGCTTTGTTTGTGTGTTATACACCAGGGCTCAAAAGTATTGACTTTGGAAATAAAGAAAACTATGATCACGAAACGGAGTAGAATTTCAAAAAAGAGTAGTTGTTAATTTTCTTTTCAAAAAAAGGGGAAAATCTCCATGAGAAAGTTCTTGTCGTCAAAATTACACAAAAGAATTTGTAAAATCGTAACCTTTGCGATTCTGGTCAATCTTAATATAGGCTTTGTATCTGTTGTAGCAACTGAAATGGTAAGATCAGATGAAACGGATTATCTTAAATCGGTTGAAAGAGCAGCAAAATTAGATTTTTCTGCGCAAAAAAATGATCAAACAGCAGCTCTTATCTTACAAAAGCTTTCAGATTTAGAATTGATTCGTGAGCATATAAGTATGATTAAAGATTGCATGGGAGATCAAATAGAGTCAAGCAGTGGCGGTCAAACAATAAGTACTGTATATGAATATCTGACAAAAATTCTAGATCGTGTCGGATCTATGCGTGTACAAAATAATAATGGTACTGTTTCTGTAGACCAAACAAAATATGTTTCTATGGAAGATGTTGAAAAAATTGTTAATGCAGCAAGCGAAAAAATTCTTTCCAAGTTAAGCACATTAAAAGATCTGCCAGTGATGCCGGTAAATAATACTACTGTTCGTCAAGGCGAAGATCCCAATATATTGCAAATTCTTGCCATCGTACAAGCTGTACAAAATTGTCTTTTAGATCCCAATGATACTACTTGCTTAAAAGATAGAATTAAGTCAATTCAATGTAATGTGTCTGATATTAAATGTACGATAAATGATATTGATTGCGATACTGATAACATTCTTTGTAATCAAGTGAGTATTTACAGCAAACTTTGCGCAATCAAATGTGAAGAAGATGTTATTTTGTGCAAAGTGTGCGACATCCAAAGCAAAGTTGAACAATGTGTCGGCGCTGATTGCACTGCTGTGGAAAGTCTGGTAGAAGTTCTTGAAACTAAGGTGGATAATTTACAAGCTTCACTTCTTGATTGTTGTGCAACGATCGAGACTAAGATAGACGAAGTAAATTGTTCGTTACTTGATTGTTGCACCAATCTTGATACTAAAATAGATGGTGTTGTGGTGACGCTTAATGACTGTTGCGCTACCATAGAGAGCGCAATAGATGAGCTTGGAGATTGTTGCAGTGTAGTTGATGACATTGAAGAGATTGTTATCAATATTGACGAAAGACTTATAGATGTTGAAGCGATCGTTATCAATGTTGAAGATATTGTCATCAATATTGAAAGTACTCTTGATGTATGCTGCAGTACGATTGAAGCTATTTCAGAAGATATTCTAGATATCTTTATCCATGAAGAAAGTAGGCTTGATATTATTGAAGCATGCTGCAATACCGTAAATAGCACAGTTGACGTAATTAAAACTGAAATCGATCTTGTTTTAACTGATCTTGATTGTATCTGCGATAATCTTGATGATGTGCTCGATGAACTTGATTGTATTTGCGATACGGTGAGCACCATCGATAGCAAAGTTGATGTTATTGAAAGTCTGATTGAGAGTCTTGTAATATCTTCATGTGCAACTGAAATAGAAGTTTTGACAAGTTCCCTTGATGCATGTTGCTCCACCTTAAATAGCAAACTTGATCTTCTTGTATCCTGTAATTTCATAACTGTGCCAACTACCATAACGGCAGCTGGTACTTATTGCTTGGCAAATAATATTGTGGGGGCGTCACCTGCAATTGTAATTGCAAGCAATGATGTGGTATTGAATTTAGAAGGTTATCTGATCAGCAATGCTGGTACAACTAATATTTCTGGCGTACAAGTAGCTCCAGGATTTAGAAACATTGTTATTAAAAATGGTTCTCTTGAGCCTTCTCTATCTAATGTAGGCACAGGAACCGGTATTGATTTAGGTGCATCAAGTAGCAATGTGGTGATCGAAGATCTGTTCATTAGAAATTGGTTTGTTGGTATTAATGCTGATACTGTTGATGAGTTGGTTCTTGCTAATCTGCAAGTCACCTTCAATGCAAACCACGGTGCTAACATACACGAATGTTCTAATGTTGATATAAGTAATAGTTCATTTGCTAATAATACATTGAGTGGTCTTTATGTAGATCCAAGTGCAGATGTTAAAATACTTAACAGTACCTGCAATGATAACTTAGCAGATGGTTTATTTGTAGGGCCAGGATCTATAAGAATCTTTGTACAAAACTGTATTTTCAATCATAACAGTATTGATGGTGTGCTTGCAGAAGATGCTATTGCTTTATGCTTGTTCAATAATATAGCAAAAGATAATGGTAATTTTGGTTTTGGCCTTTCAGCTGGTGGTGTCATTGCAAAAGAAAATACTGCCACAGGTAATGGAGTAGGTTTTGCTGATGATGGTACTGGAAATCATCAATATTATAACAACACCGCGTGTGGCAATGGTACTAACTATTCTCCAACTATTACCAATGGTCCGGTTACCTCAGCTGCCAATGCTCGTGGTGGCGCCAATATAGATTGTGCCAATAGCACATTGGATACAGTTGAAGTTACATTGAGCGTAATCGATGTTGTTGATGAGAAGCTTGATGACTGTTGTTTTACTGTCGAATCATTGTTGGATATTGTAAATACCAATGTAATTAACTTTGGTGACGCTATTTTAAGTAAGCTTGATGATCTTGATTGTGGCAGTAGCATTGATGCTTGCTGCGATACTATCGTAAATGGATTGAACAGCATAGAGGGTAACGTAGGAACTGTAAGCAGTAAACTTGATGATTGTTGTAGCATCATAGAAGGTGATTTGTTTACAATTAATGAGAACATTTTAACAATCAACAGCAAAATTGATGCTCTTGATTGTAGCAATCTAGCAAGTAGCCTTGATGCTTGCTGTGCTGTACTTGAGGCTAAAATAGATGAAGTGAATGGTTCGCTTCTTGATTGTTGCATTACTCTCACAGCAGAAATAGCTTTTGTAAATGATCAACTGGTTACCTGCTGCGAAACATTAAACAGCAAACTCAACGATATTGAAGTTTCGCTTGCTGCGTGTTGTGCAACTATCGAGACTAAGATAGATGAAGTGAATAGTTCATTTGGTGATTGTTGTGCAACATTAAGCAGTAAGCTCGATGTTATTATTGATCAAGATTTCACCATTCTGAGCAAGGTAAATCAGATCGATACGAACGTTGATACATTATTAAGTGATTTCCAAGGTACATTCACTGTACTTAATGCATTTGAATTTACCATGGAAAGTAAACTTGATTTAGTGTTCCAAGACTTCCAATCAACATGGACGATCCTTGGTAATAACTATGATGTATCATCAGATTGTACGGCATTCCCTTCAGCAGCTGCTATCGATGCTGCTAACTTGAACGTTATTGAATGGCTGAAAACTATTTATCGTGATCAGCGCGGATTTACCGGTTGCATTTAATTCGTTATAAAAAAAAGGCTCCCTGTAAATCGGGGGGCCTTTTTTATAGGTGTCCAGTTTAAGGCGAGAGTATCCCAAAAAGGAGTTGAGAATGAAGCATTTTATATCAAAAATTTCTAAAGTACTTTTAATTGCTACGATATTGCCTATAGCAACAATAAGAGCGGAGTTACCAGAAAACGTAAATGAAGATCAAACCCGTGCATGTTGTAATCGAGTGCCACGAATTAGCTGTGCTCCAACCCCAATTACAACGGTGACCACTATCACTACAGCAGGTACGTATTGTTTAGCTAACACTATTTCAGGTGCTGGCCCTTTGATTACTATCGCATCTTCAAGCGTTGTTCTTGATTTGAATAGTTTTGTACTTAATGCAACAAGTGGCAATGCAGTTGTGGTTGATCCAACATTGCACAGAGACCACATAACTATTAGAAATGGTCTGATCGATGGTAGTGCTGCAGGAGATCCAAATACTGCTAGTGGCGCAAATGGCATTGTTATTCCTACACCAATAGAGGCTGCTGGATTCGGTCATAGTTGCGTTCTTCTGTCGAACCTTGATATTCGTAGATTTGTGTCAACTGGTATGTCTACAGGACCTTCCTTTACATCTGCTAGTCATCAGCCCGTTAATAATATGACGATCGATAATTGTTGTTTTATTTATAGTGGCACCAATATTTCTTTGGCTGGTGCTAATATTTCAATAACAAATAGTAAAAGTGAGTTTTCTATCAGTGGTAATGGAGCTTATTTAAATAGCTGTGATGCAATTAGAATAGAAGATAGCATTTTTAGTTTTAATGCTTTAGCTGGTGTGGTTTTTAATAGTTGCGGTGGGGCAATTGTTAATAATTCTATCTTTTTCAGTAACAGCGGTGATGGATTTGATGCTGTGCAAACAAACCCTCTCATTGCTTTGTTTGGAGATGTTTTTGAACAATGTCTGTTTTCTGGCAATGGCGGTAAAGGTGTTTATATTAATTCACCTGTTCTTGAAGGCGGTTGTTTTAAATTCTTAGAATGTGAATCATTATGCAATTCTGATAATGGTTTTACCTTTAGTGGGATAGTAACTGATGTTGTTCTTGAACAATGCATTTCAACCGGAAATTGCCCAGGAAATGGTTTTGTATTTACTACAGCAGCTGGATGTACAGCAACGTTAACTGAATGTGCTGCATCAGATAATACTACCGGTTTTGATATGTCAGCATCTTTAGGCTCAGGTGTTATTCAAGGATGTAAAGCAATAGGAAATTCACTTACTGTTTCAGCTGCTGGATGTACTCCTGCAGCAGGTGGTTGCGGATTTAATGATACATCAACAAGCTTATATCAATATGTATCCAATGTTGCACAAGGCAATGGTTCTGGAGCTGCAAGTGGCACAGATACCAACTATTGCGTGAGTGGCGTGGGTTCAGAATTTACTCCAGTTACAGGTGGCCCTGGCATCACGATGCCATACAATCAATATGGCCGAAATCAGTTTGGCTTTTTTGCGGCAGGTTTATCAGCATTTGATAACGTGACTTTGCGGTAAAATTTTTATGCTAAAGAGGGGGCCCCGGAACGTTCCGGGGCCTTTTTGCCAAAATATTAAAAAGCTAGAAAAGGACATTATGAAGCACTTTTTATCCAAATTTTCTACGTTATTTTTGATCGCAATGATTTTACCAATATCAACAATGGCTGCAGGTAAAAGACGCGCACCTAAAACTGAAAGTGCAGATGAATCTGCAACCCGTGCATGTTGTAATAGGGCAACAAGAAATGCATGTGCGCCAATTCCAATTACCACAATAACTACCATTTCAACTCCTGGTCATTATTGTTTAGCTAATTCACTTATAGGAACAGGAGCTCTTATCACTATAATTTCAGATGATGTTCTTCTTGATCTTAACGGACAATTTTTAGAAGTAATAAGTGGCAGTGCACTTGAAATAAGCAGTGTCACTGGAACAGGGTTACAAAATATTATTATTAAAAATGGTTTTTTAACATCAGATCAATCAACTACGTCGACTGGTATTATAATTGATGACGTTGCTTTTCCTACTGATTTGCATGCTTTTCATTATAATATTGTTCTTGAAGGTCTTAATATTAGATTATTCAATGGAACAGGTATTGTTGCTAATTCAACTGAAAAACTTGTCATTGAATGTTGTAACTTAGATAGTAATGGACAAAATCTTTTTGTGAATAATTCTGCAGAAGTTAATCTCATTTCAAGCGCTTTCCGTATAAGTTTAACTGATAGTAGTGCAACTTTATTTGAATGTAATCGCACGGTTATGCAAAATTGTGCATTTACTCGTAATCAGTTTGGTGGTCTGACTCTTAATACTTGTTTTGAATTTTATGCAAACAATTGTCATTTTAATGATAATGGGGATAGTGGTTTTGGTAATGGTTTAGATGGGATACTTTCGACTAATTTAGTATTTGAGAGTTGCTCATTTTCTTTTAATAATAATACTGGTATGTCACTTGGTGATATTTCTTTATTTAATGCATACAATTGTACTTTTAACGAAAATGGATTTGCTGGCATAGGTGATGGGTTTAGCGCGATTAGTGCTGTGCCGACTAGCGTCATTAATGATTTTGTTTTTGACCAATGTACATTTTCTGCAAATGCAGCAAAAGGCTTTATTATTGAAGGTCTACCAGGATTTTGTGTTGGATTTAAGCTTTTAAATTGTCAGGCGATGAACAATACTGATCATGGTTTCACTTTTAATAATGGAGCAACCGATATTGTGCTTGAAAATTGTGTTTCATCAGGAAACACTCCTGGTCATGGTTTTGTGCTTACTACAACCATTGGTAGCTTTGCAACGTTCATTGGATGTGTTGCCTCGGATAATACTGATGGATTTAACATGGTAGATAGTTTAGGTAGTGGTGTGATTCAAGAATGTAAAGCAGTTGGTAATAGTGGTACAGGTTCAATTGGTTTTGGTCCATCTTTGGTCGGCTGTGGATTTAATGATACTGCTGATAGTTTGTATCAATATATTTCTTGTGTAGCGCAAGGCAATGGTGCCAATCCAGCAGCGAATATGGTTTCAACTACTACCGACACAAATTATTGTATCGATGGTGTACCAACAGAATATACGCCAATTACAGGTGGACCAGGTGTATCTGAACCATTTAGTCAATTGGGACGTAGCACATTTACTGGCATGTTTAATGCGGGTATAACAGCCTGGGACAATGTGACGTTGAAGTAATATAAAAATATCTCTGATGTTTTTTAAAAGAGCCTCTGTTTGTTGCAGGGGCTTTTTTTATAAAGATTGATTTTGATATCATTTTTTTTCTATTGTTCAAGTGGTGAAAATAAAGTTGTTTAAAAGACAAAGGAACATTGATGCGTCAACTCATTTCATTTTTAACAAAACTCTTATTACTGACAACTGTTTTGTTCTTCACAGCGATGTGGCCTCATTTGTCTGTAAATCATATCGAAGGCGATCAAACTCGCGCGTGTTGTAAAACATCAGCAAAAGCATGCGCACCAATACCTATTACCACGATAACTACCATTTCTATTCCTGGGCATTATTGTCTTGCTCATGCATTAGTGGGAGCAACACCATTAATATCTATTGCGACTTCTGATGTGCTACTTGATCTCAATGGTCAATTTTTACAAACAACAGGCGCAACTGAAGCCATTTTATTTGATAATACAACTGGCAGAAGTAACATTACGATTACTAACGGTGCCATACATGGGTCAGGTATTGGATCTATTGGTATTCTTATTAATGTATCTTTGGATAGTACAACTAATGATCATATTGTGCTTTCAAATCTTAACATTGATGGATGCACAAATAACGGTATTAGTGCAGTAACATTTGATACATTGGTAATAGATCGCTGCAATTTACATGGTTGTGACAGCAATCTTTTTCTCATTGGTAGCAATACAATCATAAAGGATAGTGCATTTAATGAAAGTGTGTCAGGGTATGGGGCATTATTAAGCCGTTGTAATGCAGTTGTTGTAAATAATAGTAGCTTTAATTTCAATAGTTTTGGCGGGATGCATCTTGTAGATTCGAAAAATATTATTGTTAGCAATGCCTATTTTTTAAATAATCAAGGAGATGGATGCACAGGTCTTAATGCTTTTGATCTTACTTTTGATCATTGTTCATTTAGTGAAAATGTGAATAAGGGTATATTTATTGATGCGCCAACCCTTTCGCCTTTTCTAGCAGTTGGTTATAAGTTTGTTGAATGCCAAGCAATGAATAATTGTGATAATGGATTTACTTTTAGTACTGCTACGTCTGATATTGTGCTTTCGCGTTGTGTAGCTAGTGGAAATTGTCCTGGAAATGGTTTTGTTCTTACTACAACTATTGGGAGTATAGCAACTGTAGTTGAATGTGTTGCCCAGGATAATAGTACCGGTTTTGATATGTCAGCAAGTTTTGGTAATGGACTTATTAAAGCATGTAATGCTAGTGGTAATGGATTAGCTAATCTTTCTGATGGGTGTTTTAGTGGTGGTGGTTGTGCGGCAGGTGGTTGCGGCTTTAATGATCGCGCAACGTCCTTATATCAATATGTTTCTAATGTTGCACAAGGCAATGGCTTAAATCCTGCAGCAGGTATGGTATCAACTACGACAGATACAAATTATTGTATCAATGGTGCACCAACTGAATATACACCAATAACTGGTGGCCCAGGTGTATCAGCACCATTTAGCCAATTAGGGCGTAGCACTAATACGAATATGTTTAATGCAGGGATAACCGCATGGGACAATGTCACATTGCAGTAATCCTATATCTAAGATATTTTTAAAGAGCTCGGCCAACTACCGAGCTCTTTTGCCTTGTACGCAGTTTTCAAGTAATCTAATACGTAATAAAAAAATATTAGAATATATTATGCAGAAAGCGCACTATGACCCAAAACGAATCGCAAAAATTTTATGTCACCACCCCCATTTATTATGTCACCGCTCGCCCACATTTGGGATCACTCTATTCTACACTGCTTGCAGATGTAGTAGCCCGATGGGAAAAGTTAAAAGGTAAAAAGGTGTTCTTTTTGACCGGTACCGATGAGCATGGGCAAAAAGTAGCTGAAGCTGCGGAACGGGCAAACAAAAAACCACAAGAATTTGTCGATAGCTTTATCATGGCATATAAAGAGATGTGGTATAACTATGAACTTGCGTACACCTATTTTATTCGTACCACCGATGCTGATCACGTAAAAGCTGTACAAAATTGGATTCGCAAGTTGCGGGATAAAGGTGACATTTATAAAGGTTTTTATAAAGGGTGGTATTGCACATCGTGCGAAACATATGTGACTGAGAAAGATAGCGAACTTGATTTAGCTGATATTCCGCATTGCCTAAGCTGCAATAGACATACAACGATGGTTGAAGAAGAAGCATACTTTTTTAAATTATCAGCTTATGCCGATAAATTATTAAAATTTTATGCAGATAATCCCGATTTTATTGTGCCAAAAGAACGCGCGAACGAAGTGATTAGTTTTGTTAAATCTGGTCTTAAAGATTTAAGCATTTCGCGCACAACAATTACTTGGGGAATTCCATTTCCAGATGATGCACATCATGTCACTTATGTGTGGGCCGATGCACTCAATAATTATATTACCGGTGTTGGGTACGGGGTACCTGGCAAAGAAAAAGAGTTTAACTTTTGGTGGCCTGCTGATTTACACATTTTAGGTAAAGACATTGTTCGCTTTCACGCAATATTTTGGCCTGCTTTTTTAATGGCATCAGATTTAGCTTTGCCAAAACAGTTGCTGGTACATGGCTGGATCACCGTTGATAAACAAAAAATGTCAAAATCATTTGGCAATGTAGTGGATCCACAAGATTTGTTAAAAAAATATGGTGTAGAGCCAGTGCGTTATTATTTAGTACGACAAATGGCAATCAATCAAGATGGTGATTTTAGTGATACAGATCTTGAACAACGAATCACGTCAGATTTGGCAAATGATTTAGGTAATTTACTTAATCGTATGACTAGTTTAGCACACAAATATAATGTGTTTGATGTAAAGCCACTTGAGGTCTGGTCCGATGCTTCACTGACATTACGTGATCAATCTTGGAATATGATGCAAGAATTTGAAGGGTACATGTCAGAGTATCAATTCCATATGGCGCTTGCATCCTTGTGGAAATTTATCCATCATACGAATGCTTATTTCCATGCGCAAGAACCATGGAAGATTGCTGCATCAGATCCGGCAAAATTTAAAGAAATTATTTCAGCAACGTGTCACGCATTAAAAACTATTGCTGTACTCGCTTGGCCGGTGATGCCACAAAAGATGGAACAACTGCTCACAAGCATGGGAATAGAAAAGTTGTTTGAAAATAATACGATACAAAAATTAGAACTCAATATTTGGAGACAAGAATTTATGTTGCACAAAATTGAAAATTTATTTGTAAAGCCAGAGCCACGTGAAGAAGTAGTTGTAGTTGAAGAAAAAAAACAAGAAGTTCCTGCTGTGCCGGATATTGCTATCGAAGATTTTATCAAAGCGCATCTAGTAGTCGGCACTATCGAACAAGCCGAAGAAATTCCAGGATCTGATAAGTTACTTAAATTACAAGTTAATTTTGGTCCACTTGGTATGCGTCAAATTCTTTCTGGTGTTAAAAAATCATATGCACCATCAGATGTGCTTGGCAAACAAGGTGTATTTGTTACTAACTTGAAACCACGCAAGATGATGGGGTTTGAATCGCATGGCATGATGCTTTTTGCATTGCATGATGGTAAACATACTTTTATTACGAGTTCAGATGTTGTTCCTAATGGCACACGAGTTGGATAACACATTTTTTTATAAATATTCTGTATCCAGAGTTGCTTAATCTTTAATTCAAAATTTTTGTTGTAAAACAATAGGAAGCTTTTCACGCGAAAGGCTTCCTCTCTTGCTTTACGATAGAAACTTAATCCATTTCATTTTCATCACGAGGAGGCAATTGTGCAGCGGCGGCGTCATCGTCAGCATAGTTGCTTGATGAAGAAAATTTTTGTGGTGCTAGCGCTAATTTATCAGCAGCGTTGTTAGATGAAGAACGAAATTTTAGTGTTGGCGCGAAATCTGAAGATTTTTCATGATGTGGCAAAGTTTGAGTTGTGTGCGGTTTAGCCGAGGGCGCTATGTCTCTGGCAACTTCAAATACTTTTTTATCACTTGCTTTGAATAGGTTAATTAATCCGCCACAAAGAGTATGTGGCAAATTGCAGAATTTTTCTTTACATCCCGGTTTTGTATGATCTGAGATTTCATATGTCCTTACAATTGCAGCTTGCTGCGCATGAGAGAAATCTTGAGCTAATGAAAGTCGCATCTCGTTTGCGGTAAAAATATCATTAGATGCATTATAAAGAGAAACAGGGCTACCCGGTTTATACTTGCTATGAATCGCCTCTATTAATTCTTGTTGAGCAGGTGTTGTTTGTGAGAAATTATGATCAGCTGGATCATAGCTTCTCACAATAGGTCTACTGGTATGGTTGCTTGGATATTTTGTTACAATTTTTCCTGTTGACATAAATCGAGCATCCAACCCTTTTTGCTCTCTTCGATTTTTTCCAGCGTATTCGTACAGGTATCCTACTTCCATATATGGACTTTCCCAAACCGTATTGCCTGTTTTGGTATCGAAAGCTAAAAATTGAGCATGTGCGCGAGGTTCAGAATCGGGATAGCTTGCGAACCTTTTTTCTAGCATTGCGTGACTTGCGTCTTCATTAAAATATGCCTTGGTAAAAAAAGTGTTTTTATGATAACCAAAAAACCATCCCCATCGTCCTTGAACAAGTGTGTGTAGTGTTTGCTGTGTTCTCGTATCTTTAACCTTGACGGTCAATTCATCATCGCTAATTGAAAGTTCTTGATTGCTTGCATCATGTTTGGCTGTAAGAGGTGTTAGCTCTTGTTCTTGAGGCCATGATTCAAGTTCTTGAGGCTTAGAATACTTTAATATTGTCGGCAGTGTAAAAGAAGAAGATGAGCTGCTTGCTGAATCGCTACCCAACATGTTTCCAGTAACAATCATGCTTACAAGCATTAAAAGTAAGTGTCTGTTTTTCATAGGAAAACTCCTTGTATAATTTGTTGTAGTCATGATTTTAACGACGCGCTTAATATACTGCTTTTTACGGAAAAAAGAAAAGAGAGTTGATTTGAGTTAACAAAAAAATTTTGAAACATTGATTTGGCTTAAAGTATTGCACTGCACAGAGCAATAACTATAAATTATTCTTTGTTGGTGTATATTGATATTTGTTTACTATTGCTTTGGTGAGAATTTATGAGTTGGCAGGTATCTTTAAAAAGGCATGTAAAAAAATCACTATTGGAATTGCCTACATCAGTTTCAGATGGGCTTCGTATTTTAATAAAAGAAATGGAAGAACTTGGACCACTTCGTTATGCTTGGAAAAACTTTAGTAAATTACGAAATATGGAAAGTTCTTATCATTGTCATTTAAAAAGTGGAAGGCCGACATATGTGGCATGTTGGGAAGTTACGAATAAAAAAATAAAAATTATTGAGGTGTATTATGTCGGCACACATGAAAAAGCCCCATACTGAAAATGCAGTTGTTGAAGTTACTATTCATGGCAAAACAGAATCAAAATTTATAATTCCTCAAGCAATTTCATTAAAGATTTCTAAGTTGCTTGCACCGTATGAAATTACTGATGATGAGGAATTAATTCCAGCTTCCGAAGTTTTTAAACACATTGATGAGAAATATGGTGCGATTGGAGCGAATATTCGTGGTTATCGTTATCGTGATGGTATGACGCAAATTGAGCTTGCTAAAAAACTTGGAATTAGTAAAAATGCTGTTTATAACATGGAATATAGTAGATTAAAAGTGGATAAAAAAATGGCCCAAAAGTTGGCCCAAATTTTTAGGACAACACCGAAAATGTTTATTTAGAATAATTTTGTTGTAAAAAGAGAGGAAGCTTTTTCACATTCATGAATGGCTTCCTCTCTTTTTATTGCAATAAAATATTATTCAGCGTCAGATTTTCCAACCAAAGATTCAGAAAATTCTTTTAACGAACCCAATAGTTTCCAGCCAGTTTGTTGGGCAGAGGCTGCTGCTTTGCCAACATGTTCTCGTAGGCTTGCTTGATAAGCATCCTGAACGTTATACGTTTTTACTACGGCAGCTTTTACGGGATCTGGTAGTTTGCCAAAAGCAGCACGAATTTGGACAGGTGTTAACTGCTGAGATCCGGATGGTATTCTTAGATCATATAAATAAACTGATTCATCATCATCACCTGTAGTTTGGTGTGCATCAATCGCCTTAATCAAGTCTGCATCATCTAGAGTTAAGGAATCAAATGTGGCATTTTTTGATCCGCCAAAAATGGTGACTTGCGGAGCATCTATTATTTCATAATCTGCATCTGTTTTTTGCGGTGGTGAAATTAGAATTTCATTTTGATCTGTAAAATGTACCTGCGTATCAGCTTTTAAGATCTTTGAACTTTTCCACAATTTTTTTCCAGTTTCTGTATCTGCTACCTCAAAAATGCGACCAGTATTTAGGTCATTCACATATGCATGTCTTGAGACTAAGCTCATGGATGCATCTTTATTAAAAGTTGCTGATTTTAGTCTGGTTGCAAACTCCATTGAATGCAATACTGTTCCTTTATCTAATGTGCTTATTAATGCTTTCCAATCTTCTTTTTTGTCGATTGCAATCGATCGATTTTTTTCTTTGTTGAGTTTAGTTGGGTGTACACATGTTGGAGCATCA